>Ga0208547_1001919_pt1 | contig 11282 bp, 11 predicted proteins | sample DEB08_DNA_5_FD_185501 | JGI IMG/M metagenome (GOLD analysis project Ga0208547, IMG submission 185501) | Aqueous microbial communities from the Delaware River and Bay under freshwater to marine salinity gradient to study organic matter... | ecosystem: Environmental > Aquatic > Marine > Coastal ... | reverse complement strand
AACAAAAAACTCACTTAAAGATCTTAGTGAATTTGATGCCTCTGCTTTTGGTGGTATGGGGGATCGTACTAACGAAGAAATTCAAGCTAGTGTAAAACTTACAAACGAAATGGTAAAAAGTGGTCTTGAGGAGACCATGAGCATTTATACACAGTATGCTGCCCTTAGAAGAACTGGCTTTGAGGACGAACAGAAGGCAGTAAAAAAGGCAGAAGATGCGCAAAAGGCTCTGATAGCCTCTAATCTAGCAAACGCAACTAGAGCTAACGCTAGACGCCTTGAGCTTGAGAAAAAAACTCAGGCTTCATACGACAGAAATATAATACAAAGATTTAAAGACGAAGCCGCTTTAATGAACCAAGAGGTTCAAATACATCAAGATGTAAAAGACGCCATAAAACAAAGGGCAGATGAAGCCGCAGCAGCACTTAAAAAGGTTATAGATGATTTTGAAAGAACTGCTGTTATAATTGATGTAAGGTTTCAAGCAGAAACAGATGTTATGCAGCAAGACTTCTTTAGGGGTGCGGCAAGGCAGACAAAACTTGAATATGAAGAACTTCTTGCAATGGGGGTATCCCCAGAGCAACTAGAGGCTATGGGATATAAGCCGACAAAGAAGCCTAAAACTCCTGCTGAATCTATGGCCTCTATAATAAAAGGTATGGAAGAACAAGCTAATCTCCAAAGACAAATAGTAGGTTTATCTGATCAAGAAGCCGATTACTTACAGATACTATATAACCTAAAAGAACAAAATAAAACCGCCTCTGGAAAAATGACTGAGGCTCAACTCAAGCAAGCAGCAGATAGAATAGCAGCCATAAATGCAGAAACAGCAGCTATGGAAGCGCAAATGCAAAAAGTACAAGATGTGGCTGATAGCATCGAAAGTAATTTCGGTGACGCCCTAATGGGTATTGTAACTGACTTTGACATCTTAAACAGTTCTATTGAAGACTTTGGCTATCATGCAGAGCAAGTCTTCAAGAAAATGGCAAGCGAAATTATAAAAGATCTTTATCGTATCTTTGTTGTTAAGAAGATCACAGGGTTTGTTGAAGGCGCTATAACTGGTACTTATGCTGACTTAGGGAGAGTAGGCGCTCCAAGTATGGATGGCGGTGGATACACAGGTAGTGGTCCTCGTTCTGGTGGATTAGACGGCAAAGGTGGTTTCCTAGCTATGTTGCACCCTAGAGAGACTGTCATAGATCATACTAAAGGTCAATCAGGTGGAGTTACCGTACAACAGAACTTTAATTTCTCTGCTAATGGTGACGAAAGTGTTAAGAGAATGATTGCCCAAGCTGCTCCACAAATTGCCAAGATGACTGAAAAAGGCATTATGGATAGTCGCAGACGTGGCGGTCAAATGAAGGCGGTATTTGGTTAATGGCAATAACGTATCCAATAAGTTTACCTACTTATGGTATAGCTTCTATTGAGTGGAGATCAGTCAACGCTGTAACCACTTCTCAATCACCATTTACTTACAAACAACAAGTTATATCTCATGGTGGTCAACGCTGGGAAGCAACAGTTAATCTACCACCTATGCGTAAAGATAACGCTGCAGAATGGAAAGCTAAATTAGTAAGCCTCAAGGGAGCTACTGGCACTATGTTGCTAGGTGATCCTGATTACCCTCTCCCTAGAGGTACTCTACGCTCTACAGATGCATCTAACTTTGCTACAGTATCAGCTACGGCTGGGAACAGCTTTTTACAGATTACTATGCAAGACCAAACTAAGACTTTGCTTGCGGGTGATTATATACAAGTTGGATCAGATTCTGCAGCGCGTTTATTTCAAGTTTTAGAAGATAGAACAGGCGATGGTCAACTAGAAGTTTTCCCGAATGTCAGGGTTGATTATAGCAGCGAGACGATTGGCACGAATAATACAAAGGGTGTTTTTCGTCTTGCAAGTAACATAACATCATGGTCAATTGATAATGCATCTTTCTATGGCATATCATTTGATGTCGTTGAAGCAGTTTAAGGGAACGTCATGGCAGACCGTAAGATAACAGAACTAGCAAACATCACAGGCGCTAACTTAGCCGATGCAGATGAATTTGTGGTGGTTGATGCTTCAGCAGATGAAACGAAAGCCATTACCTTCGCTGAATTAAAGAGTGGGCTAGATACTGCCACAGGCTTTGTCAGGATTACTGGCGATACTATGACGGGTAATCTGGATATTCAAGGGACTTTGACCAGCGATGGGCTGACTGTGGATGGAGATGGCACACTATTAGACTTTTCACGCAATGGTGATGCTGTCGCAGGGCAATTAAAATATGTTGATGCTGACACTGGGTTTCATTTCGGCACAACAACTAACCATGATTGGTATGGTATTAGCAACGACACGAAACGCTTGAAAGTAGACAACTCTGGCGACATCAGCTTCTACGAGGACACTGGCACTTCGCCAAAGTTCTTCTGGGATGCGAGTGCGGAGTCTCTTGGTGTAGGTCATTCGTCAGCCCCTACATCAATGTTAGCTGTTGGTGGTAATGCAACCACTACTGCAAAACCTACAGTTGCTATTGTAGACACGACATCAGGTGCAACTATGACTTTACGAGGGCAGTCACCTAAACTGTCTTTTGATATTACATCTGGTGGTGTTGGTAAAATACTTATGGATGGCGCAGGTCTTGAGTTCAAAGATGGCACTTTAGATGCCGAAGGTAATGTTGATGTAAAAATCGACAGCAGCGGTAACTTGCTGGTGGGTAAGACTTCATCTGGCGGTGCAACTGTAGGCGCAGAATTAAGGCCTAATGGTGATAGTTTTTTCACTAGAGCAAGCGGTGCATCTATACAAGCACGAAGAAATGGCTCTGACGGTGAGATTGCTATCTTCTACAAAGACAGCGACCCTGTGGGGAATATTGGGACTGACAATAGCGGTGATCTATTCATCGGCAATGATGATACTGGTATATTGTTTGCTGGCGGTTCTGATTTTGTTATACCTTGGAACCCATCTACACCCGCAGCAAGAGATGATGCAATCAGCCTTGGTGGTTCTAGTCACCGCTTCAAAAACCTCTACCTCTCTGGCTCTATTCATGGCGATACCATCTTTGAGAACAACGCTGGTACCACGGAGTACGCTAGGTTTGACAGCAGCGGTAACTTGCTGGTGGGGATGACTACTGCAAGCACTAGCAATGATGGTGCAGGTATTCGTGCAGATGGTTTGATCCACGGCAAACGTGCTGATGTCGTTGCTACTTTTAACCGCAAGACAACGGATGGTGGAATTATTGAGCTTGCCAAAGACAACGCCATTGTGGGGAGTATTGGGACTTCTGGTGTAGATTTAACTATTGGCACTGGTGACGTTGGATTAAAATTTAATGATGCTTCAAACAGAATTGACCCTTGGAACGTAACCACAAACACATCAGTTGATGGAACATTTGACTTAGGTAAAGATGACAGACGCTTCAAAGACCTCCACCTCTCTGGCGGCTTGCGTGGCGATATTACCTTCAAGAACAACGCTGGTACCACGGAGTATGCACGGTTCGACGGCAGCGGTAACTTGCTGGTGGGTAAGACTAGTGCAGCGTATAATACGGATGGTTTCCAAATTCAGTCTAATGGCATTTCTGGAGCAACTACCTCTGCTGGCAGACCCTTCTTTGCAAACAGAAAAGGTAGTGACGGTGCAATTATTGACCTCTACAAAGACGGCACCACTGTGGGGAGTATTGGGACGATTACTGCATCAGGTGTCGCATTACAGGTTAAGGGTGCTGTAAGTGCACAACCAGTAGACATTGTTACAAAGAACAGTGGTGGCTCCGATATTACTTATCGCTTCCATGACAGCCTTGGTTTTTACGGGCCAGATGCAACGCAAAATCTTGGTCGGTCAACTGCACGTTGGAAAGACCTCTACCTCTCTGGCGGTGTCTATCTTGGCGGCACTGGGTCGGCTAATCTGCTGGATGACTATGAGGAGGGGACTTGGACGCCTGCTGTTGGGGGTGCGACTACCGACCCAACCGTAACTTATACCTCTCAAACAGGTTACTACACTAAAATTGGCAGAATGGTTCACATACAAATGTTTTTGAACTGCTCTGCTGTATCTGGTGGCTCTGGAGCAGTTAAAGTAACAGGCATTCCTTTTCAAACTTCTACAGCATCTAATTCGTATGGTGCAGCTCAAATAGAAATAATTGGTGTAGATATGCCTTCAGACAGAAACAATATCGTAGTAAGGCTGAACCCAAATTACGGACACTTTAGATTTGAGTTTCTTGACAATAGAGCAAGTACAACAAATGGAAGTAGCGGTGGTCTTCAAGTCAGTTCGCTTGGTAACAGTTTTAGGGTTCTGGGATCATTTACTTACATGACAGACGCATAACCACCCCTGTTGGATCACAGGGTAGTCAGTCCAACCATCACAGGAGATAAACGATGGCACTAACAGAAGAAACAGTACAAGACAAAATAGAGATCGTAGGCGAATTCAAGCACGTTCAAGTGCGTACAGCCACAGTCATCAAGCGTGACGGTGTAGAGATCAGCCGATCCTTTTCACGCCATGTAGTCGCACCAGATGCAGACATCACAGGTGAAAGCTCACAGGTTCAAGCTATCTGTGCGGCAGTACACACAGACGAAGTTAAAGCAGCCTATGCTGCACATCTAGCAGCACAGGAGGCATAATCATGGCTGTAACTTATACTTGGAGTATTCCAACAGTAGAACGTAACTTATCAGACGGTGGTATCACTGTCATACACTGGCGCTGCACAGGCGTAGACGGTGATTACTCAGCGTCATCTTATGGCACAACAGGCCACTCACCAGATGCGGATGCGGATGGTTTCATTGCTTACGATAGCGTAACGGAAGCTAACTGTATTGCGTGGGCGCAAGCTCAAGTCGGTCAGGAAGATGTTGAAGCGGCTATTGCTGCTAAGATTGAAGCTGACAAAAACCCAACCAGCGCAGCGGGAGTGCCGTGGGCCGCTGAATAACACAGAAAGGAAATCAACATGACTGAAGAAAAAAAGGTTGTGATTGACGATGTAGAATACACAGAGAGCCAACTATCCGACGAAGCAAAGGCTTGCATAAATCATATCGGATCATTGGATAGCAAGATTGCATCAGCAGAATTTAACCTGACGCAATTAAGAGTTGGACGTGATGCGTTTATGGCGCGTCTTAAAGATCAATTGGAAGCCGCATAATGTCACGCACTCTATCAGGCATAGTTGAAACAAGTCTTAATGATGAAGTCCTTAACCCATTCTTTGCAGTGGAGTTAGACTTTGATGATGGTACTTTCACTGCGGCTGATGGAACAGTAAATGAACGTATTCTCAGACTTTGGACAGGCTATGGTGAACTTGTCTATGAGGGAGATACATACTATGGCACAGGCAACCTGTTAAACATATCAAGCGTCGAAGAGACTGCAGAAATAGCCGCTAAGGGTATCACTTTAACTTTGAGTGGTGTTCCTAGCGAAGTTATCTCTTTGGCGCTTACAGAGCCTTATCAGGGACGTCTGTGCAAAGTATATTTTGGAGTATTTACTGTTGGTAAATTATTAGATCAGAGTTCTACAACTACCTCTAAGAATTATATACTTCAACAAGATGGTGGGCTTATACAGTTAGAAGAGGCTCTAACAAGTCTCACTGAAGTCTTTGTCGGATATATGGATCAGATGAATATTAATGAGGGTCCAGAATCAAGTACAATTGAATTACATGCAGAAAACAAGCTCATTGATTTAGAGAGAGCCAGAGTTGGTCGATTTACATCAGAATATCAAAAATCAATCTATCCAACCGACAAGGGTTTTGACTTTGTAGAGAGCCTACAAGAACAGAAATTAGTCTGGGGTCGCGCTGGTGTTTAGCTACCAACAAGAACACTTACGTGTTGTAGAAGATAATATACACCTTCCTCAAAGTGATTGGGAAGAGATAGAACATGCAAAAAATGTTCGTAAGTTCGACCCTGATTGGGAAGCTCTTTATGAATTAGAAAAAGCTGGTATATTAAAGGTATTTACGGTTAGACATAATGAAAAGCTGGTTGGTTACTTTGGTGCTGTTGTTACCCCTAGTCTGCACTGTAAAGGTCTCCTACAAGCCTATGATGATGCAATTTTCTTGCACCGTGACTATAGAAGAGGTTTTACGGGTTATAAACTATTTAAGTTTGCAGAGAAGTGTTTAAAAGAAGATGGTGTTAAAGTGTTGCTTGTCACTACAACTGAGAGAAATCCCATAGGCCCACTTATGAAAAGACTAGGCTACAGCAAGACCCAAACCACTTACGAAAAGGTTTTGTAAGATGGCGGCAACAGTAGGTGCGTATTTATTAGGACAAGCGGTTGCTACCTATGGTACTACTGCTTTCTTTGTTCAATACGCTGTGGGTTATTTAGCTACAAGTGCTTTAACAAGTGTTGCGCTTTATGCACTTATGCCGAAACCTGATACCCCAGAGCCTAGCTCTAATTCCGCTAATAGGGGTTATCAAATTTCCACTAGGGCGGCTGCTGCAAACCATCAGATTATATATGGTCAGACAAAAGTGGGTGGCGCTGTTGTATATGATGATGTTTCTGGTGTAAATAATAAAGTATTACATAGGGTAATTGCATTCACTGGACATGAGATTGAAGAGTTTACCACATTTTATTTTAATAATGAGGCTTTAACCCTTACAACAGATACTGATGGTAATGGAGATACATACTACAAGCCCACTCAAGCAACTGGTCCATCAGGTGCTGTTCATACAAGATATAATGATTTTACAAGGATATACTTTCGTAAAGGTGGCTCAGAGAATAATACAGCTATTGCAAACCTGATTTCTGAGGGTGATGGTTGGACACAAGATCACAAGCTGCAAGGTGTAGCCTATGCTTATATTAGACTAGCTTTTGATTCTGACTCTTTTCCTAACGGTGTACCAGAGATGTCATGTCTCATTAAGGGTAAAAAAGTTTATGACCCTCGTACATCCACTACAGCTTGGTCTAGTAACCCTGCCCTCTGCATTAGAGACTATTTGACAAATTCAAGCTATGGTCTTGGAGAAGCATCCACTTCTATAGATGATACGCAAATAATTATTGCAGCAGATGTATGTGATTATAAAAATTATGATGTGAATGATGCTGACCCTGCATCCACTAAAACGGGTGGCACTAGATTTTCTCTAAATGGATCTTTTACAACAGCAGTAACTCCATACTCTCAACTCATGGAAATGTTAGGCTCTATGGGTGGTATGTTGTGGTATGGTCAAGGTAGCTGGCGCATGAGAGCAGCGCATTATGTTGCTCCCACTCTTACTTTTACTGAAGATGATTTAAGATCAGCTATTAATATTTCCACTAGACATAGCAGAAGAGATAACTTTAACACGGTTAAGGGTGTGTTTAGGGGGCCAGCAACGAATTATCAGCCAACTGATTATGCGGAAGTGACAAATAATGCATTTCGTGTAGCTGATAATAATCAAATAAGCATATATGATTTAAACCTGCCATATACTCAAGATTTTGATATTGCACGAAGGGTTGCTTTAATAACTTTAGAAAGAAACCGTCAACAACTTACAGTGCAAGCTGAATTTGGAATGAGAGCGTTTCAAGCACAGGTTGGGGATATAGTTAGGCTGACAAACGCAAGGTTAGGTTTCTCTAATAAAGAATTTGAGGTTATGCAGTGGTCCTTTGGACTAAAGGGTGATAATGATTTAACAGTTTCTCTAACGCTCAGAGAAATATCTGAAAGTGTATTTGATGACATATCTGATGGTCAAATCTATGAGCGTGATAACACAAACCTTCTAAGTCCCTTTGAAGTACCACCTGTGGCTATTGCGGCTGCGAACCAATATGGTGGAGAGTTTAAAGTTGTAAGTGAGAAGTTATTACGTGAGTTACAACTTGATGTCACTGCTGCTGATCCTTCTAGGATTGACCGCGTAGAGGTACAGTATAGACCAACACCTGAGGAATTTACATTTGATGACTTACAGACACAAGCTAACTTAACAGCAGATGGGCAATGGAAATTAAGTACAGCTAGTACACCAGCCCCGACAATTTGGGGTCAATCAGGGTGGACAACAGGCACCCGCACAGTCATGGCATATGTATCTAATTCTGATACTGCTGCTAAAATTGATGCAATTGCATCTGGTGATTACATTACATTTACTTCATCACAAATATCAGGGAATGTAACGGCTATAATAGATAGCACTTTCGTTTCCGCAATATCAAACATTGTGTATTTTTATCTGGTACAAAACTCAGTTACATTAAACGGCACAACAGGACCACTTTCGGAAGACCCTAATAATACTGTTACTTTTACGCATACCATTGGCGGTCCTACAGCAGATTATCTAAATATTGGAACAGGTGGTCTTGGTAGATACAGCGTCCTTGATTTAGATGAAGGTAATTATGACGCCAGAGTAAGAGGTATTAATACTTTTGGTGTTAAAGGCGAATATAGCTACTTATTAAATTTCTTGTTGCAGCCTTTAGATAGTCCACCAGCGGATGTTGATAGCAATACTTTTACATTTGAAGTATCGCAGGGTACAATATTCTTGCAATGGTCTGCTATCTCTGACCTTGATCTATCTTATTATCAAATCAAGTATTCATCAGACTTAACCACAGCCTCTGTGAGTGATGGAAATACTTTATGGGGTGGTAACTCTAATATTCTTGTGCAGCGCGTTGGTAGGCCAGCAACAAATATATCTGTGCCAGCTAGATCTGGAACTTATTTGATAAAAGCCTATGACAAAGCTGGTAATGAGAGTGACAATGTTGGTTATGTCGTAGTCCCCGCTTCTGCCCTTCCTGTTCTTGGAAATATCATTACACAAACAGAGCATTCAGCGTTTGTTGGAAATACTGGAATAAGCAATTCAAATATTCAAGTTGACACTGCCCCAAGCCCCGATGAGCTAAGAATAAATGACACTTCTGGCGCAACTCCTGCTGGTATTTATTATTATGGCGGCGCTTTAAGTGGCGCACAAACAGCTTCAAGTGCAGATTACATAGATGTTGGAACAGTTAGAACAGTCACAACAAGCGGATCAGTAACATTTGCGCGGCATATAGATTACTCTTCTGTATTCGATAATATTCCTCAGAATTGGGATACATGGCCTGATACATTCGATGATTGGACAAATGAAGACGCTGGATTTGGGGACTTTTCAACAGCCATACAGGTTAGAGCAACAAATGATGATCCAGCCTCATCGCCCACTTGGGGGGCATGGGCTGATGCTCTTGGACAACAGGTGGTTGGACGTGGCTTCCAATTTAGGGTAAAGTTGGATGCAACCAATACTGAAGTGTCGCCTAAAATAACGGAACTCACAGGAACAATAGGTTACTAGATGTCACAAAACAGCTTAACAATCGGCAACGTCTCGGCTAGTGCTGCGAGAACTGCAATCAACAATGCTTTTGATACTTTAAAGACGCTACACTCTGGCGCTACTGCACCATCAAGCCCAAGTGCTTACATGCTGTGGTTTGAGACAGATACAAACAAATTACAAATTTATGATGGCGCTCAATGGATTGTAATAGGCGAAATGGATGCTGCTAATAATATTTTCCACCCCATCATTGGCAACTGGAAGTTAGACCTATCAGGTAACGATCTTACATTTGCTTACAACGGAACAGCTATGATGAAGCTAACTTCCACTGGAGCATTAACTACTATTGGCGATATTACTGCATTTGGGACGATCTAAATGGCGATTGCTTCCACAGGCTCTATTTCTATGTCTACAATCCAGACAGAGTTTGGCGGCTCTAATCCTATTTCTATCTCTGAATATTATCGCAGTAACACTTATGAAAATAATGTAAGCGGTAATAATACGGGCATCCCCCAGTCTGGCACAATTAAACTTAGCCAGTTTCGTGGCACAGTGCTTGCACGATATATCACTTATAAGTTACTTGGCGCTGGTGGCGGTGGTGGCTACGGTGTGGAAAATGGATCTGGCTCTGGCTATGCGGGTTCTGGCGGCAATAGCACTCTGACTTTTGATAGCACTACCGTGACTGCAACAGGTGGTTCTGGCGGTGGTAACGGTGATACATATTACACTTCCGATAATACGGCTGGGCAGAACGCAGATACCTCTCAAGGATATTCGGAAAACTTTGGTACATCTGGTGGCTCTACTCCATATAACACTGATGGGGCGGCTGGATCGGGTTTCGCTGCTGGGGGATCAGGTGGTGGCGGTGATAAACCCTCAGACTATGATAGTTCTGGAAACCGTGGATCAGGTGGCACTGCTGGACAAGAACAGGGCGGCTCTTCCTATGTGAATGTGGGGGTTTCCATGAGTTATAGTTTAGGCTCTGGTGGTACAGGTGGGCAATCTTTCCATGATGGTGCAAACGGTCGTGGTGGGTATGTCAAGCTCATTTCTAATGGTTCTCAAGTTGTCGCTACTGGCACAAGCGGAAGTTACACGGTGGTCTAATGCATTGGGTTGTCAAATTCGCTAAATACTCTAATTGTTTGAACACGATGAGCTTTACGGTTTATCCTTTTGTGCAAGAGCTTGTGTTTAGTTGCAGAGATAGTCAATTAAGCGTCTGCGTTGTATTTACAGACATCGACGCATTGCAAGACGTTATTGGCAATGTTCCATCTGAGTTGCAGTTGGCAACAACAAATCGCTATGGCGTTGATTTGGAAAGCATAGAAACAAGTAAACTTAGACTATATTGTGACGGTCAGGCTGATGACGAAATGCTACGCAGCTATGCTTACAATGAATCTAAGCAATTAATTGAAAGTAAGATATATAAGCGTAGCATAGGACAATACCCTATTTTGATAGATCGTTATAACCCATCTGGGACTATCATAAGCTCCGACGAACCTGAGTATAGTGGAAGTAGAGAACTTTGGACTGGTCCCTCAGATCTAATAGATACTGCAGAGGGCCACGATGTTATCTACTTAAGGAAACAAAATACAGATCAGTGTTACATGCGGATTATGAAATAGGGTAGAGGAATGGAATACGATTTACTTTGGACTGCTGGATTAACTGCCCTATTGAGTTTGTTAGGTTGGGCCTGTAGGAACATGTATTCTGAAGTACAGAGAATACAGGTTCTCCTTAACAAGACAAGAGAAGAGATCGCTAAGGAGTACGTCACTAGAGCAGAAGCCCAAAGTGACATGAATAGAATAA
>Ga0208547_1001917_pt1 | contig 11291 bp, 8 predicted proteins | sample DEB08_DNA_5_FD_185501 | JGI IMG/M metagenome (GOLD analysis project Ga0208547, IMG submission 185501) | Aqueous microbial communities from the Delaware River and Bay under freshwater to marine salinity gradient to study organic matter... | ecosystem: Environmental > Aquatic > Marine > Coastal ... | reverse complement strand
CATTTGCTCTCGCTCTTTCCTTCTGCTCAGCAGCGAAGGAGATGAGAAGTTCGTAGAGTGCGATACTGTCGATCAATTTATGAATGTCCTCGAAGTTGTAACTGCCAATTTGGAAGAAGATCAGATCGAATATGCAGACCTTGCAATTTGCCAAAAGGTGTGATATACTTAACCTAAATAAACTCAACGATGAAAATCTACACTGTGGATCACTGGCAAGAACATTGGGACGAACTGATCTCCAGAGTTGAAGGTGGAGAGCAAATAGGGATCTCAAACGGAGATAATATAGCAGTCATGATACCAGCAGACGACGAATTATTACGAATATACACAGAACATAACGAAGGGTCTTGACAACAGCATCTCAGGTCTGCTATAATTGACCTGACACTCATTAGGAAGTGAGACTTGGTAGTCAGAGTCGCCTTATAAGCGATTTGCGCCAGATTAGCGCCTTTGAGATGGTTCGAATCCATCCACTTCTATTCCACTTTATGTGGTTTTTGGGCGGGTACTTTAATGGTAAAAGAGGCTCCTTATAAGGGCTCAATCGGGGTTCAATTCCCCGTCCGCTTATTTTTAACAAAACTCATATAAATAAATAGGACTGTCCTATTATAAGTATGAGTTGTAGAAAAGAGGGTTTGTTTGATAAGCACCATATTATACCCAAATATATGGGTGGATCAGATGATTTTGAGAATTTAGTTACAGTATCAAGAACTTGCCATACGATGTTTCATTATTGCAATTGGCGTTTATGGAATAATAAGGAAGATTATGTTGCTTATAAGGGACTATCATCTCAAATATCAAAACAGGATATTATTAAAGTAACTGCAAGTATTGGCGGAAAAAAATGCTATAAAAATAAAACGGGATTATTTTCTTTAACTGAAAAAGAAAAGAAACAAGCATCCTCGAAAGGTGGTAAAAAAGCAGGAAAATATATGTCCCAATCAATGTGGATTAATAATGGGATAGAAAATAAGAGAGTGTTGAAAACTAATACATTGCCAGATGGTTGGATCAAGGGAAAAGTTAAAAAGAAAAAAAGAAAAAGATATGGAAGAAGCTGGGATGAATATATCAATACTTTTAGTGAGGAATATGAAAAAAGAATTAAATATCTTGATAAAATTGACTTGACAAAATGGGGAATTAAAACTATAATTGCTAATGACTGGGGGGTTTCAAGAACCCAAGTAAATAGGTTTATCAAAAAACACTATTTACCTATAACCAGCACTTGACCATTAACACTCTTTGAGTTATAATGGTCTCATATCACGGGAGTGTATTCCAACAGGCAGAGAAACCTGCACCTATGCCCGCATAATCCAACAGGCAGAGATAGGGAGCTTAAAACTCCTCCAGTGTCGGTTCGAATCCGACTGCGGGTATTTTGTAAAACGCAACTTTTACTAAATAGTATTGCGTATACCGTTTTTAAGAATGGGACAATATAGAAACTATACAGACGAAGATTTTATAGAAGCTTGGACTACTAGTGGATCTATAAGACAAGTTCTTGGAAAACTTGGATTGGTAGAAGCTGGTGGAAATTATTCTTGTGCTAAAAAAAGAGCAGATGCTTTGGGATTAACAAAAGAGCATATGCACGGAAAAGTGTGGAATAAGGGAAAGAAAGTTGGACCAAAAAGACCAGTTGAAGAATATTTGTCAAATCAAAGATCTATTCAATCATATAAGCTCAAAAATCGCCTATTAGCAGAAGGTCTCAAACAGCACAAGTGTGAATGTTGTGGTATAACTGAATGGAATGGAAAACCAGCACCAATAGAGATTGACCATATTGACGGAAACAAGTATAATAACACCATACAAAACCTCCGCATTTTGTGTCCTAATTGTCATGCACAGACAGACACTTATCGGGGCAAAAATAAGAAATAAATCAAATAAAACATGGACGATCTCAAAATCTATTGCGAAACAATGGAAGATCAATCGGAAATGTTTGACTTCATTTATATTACCTGCCCTGATGCACAGATTTGCACATGGGAACCTGATGGCGATGATGAGAATCCTGGAACATGGGGCATGTTTGTAGACAATGCTCCCGAAGACTTGTGGGATAAGATTATTGAGGAATTTGAAGACTACTTTGACTTTGAGATGGCAATCGGTCCTGGTGATAGAGAGTACCCATAAATATATCTAAACGGTAAGTATATGTCTTACGAATACAGAATCACTAGCGAATACTGTTGGTATGATTGCGAAACCCACAGTATGATAGTGAAGATGTATTTTATAAATGGAATGCCATTTACGTTTGATGAGTTAGCAGACGGACAGTTATACGATCAAGACATCATTAAAGAAGCAAAGAAACATAATAGAAGTTATACCCCAGAAGAATTGTATAGATCTTCTTTTTATTTGATAGATGAGGAAATGCACCCTATGATATTTCCTGTTCCGTTAGAGAATCCACAAGATATGCCAGATGACTCTGATTATATTTGTGAGGAAGATTACCTTCCATAAATAAATCATAGAAATAACTCAAGAAGTCATAATACGATGCCTCTGAATAAGTTAGACAATTTTATCAAAAATACTGAAGGTAGAATTTTATATGTAAATCCGGATGATTTAGATTCTACAGATTCGATTTCAAATGAAGGTAATTCTCTTGCAAGACCTTTTAAGACTATTCAAAGAGCTCTTTTAGAGGCAGCAAGATTCTCTTATGTTAAAGGAGATAATAATGATATTACAGAAAAAACAACTATCTTACTGTTTCCTGGTGAGCACGTAATTGATAATCGACCAGGATTTGCAATATATAATAATAGTGGAGCAAAAGCAGTATCGAGATCTGGTTCAGAGTCTGTTGCATCTACTGTATTTGATCTCAATTTAAGTACAAATTTTGATCTAACTCAAGAAGATAACATTCTTTATAAATTTAATAGTTATTATGGTGGTGTTATAATTCCAAGAGGAACTTCTATTGTTGGTCTTGATTTAAGAAAGACAAAGTTAAGACCAAAATATGTTCCAAATCCAACAGATGATACAATAGGAAAGTCTGCTATTTTTAGACTTACAGGTGCATGTTATATTTGGCAATTTTCATTATTTGATGCAGATCCTAGTGGAACTGTATATACAAATCCTGACGATTTTGGTTCTGTATATAAAGCAACACCAAACTTCTCTCACCACAAATTAACATGTTTTGAATTTTGTGACGGTGTAAATAACATTGGATCTTATCCATTAACTGATCTTGATATGTATTATAATAAGGTATCAAATGCCTTTAATGCATATCGAAATATTGATCAAAAGTTTCCAGAATCTTCTCTTGGTTTTAGTAAGAAAAATCCAGAATGGGAGATTGTTGGTGCCTTTGCTTCAGATCCTATTAATATTAGTAATATTATTTCGGGTAATGGATCAACTGCTAATTCTATTGTAACAGTAACAACAGAGACTGATCATGGATTAAACCAAGGAACTCCTATTAGAATAAGGGGAGTAAGTGGAAGTAATGTTATTGACCCATATAATATTTCCACAACTGTTCAGAACGTAACTGGAGCAAGAACGTTTACATATCTGCTTCCCGATTTTAACTCCACACCAAACTTGAACCCAAGTCCAAGTTCAAGTTCTGCAACAGTAACAGTTGAAACTGATACTGTTAATGGTGCTTCTCCATACATTTTTAATGTCTCTATGCGTTCCGTATGGGGAATGAATGGTTTACATGCCGATGGTAGTAAGGCAGCAGGTTTTAAAAGTACCGTTGTTGCACAATTTACTGCTATTTCACTACAAAAAGATGATCGTGCATTTGCAAAATATAATAGTGGATCAAGAGCATACGATAAGATTCCTTATAGTGCTGTAAATGGTTCTAAACTTGTTGCAGGAGCATCGGCATCTGGGACGAATAGCACTCAAGTTTATCACCTTGATTCTGGAGCAATTTATCGCCAAGGGTGGGAAACAAGTCATATTAAGATGTCGAACGATGCCTTCGTTCAGGTAGTTTCCGTATTTGCGATTGGATTTAATAAGCACTTTGATGCAGAAAGTGGAGCTGATGCATCGATTACAAACTCCAACTCCAACTTTGGTCAATTATCATTGATCTCTGACGGATTTAAAAAAGAAGCATTTGCAAAAGACAATAATGCCTTCATTACTAATGTAATTCCACCAAGAGCAATTGTATCTTCTGAAGAAAAAGTAGAATGGTTATCGCTTGATGTTGGTGTTACAACATCTGTTGGTATTTCAAGTCATCTTTATATTTCAGGATTTACTGCCAAAGATTCTAAACCAACCGCAATTACTCAGGGATTTAGAATTGGTGCAAGAGTTTCTGATAAACTTTATTTTGAAGGAAATGGATCGACATTTTCTGCAAACATTTACATGTGTGATAATGAAATCAGTGAAACTGGAATAACAACTGCTTTAGGAACAACAAGCTCTGTAAAAACATATAATGTAACTGGAGCACCTTTATCAAACTTATTTACCATTGGTTCAAATAATCTTTTAACCGGAGAAAAAGTTCTTATCATCAGTGACGATGGTGATCTTCCAGAAAATATTAATGCCCATCAAATTTATTATGTGATTAAGGATGGATCAACAAAAATTAAACTTGCATCTTCATATACAAATGCTATTCGTGGAACTGAAGTTGCCGTAAATGGAGGAACAAATCTTCATATTTTAAGCAGAGTCTCTGATAAAGATTCTGGAGAACTTGGTTCTCCAATTCAATTTGATGCAGAAAATAATAATTGGTTTATTCATGTTGATGCCAATAACACCATTTATAGTGCTTTTGATACTGGTGGTACGGCAACATATGGGACCAAAACTGATCTATCATATGTAAATCGTATTTCTGATGAAAGAAGTTTGGATGAAAAACTTTATAAGGTAAGAGTAGTTGTTCCGAAAGAATTATCAAATGCAAAAGATCCAGAGTCTGCATTTGTTCTTCAAGAATCAAGCACTACAGGTGGTCAAGGAAGCACTGATTTTACTCAAACAGTAATTGACGCAACAGATTATAATTTATTAAAAAACCCAAGATTTATTTCAACATGTAGTGAAAGTAGTGGAAATGTTACTGTAATTACAGAACTTCCTCATAATTTAAATTTGAATGATGTTGTTAATATCAAAAATGTTAAGAGCAGCACTAATACAACTGGTGAAAATAATTTAGGTTATAATGGAAGATTTGCAGTTACCGGAATTACAAATTCTTTCCAGTTTACATATTCAACAACTGATGTTGACGGAAAAGTACACTCTGTAGGAACATTTACAAGTGATGTGAATACTAGAGATCAAAATCTTCCAAGATTTGAAAGAAATGATCTTAGATCAAATCTTTATATTTATCGTAATGAAGTTATTTCTCCATATGTTTATAATCAACAGGATGGAGTTTACCACATATATCTTTTGAATGCTGGAACTTCTATTCCGGCAGAATTTACTAATTTAAAATTTAGTCAATTGCCAACTGATCTCTATCCTCAGTTGGATAGAGATAATATAAATGCAAATCCACAGGCAGCAAAGACATTTGCAAAACGTTCTCCTCTTGGAGATGTTGTAACTAATGATCTCAAAAAGAGTCTTACCAGAGAAACTATTGATACTGCAATTACAAAGTTTGGTAAGGGTCTTGATATTTCATCAGTTAATAATAGCACTGGTGAAATAACATTTACACTAGATCATGGTCTTTCTGGTATTCAAACTGGAAGTCTTCTTAATGGAGGAACATCCTATCCTTCCGGCAATCATTATAATGTAAAACTCTATAATGATTCTGGATTGACAAGTTGGAGTGGAGCAACTGCAAAAGTTTTTGTTTCTGGTGGAGGAATATCTAATACACAATCTCCAGCAGAAAATAGATCTCCAGTTATTGTTTCTGCTGGAAGTAGTTATTCTGCCGGAACATATTATTTCGATCAAATAAATGGTGTTGGATCTGGTGGAACTCTTCAAGTATATTCGACTGGTATTTCTAATGCAGTTAATGATGTTATTCAGGTAACTGGTGCAGGAACAACCTCTGATGGTTATTATCGAATCACTTCTGTTGATTCTGAGAAAATAGTTTCCGTTGCAAAAACTTCTGGAGATCCTAATATTACAACAAATCAATATGCATTTGTTGTTGGACCTGCAATTCAAATAACTTCAGTTTCTGCTTTAGATTCTTCTTCTGGAATATCTACATTTACAACTTCATCTGCGCACGGTCTTTTAGTTGGAAATCAATTTAGAGTTACAGATTCTAGTAATAATAATCTTGGAGATTTCATAGTTAAAGAGAAAAAGAGCGTAACAGAGTTTACATCTATTACAAATAAGAGCATTTCTGCTGCAAGTGGTTGGATTCTAAAGCACGGATTATCTGCCAATGAAGGGATTTCTGATATCAGGGACGAGAATCTGGGATCTCGTGGTATTACTTTCTATTCAGGGGATAAGTTTACTTTAACATCTACAATTAGTTCTTCTGATACTACCATTTCATTTGCAAATGCCTCAAGACTTAAGTTGGGGACTTATATTCAAATTGATAGCGAGATTATTAGAGTTGCAAGTAGCAATAATACTAATTCCATAACGGCAATTCGTGGTGCTTTAGGAACGATAAGTTCTTCTCATGATGCAAATTCTCTAATAAGAAAGGTATCTCCACTTCCAGTTGAATTCCGTAGACCATCTTATGTTCGTGCATCTGGTCATACTTTTGAATATCTTGGATATGGTCCAGGAAACTATTCAACCGGTTTACCTCAAGTTCAAAATAAATCTCTATCTGAAAAAGAAGAATTCCTTTCACAGGCACAAGAACGTTCCTGCGGTGTTGTTGCCTACACTGGTATGAATAATGATGGGGATTTCTTCATTGGAAACCAAAGAAAATCATCCGCAACTGGCGAAGAAACTACATTTGATACTCCAGTTCCAACTATAACTGGTGATGATCCAAGTAAATTGAGTGTTGTATTTGATGAAGTTACCATCAAGGAAAGACTTCTTGTTGAAGGTGGAGATTCTGCTCAGGTTCTTTCTCAATTTGATGGTCCGGTAACATTTAACCAAAATATAAATTTCAAGGCACCAACATTTGCTTCAAGTGTTCATCGCTTTACTGGTAATAATTCTGCAAGTTCAACAACAACTGGTGATATTGTTGTTGCCGGTGGTGTTGGTATTGGAGAAAACTTGCATATTGGTGGAACTCTGAATGTTGAAGGTGCCGTTACAGTTGCGAGCGGTAATTTTAAGAACGTTCAGGTTGCAATTACAGATGATAACACCATTGATACTTCTTCTGGACATCTCAAACTAAGTGCAGTTTCTGGTTCAACCGTTGCTATTCAAACAAATACAACTATTACCGGTATCTTAAGTGTCACTGATGATATTACAGCATTCTATTCTTCTTCTGATGAAAGATTGAAGAATAATATTACTCCTATTGAAGATCCTTTGGCAAAAGTATTGTCTATTAGCGGTAATACTTTTGAATGGAAGGATCTTGATAATTATCAAGGAGAAGATACTGGTGTAATTGCACAAGAAGTTGAAGCACTTGGACTTCCAGGAATTGTTAAAAACAACTCCAATGGATATAAGTCAGTTCAATATCATAAACTTGTTCCTTTACTTATTGAAGCAGTCAAAGAACTCAGCAGAAAAGTTGAGAGCTTAGAACAAAAATTAACAGATAAATAACTAAAAACCATATAAGATGTCAAATAATTTTAGAAAAACATTTAACATTAGAAATGGTGTTCAGGTTGATCAAGATAATTTTATAGTAAATTCTAATGGTCTGGTTGGTATTGGAACATCAATACCAAGAGAATTTTTAGATGTAGTTGGAAATGTTCAAGTATCTGGTTTAACTACAACCGGAACATTGTTTGCAGGAACTGCAACTGCCGATAACTTAACATCAACAAATGCCAATATTACTGGTGTTATTACGGCAACATCAATTTCTGTTGGGGGAGTTACTTTTTCATCAATTGTAGGTTATTCTACAGAGGCATGGATTATAGACTATGCTGATGGTTCTTCCGATCCTCAAAGTGGAATATCTACGACACTTAAGGTTGGTATCGGAACAACTCAGGCAAATAATAAGTATTCGCTTCTAATTGGAGGTGATCCTGAAGTAGGAGAAGGTATTACACTTAATGGTCCAGATGGAAATATAAATTCATCAGGAATCATGACGGCAACCAGTTTTTATGGTTCTGGTGCTAATTTGACATCTTTGAATGCAAGTAATATTTCATCAGGAACTATTGATAATAGTTATTTGCCAGCAACAATTAGTGTAACTAATGTAAATGCAACCACATTTACTGGCAATTTAACTGGTACTGCTTCTACTGCTACTGTTGCTTCTGGTTTAATAGATACTCCAGATATTAATGTTGGGTTATTAACTGCCACCAACATTGTCGGAACTTCATTATCTGTTGGTCTTATAACAAGCACTAGTAGTTTACATTTAACTGGAACAGGTTCACGTATTGGTATTGGGACTAATAGTCCAACAACTGATCTTCAAATTCGTAGAAGTGGCAATTCTGTATTGGAAGTTGTTTCTGATACTGATAAAGCAAAAATAGGTCTTGGAAATTCTATTGGAATAGGTAATAGTTCTGCCGAAATAAGATTTCATAATAAGAATTTAGAACTTTACAATTATGATACTGGCAATATTGATACCATTATTCATAAGGGAACTGGAGCAGGAACTACAGGAAACTTTAGATGGGTTTATGGGCAAGATAATAGCAAATTATTAACTTTAACATATGATGGTAATCTTGGTATTAATGAGTCATCTCCAACACATAGACTTCATGTAAATGGAATTTCTACATTTACAGCAGCAGCACATTTTGATAGTGACGTAACAATTGATGGTACGCTCAATGCCACAATAACTCTACCAAATATTCTTTCAAATGATTTAAATTCTACCGGACTTAGTACATTTTCTGCTGTTGAGTTTACATCTAAAATTACCACAGAAAATGGGAAAATTGGCATAGGCACAACAAATCCCATTGCCACTGGATTGGACTGTTTAAATAAAGAAGCTTTGTTTCAGTCTGTTGGTGTAGGAACTACTAATAGAAGATCTTCTGTGGATTTTGGAGACGCTGGATCTCACCAATCATCTTCTGCATTTATGATTCTTCCATTAATTTCTGATAGTGAAAGATCTGGATTATCCACAGTAGCTGGGGCAGTCATATATAACACGGATCAAAATGAAATTCAATTTTATAATGGAACTGCTTGGAGATCTTTAGATAACAGCGCCGTATAAAGATGACTATTTCATCGCCCGTTAAAGTCGGACCAAATATTTCATCTGGAGATGAAATTAAATTTTCAACTTTAAGAAGGTATTTTCTTAAAATGAAACCTAGAACTACTTTTTCTGGAAGTGAAACCTTTGATGCAGAAGATGACTCAATAAGTGCATCACAGTTATTGCGTGTTGCGACACCAACTGAAGATCCAACTATTGAAGATTTATCCGAACTTGATCAAAAACTACCTTATGTACCAAGTTCGAATGAAAATAATAATATTTCTTCGTCAAATAACTGGAAAACTTCTCAATTTGTGGGTTCAGTCAAATATTATTACATTCAACAATCGACTGCCGTTTCTCCAACAAATGATGATTTAAATTTAGATATTTCTACTCAAAATTGGAATAATAATCTTCCATTCACTATTCGTAAGTGGATGTTTATTGATGGGACTGTTGGTTCAAATGATCCCGATTTAGCATCATGTAGTATAAACACACTAACTAATAACTTAACTATTTCTATTTCTGGAAATGTTTATGGTGCTGCTGGAATAGGAGAAGTAGCAGGGGCAGATCCAACTAACGGGGGAAATGCTCTAGAAATAAAAACTTTTGGTGGTAAAAATGTTTACATAGATTTAGCACCAAATAGCAAAGTCTTTGGAGGTGGTGGTGGTGGACCACAAGGTGGAAGCGGTGGAAATGGGGGGCAAGGAGGAGCAACATACTTAATCTATGGAATGGGTGGAGTAAGTTGTACTCAAATTCAAACTGGAAATGGTCCTCCAGGACTGGGAGGAGCAGGTGGAGATGGCGGCACTGGAAGAGGATATAGTAACCTTACTGGCAGCATTCAAGGTTCTGGAGGGATAGATGGAACTGTAGGCAAACAAGATAGTGTTAGTGCTGCAGCAGCTGGATGGGGAAATATTTACTCTGGAAAAGGTGGAGATGGTGGAAAAGGTGGAGATGGTGGAGATGGTGGAGAATGGGGGCAAGGTGGTCAGTTGACTGCAACAGGAGGTCTAGGAGGAAACAATGGGGATAATGGTTCGGGTGGACATAGAGCTGATGTAGGACCTTGTGCGAAATCAGGTTGTGTTTCTTGCAATAATCCTGGCACAGGAAGTGGACTTGCTGGATCTGGTGGTAATACAGCTTCGACTAAAACTACCAAAGGTGGAAAAGCAATAAAAACAACAAATATAAATTCTTATATTTTATTTGGTAATAATAACGATAATTTGATAGGAAGTCAAGGTACTTGACATAACACTCAAAACCCAGTAGACTACCTTTGTTGGGTTTGAAGGTCATATTAAGTAAATATTAAATTTGACTATATAACTCTGAACTATTGACTCAATAATGAATCGAATTAAATCTTTAGTGGCAGTTGCCTTTCTTGGGGCAACTGCTTTTTCATCAACAGCACAAGCACAAATGGTTGACAATCGTTATCTTGGTGCTGACGAGAATAATACAGCAATCTTTACAGAAGATCTTGTTAAGATTACGAGACAATCAGATTCAAATCTCGTCGAGATTAATAAGAATAAAAAAGAAATTGATTCTCTTAAGGGTGTCGAGATTAAAGATTATACCGATGAGATTAATGCGAACACAAAAGCAATCGAGAATCTGAGACAAGATGTATCTGGAGCAACCGCACTTTCTGTTGCAATGTCTTCTCTTCCTTCGACATCTGCCGATGCTCCTGTATCTTGTGGAGTAGGTGGTGGTACGCATAGTTATAAGTATGCCGTTGGTTTGGGTTGTGCCACGAATCTGAATGATAACTTTTCATTGAACTTTGGTGGTTCGATGTTAGTTGGTGAAGAAATGAAGACCGAAGGATTTGATAAGTTCGCCGGTAAAGTTGGTTTTACTTATAAGTTTG
>Ga0208547_1001916_pt1 | contig 11292 bp, 10 predicted proteins | sample DEB08_DNA_5_FD_185501 | JGI IMG/M metagenome (GOLD analysis project Ga0208547, IMG submission 185501) | Aqueous microbial communities from the Delaware River and Bay under freshwater to marine salinity gradient to study organic matter... | ecosystem: Environmental > Aquatic > Marine > Coastal ... | reverse complement strand
CGACCGATATACTTTTTTCCATTTACTTTATTGGTCACCTGATAGATATATGCCATGACGATTAATTAGCTTCTTAACTATTTATATAATTAAACATAAAAAAAGACCCCCCGAAGGAGGTCTTGATAATCTGATGAAGCCAAGGCCTACATAAGATTTTTGACCGCTACACGTCTGTAGTAACGGTTGGAGTTGACACGAAGGCGTCCGAGACCTTGGTCCAGACCTTCTGCAAATGGGTTTGCAACCAGGCCATAACGGGTCTTGAAGCCGATCTTTGGTTGGAAAGTATTTTCTCCAACTGCACGTACCATCTGGAGCGGTACGTATGGGCAATAGAACAGACCAGCGTCATAAGGTGAAGAACCCTTATAACCGACAACATAGTACTGGTTACCACCGTTAGTTGCAGCGTTAGCAGCTGACAGGTTAGCCGAATATGGGTCGATGTAGACGCGGAACTTACCGTTGATAGTACCAGCAAAGGTGTTGCCAGTGTCGTCAACGTTCAGGTTAGCGTTGAGTGCTGGGGTGTAGTCGAGAATACCAGCCATGGTCAGTGCGGAAGCAACGTCTGCGGAACACAGAACCATGTTGCCCTTGCCACGACGAGTTCTTTGAGCAATCGCGTTAGCGTCTCTCTCGATCTGGAACAGAAGACCCTTGAACTTCTCAACAGACCAACGACCGTTGGAGTCAACGTCGAGGTCGAATACACCAGCAGTTGCGGTGTTAGAAACTGCACCTTGCTCAGCAGTCTTGTAGATAGTTCTGATGACTTCACGGTTGATTTCAGCAAGAATCTCGGTTGAGAGAATGTTTGCCAACTCAGCCTCAGCATTCAGACCATGGATTGCCTTGAGGTCTTGTGCCAGTTCCAAGGAGTACTCAGCCTTGAGTGCTCTTGACTTAGCGGTTACAGTGACTTTCTCGATCGAGAATGCCATCTGGTTGAAGTGATCGCCAGTACCTGAACCCAGGTTCTCAGCGTCACCAGTTACCATACCCTGGCCTACGTTGTAGCCAGTAGAGGATGCAGTACCAACAGGGTTGAGTACTGAAGGGTTGGTACCAGACTGTGCGGTTGTACCCAGACCAGCATTGGCATCAGACATGCCTGCGGTGAGGTTGAAACCATCATCCTGACCAGAGAATGCGGTATCTACTTCGTTATAGAACGTCTCGTCGCCAGACTGGCTCTCGTAACGGGAACGCATTGCGAAGATCAGTCCAGTAGGACCGTTCATTGGCTGAACGCCTGCGAGGTCATATGCGACCAGGTTAGGCATTGCACGTCTGATCAATGAGATCAGAACAGGGTCGAAACCAGCGGTAGGACCAGCAGCAGCTGAATCAGCACCAAAACCACCTGATGCACCAGCTGCGTTTGCTGCGTTGGTTGGGGTTTCCATCAGGTTGATACCTGACTGGAATGCTTGCTCCTCACGGAGGAATTTTTCTTGGTTTTCGAGCAGGACTGCGGTTACAGCTCTTCTATGAGTATCCTTGATGGGATCAAGACCTTCATAGTCGAGAAGTGGGCTCCACTTTTCCTGCAGATGTTCGGATTGAAACATTTGCTTTTACCTAATAGTTGTTGTTTGAATGAATGTTAAATTCACTTTTTGAATGCACCCAGGCTTCTGAGATAAGCATCCATGGATGAACCATGTTGTACTGGTGTTGAATCAACACTCTCAGAAAGAGTTTCTGGTGCTTCAGACTTTGTAGCTGGAGTTCTGGAGAAGTATGACTCCTTCAGTACCTCAAGCTTTTCACGATATTCTTCTTCACTTTCAAACTCAACACTTTCAGCAAGTGAAGCGAGCTTCTCTTTCTGGGTCTCAGCAAGACCTTCAGAAACCATTGAAAGAACTACATCTGCAGTTGACTCGGCGAGTCTCTTATTCAGACCAATGTTCTTCTCAATCTGCTCGTTGAGTTTTGTCTCCATATCATCAAGTTTTTCTACCATGCTCTCAAGTACATCATATTTTTCTTCAGGGATAGTTACATAATGCTCTTCAAAAAGACCCTTCATGCCAGACAGGAAGGATTCAGTCATTTCGGTCTTGAGACCATGTTCGATAGCCAACTCATTCTCGGTCATCCACTCTTCGCAGACGTACTCAAGATATGCGTCAACTCTCTCGGTGAGTTCACCCTTAAGGGATTGTCTCTCCTCGTCCAGACGCTCAGCGTACTGGACTTCCAGGGATTCCTGGATTTCTTTGATTTTTGAGGTTAATGCAGCTTCAAAGATGACACGTGCCTTTTCTTTGAATTCTTCGGAGAGCTCTTCACCACCGAGGAGTGCATTTACGTCCTCTTCGATGTCAACAGTCTCTTCGGTAACTTCTTCTTCGGATACAATCTCTTCCTCTTCGAGGACTTCCTCTTCAGTTTCGATTTCTTCCTTAGCCATTTTCTTCATTGGATCAGCAGCTTTTGCACCCTTATTAACTACATCCTTGACAGAAGCGATCTTAGGCTCTTTGAGCTTTGCAGAATCGTTATCTGGCTTGTAGTTCTCAGGGGTAGGACCACCGAGATCTTCGTAGGAAGTTGACAGGCCTTCGCCTGGGCTGGAAAGCTTAGGCATACCTTCAGCAGGTTTAGCGTTCGCGTTCACAGCAGTTTTAGATTGCTCCATTTCTTGTAAATCTCCACGAGACATTTGAAGTTACTCCGATTAACCTTTTTTAATCTATATTTATTTATAAATTGTATATTTCAATAACTTATCAAAGATTGTTCAAAAAGTTATTGAACAGATCAAGTTTCTTCTCATCAAGTTGACCTTGAGTTACAAGAGTGTTGATCTGTTTGTAGGTTTTCTTGGCAGCCTGTTCTCTGAGGATACCACCATCCCAAACCCACTCTTTTCCTTCCATAATACCTTCAACGAAAGCATCAGGTGCAGAAGGATCAGCAACGATATCAGCAGCAGTTGCTAACATGAAATCATCACCAACGATGTTTACACCTTCTCTGGTTTGTTTGAGTGACCCAATACCTCTACTAGAAACACCCAATTTAACTCCTTCTCCGATGAGTGACTTCGCAATGTTACCCATTGGAGTTGACAAGATTTTTGCTTTACCAATGAAGTTATTTCCGTCTTCTTTGAGTGAAATAATTTTGTGGCTAACACGATCCAAGTTTACAGTAGGACCATCTGGATGTCCGAGTTCTCCAAGAGCCCTCCCAGAATTAATATGGTTTTCTGTGTATCTTTGGACTTCCTTTCTCAGGCCTTCCATTTGATACATTCTGCCATTGCGATTACAGATGTTACCCTGAAGGAAGATACCCTCAATGTACATATGTTTCTTACCGCCCCTTTCTTCGACGATAAAATCAACTGACTCGATTTCTTCTCTGATAAGTTTCATTTTTCTGTTCAGGAATCTTGTACTTGTTGGATGTATACTTTGCCAGTGCCAGATTCAGTTTTGACTGCCACTTTGATTGACTTTCTCAATTCGGCATAAGGTGCAGTTAATGCTGATGGATTTCCGCTACTTGAATCGTGGTCAATTGTTGCTCTTGTATTAAAATATCCACCTCTGTCTGAGGTAGTATTCACATCAATAACAATCTTATGAGAAAAATCAAATGCAGATTGACCGTTAACAGTAAGAGAGACTGCATCTCCTACAGCAAATGGACATCCAGTTCCTTCTGGGAAATCAACAATAGTTGTAGAACCAGTTGTAATACCAACTACCCTTTGTGACGCAATTGGTCCAATAGTGATCGTTTCATTCTCACTAGTCGAAACATAATAATTTTCATTAGTTGCTGTTGGATTGGTACCGATAGCAACATAAACTCCAGCGGTTTCTGCAACTACTCTAAGAGCATCAGATTGTTGTAAAATTGGAGAAGTTTGTGCAGAAGTACTACTAGTACTCATTACCGTATTAATACCAACTGGTTTAAGAGCAGCCATTATTTTTCAATAGTTCTATAATACTTATTTATTATTCTTCGGTATCGTCTTCAAATGAGATTTCGTCCTCAATTTCTTCTTCTGTACTTTCCTCTGGTCCATCAAAGATAGATGCTGCTACGTTGGAACGGTTTGCTTCAATTTTTTCTGCACTTTTAGCAAAAAGAATATCCTTGATTTTATCACTAATCTGTGATGAAGACTCGTCGGGACTGACGAGCATATCCATAAGTTCGTCCATAAAAATAATGTATCTACAATTTGTATTTAGATTTCACCACCAGGAGGATTCTTGGTTGCACCAGGAGTTTCTGGATCTTTAGGTGAAGTTGGTGCCTGCATTGGGTCAGTTGGTGCATCACCTGCAGGAGGCATATCAGGAGCTGGCATACCTGTCATAGGATCTACCATTGCATTTGGATCAGGAATAACACCGTTCTCGATTTCACTTTCAATCAGTTCATCCTGTTCAATAATCTCTTCATCAGTCTGACGGAGAATATTTCTTCTTACATAATCTTGTGAGTAATACTTACCGACATAAGGTTCAGCAAGAGCAACAAGGTTCAATCTTTCTGTAGTAAGTTCTGCATTCTTGAGTTCTGCAAAATGATTGTCATACAGGAAGTCATACTGAATATGATCTGCCATATACTCCCAATCTTCTGGAGTCACAATATTCTTCAGAAGTAATTGTGTTCTCAACATGTCATTGAACATTGCTGAGAATCTTTTTCTCATTCTGCCAACAAACTTGGAGAACTTGATTTCATCTCTCAAGATTTCGGAAGAACGACCCAATGAGAAACCACCTTCACCTTCGATTCTAGTCTCAGGAACATTCAGTGATCTGTAGAGTTTTCTCTGGAAGTAATTAATATCAGTAATTTCACCAAGATTTTGACCACCAGGAAGTGTAGTAATTTCAGTACCACGACCACCCTCTCTTCTAGGAAGCCAGAAGTCTTCCATCATGGACATAAACTTCTTGTCATCACGCAACTCACCAGTGTTTGCGTCATAGACCATCTTGTTTCTATAACGCATCATGACATCACGAAGATATTGTTCCGCCTTGATCTTGGGAAGATTGCCAACGTCAATATAGAAAATTCTACGTTCTGGTGCTCTTGAAAGTCTGTAGATAACCAGTGAATCCTCAATCATCATCAACTGATTGAGTGGTTTGATTGCCTTATGTAACCAAGACAATGTAAGTCCTTTGTTTCTATCAACCAAACCAGAAGTACAATAAGTGACAGAATCACGGGTCATTTTGATACCCTTTTGTGGATTCGCACCATAACCAGGATTCCCACCATAACCAGCACGGTATGTTCCCATGTCTGGTGTATAAATGAAGAACTCCTCTACTTCTGGAAAGTTATATGCAAGATTATTTGATGCACTATATTCATCTTTTGCCTGTTGAAGACTATCTTTACCTGTTTTCTTTAACTTACGGATATATTTAATTTTAGATGCGTCAATATATCTGAGTTCTTGAATACCTTCTTGAGGATTCTTTTGGTCGATGACCTTGTTATAGTAGAGTCTTCCGTCAATATACCAGTTACGGAAAATCTCATGTGCCTTTTTATCAAAGTCAAGAAGTTCGAGAATATAACTAAACTCTTCTCTTATAATCTTTTTAATTTTATCACTTGCATTCAGATTGGACAGTTCAATCTTTACAGGTGAATCGTTTGTATCAGATACAATTGCTTCATTTACAATATCTTCAATCGCACTATCACACTCTGGATAGAGTGCCATCTGTCTATATCTTCTGATAAGATCGGTCTCGTTTTTGTAGAGACCCTCAATATCTATATTGTAACTACCAAAAAATCCACTACTGGAGAAGTTCTCATTCCCATCAGCATTAGTTGGTGGGATTGGAGAAACTACACCAGGTGGATTTTTCTCGTTATCTTCAATTGAAAAACCAAATAATCTGGCCATTATGATTAAACTAGACTGTCTTGTCTAGTTATTTATCACTCAATCAGAACTTCACCAGCGTTACCACCAGTAGACTCCAGTGAGTTACCAATAGTGAAGTACTGGACATCAAATGTTACATCGAATTCTTCAAGTGTATCGCCACTCTCATAACTCAATGCAATCTCACCAATATTGGTTGGGAAGATATCATAGAACTTATAAGTTCTCAGAATTGCTGACTGACCACCTTCATTTTGAGTTGCAAATCTTTCAGCACCCCTTCCTAACTGTTGAACATATGCATCAGTCATGTAAGATGATGGATTGGTAACACCAGTTGCATCATCCAGTTTACTGATGACATTTGCCCATCTCTCAAATGCGGTTCTGAGTTGGAAGTCCTCATCATTGATGATGGTAACTGTCCATGGATCAAACGTTCTATCACCAGCAACTTTCAGGTTTCTACCTCTAAAAGGAACCTGAAATGATGGTGTGTTTGAAGCAGGAAGGTTTGCAGCCTTACAAAGGAACTTAAAGTTGCCATTTTCTGCCTGGTCACCACTTCCCCAAGCATCAGCAATTGCTGATGGGAATGTAGGAATCGAGACTTCAAATAGATTGGGGCGGGCACCCCCACCCGCCAGTCTTGATTTAAATTGTGATAGGGTTTTTGTTTCTGCCATTGGTTAATCCTCCGTAGTTATTTAATGATCAAACAGTTCCAACTACTTCCTGGAAGTCAACACCAGTTCTGGTGGCAACAAATGTCAGGGTAATGAAGTTGATAGACTTGGTTGGTTTCAGGAAGATGTCAGCTCTGAACTCATTGTTATCAATAACATCAGGGGTGTTATTTGTTTCATCACAAACAACTAGGAAGTCATAAAGACCTCTCTTTGCTTGAACATCACGGAGATAAGGTTCAACGATGTTCACAAAATTAGCTCTTGTGTTTGCATCATTGAGTTCAAAGAGTTGTGAATTAGCAGCACCTTCAAGTGTTTGTTCCACAGTGAGGAACAGCCTTCTAACGTTGATTCTATCAAACGCAGAAGCGTATGAAAGACCTGTCTTATCTCCGTAGAGAACAATACCAGCACCTTTTTGAGTGATGATTGAATTGATTCTTGCGGCGTAAAGTTGATCTCTTTCGTTCTTAGATGGATTATATGCCATCTTGATTGCATTATTAAGAACACCTCTTTGGACACCAGCTGGTGAGAACCAAGGATATGCTTCAATACTTGTTCTGACCATCAAACCAGCAGTATCACCATTGGTTGGGATATATCTAAACTGGTTATTAAACCTATCAAACGTGTACTTATAACCTGTGTCAAATACAGCATAAGACGACGAACTGATTGGGCTATAATATTGAAGGACGTTTGAGGTTTGGGTTGTAGCATTAGTTACATTCACAACATTTGCTCTGTGTGGAGAAATTGTTGCAATACAATCCTTTCTTGACTCAGCAAGAGAGATGATATAATTTGCTTTTGCTTGAGACTGATTTTCAACCTCAAGACCAGGACCCATCAAGAGGTAGTCAACTGCAATTTCATCCTTATTATCAAAGTACGAATAACCAGTAACAAGATCTGAAAGATCTGCTTTCATACCACCTTGTGCACTGTAGTCAACTCCACCTGTCAGAGTGTAACTTACGTTACCCAATGAAGAGAATTTGATGTTTTGTGCAGTTTGGCCCCAAAGACCTTCTGCAGTTGTGTATTTAGTAAAGTTTGTAGAGAAACCAGAAGCCACTGGAATTGTATTCCAATTAGTGTCTTCAGCTTGTGATGGATTATAGCCGGCAAAGATGAACCTAGAGTTCTGTGCAATATAATCTTTGTAGTATACTTTAGTTGGGTTGTCAGCATCTGCTTTTGTATCACTTGCTTTGGAAAGTGATACAAATCTTTCAAGGATACTTCCCTGTACACCTGTTACTTCACCCGTGTCATCAACAACAATTACGTGAATTGCATCATTACTACCATTTCTTTCTGTAACATAACTATTAGAAACAGGTCTTGGTGCAACATTTCTCCAATACACTGTGGAGTTATTAAGTCCAAGAGTTTGGTCGTCGTACCAATCTTTTACTGCACCACCAGTAACAGTACCTGAAGCTGTTCCTGAATTGTTTGTGATATTCAGAACATCAGATTCAACAAAGGAATTTGCGGTGTTATACTGTTGGTAATTGACAGGAGTAACAGTACCAGCAGTAGAAACAAGATTCTGATAAGTAACTCCAGTACCTACAGTTGTCATTGAAGCAGCAATACCAGCCGCAAGAGTGACTGAGGTTGAACCATAACCAGTGATTTCAATTGAACCACTACCAGGTGCTAAGAAATAGTTACCAGTAGCAATACCTGAAGTACTATTCACAAAGATTGTTGTGTCACCAACGTTTGCAACTGCAGAAGTTGTTGTTACACCAATTGTTTGATAGTCATCAATTCTTGGTCTAACTCTCTCCAGAACCTTTACTTCAATAGAACTGTTACCATTTTGAGCATCAGTATTAACACCAGTAATGATACCTTTCAAATTACCAGTGAAAGTATTAACAGCTCCTGAACCAGGGATTGAAACAGCGTTTCTAGCCGCAGATACACCATAACCAACTACAAGATTTGATGCACTAGGATTTGTTGTTGCAATACTGATGATTTGATCAGACTTATTATCAATAGTACAAACTTTTAAACTATTTGCCCATTGACCACCATTTCTTGATGACCAATAAAAGCTCGTGTCATTTCTATGGTTCAGTTCGTAATCATCAAAATTGTCGATACGTAACGTTGTTGATGCAGTCCCTACAGCAGCATTACTGTTGTTTAGACTATCACCACCAACTCTTACAACTTTGAGAATTCCACCATAAGAGAGGAATGAATTACCTGTCATCCAGTACTCATACTGTCTGTCAGTGCCAATTGGCTGACCAAAAGTATCCAGGAATTGTTGTTGTGTCTCAATAGTAATTGGTTCGTTTACAGGTCCGATTGAAAATGGACCAGCGATTGCACCAATGTTGTCAAGAACGTTCTCAGCTCTTCCAACAGTTAAGTCAACTTCCCTGACTAATACTCCTGGAGATAATTGAGGAGTAGCCATGTTTTCTCTCTCCTATGGGTCTCAGTTTAACTATTAATATTTAGAAATTTGACTGTTTTGAGAGGGTAAACACGACGTAAATCACCAATCTGGGTATTCCCACCGAGACTTTGGACATTTATCCTTCTTTCTTTCTTTAACACCTTCAATAAAACACTCTTTACAGATGTATGAATATGACGATGGAACTGGTCCTCTATCTTTCCTTGTTCTATAGAAACCATCCACAAGGTTCTTAACTTCACCACAACTCTTACACTTTCTATCAGTCAGAAAGAGGTGATTGAGTTCTAGTTGCTCGTCAAGGTTCATTAGTAATTAGACCAAAGTGTCCATCCACCACCACTAGTACCATACTCATCATATGGACTTGCTGTAGACCACCTGTCACCTTCTGTATCCACGAAAGTACCATCATCCATACCATCATTCATAAAACCAAATGGTGCCATGTCTTGTTCAATCTGGTTCTTCTGTTCTTCATATAATCTCTTTCTAACATCCTGGTCAGTCAACTCTTTAAAGTAGTCTTGGGCAACCAACCAGGCATAGATGACCAGACACATAGCAAGGTCGTCATTACAACCTTCTTCTGCCTCAAATGAATTTCCCTTAGAGATAAATGTTGTCAGTTCTGAAATAATCTCATAATCATTGAATATGAGTTTATCCTCCTCAATCATTGTCTTGAGGTTAAGTGCACCAATCTTCTTGACAGTCTTTGACATCTTCACGCCCAATTGAGTCTTATTTCCCGAGAAACCCTGTCCTACAATTTGACCTGCTCTACCTCTCATAGAACACATGAGAAGGTTTTGATACTCTAAATCATACTGAAGAATAGATGCGATCTGGTCTCCGATATCATTGACCTCACATAGAATGAATGCACTATTATATGACTTTGCAATTTCCCAAATTATGTTAGGAAATAACATAGGTTTAATCGTATTATTCCTGTATTTTGCTACTATTCTGTGAGGAAAAGTTGTGATATCAGCGACGACAAATGCAGAGTAGTCTTCTCCAACACCTCTAGCGACATCAACAGTAACCACGTAGTCGTGGTCGGACTTTGGTTCTTCATGAACATCTAATCCAGCACTCTGTTTGATTGGGTTATCGTATACAAGAGTTTTCAGTTTACTGGGTGCAATCAGTGTATCGACAGAACCAAGGAACTCACACTCAAACTCGATTTTGAACTGTTGTTCAGACGTGTTCTTGATAGTCTGTTCTTTCCAGACCTCATCCCTACCAGGGACTTCAGACCAATGAACGTCTGTTGGTATATATTCATTCTTACCTTTTTCTGCATCATGCCACATACGGTAGAAATGATTCATACCGTGTGGGGTAGAGACGATGATTACCTTCGTTGATTTACCAGAAGTAATAGTAGGATAAACAGATGCAAAGAAGGCATCTGCAATATGGTTTGGAACGAACGCAAATTCGTCGAGGAAGAGAATGTTAAACGACATGCCTCGGACAGCACTTGCAGACGTAGAAGCAGCCAGTATCTTTGAGCCATTTTCTAATTCAATGTTACCTTTGTTCCATACAAGAATACCCTGTTGCATCCACTTAGGAAGATTCTCATATGCTGTTGCTAGTCTACCTAACAATTCACGAGCTGTCGTGGCTTTGTTTGCTAGGATACCAATATTAACACTATCGTTGAAAATAGCATAATGTAAAAGATAAGATACACAAGTAGTGGACTTACCTGTCTGTCGTGGCATCTTACAGATGTTAAATCTGTTATTGTGGAAGTTGTTGATAAGCTTTTCTTGGAATTCATAAGTCTTAAATGGTTGAAGACCATGGTCCAAGGTCACAATCTGTACATAGTTTTGTGCAAAGTAAACAGGGTCTTCTTTACACTTAATGTATTCCTCAATCTGTTCTTTAGTGAACTCAATAGGGGTATTCGCCTTCTTAAGAAGAGGATTACCCAAATAAACATCATTACTCATAAAAAATTACCTACTAATTTCTTCCCAGTCCACTGAAGCATAAACTTCTTCACTACTTGATATTGGAGATGCTGCAATAACAAGTGTAAGTTCGTAAGGAGTTCCAGTGAAACCATTTCTTTCTAACTGGAACTTGAATAGTGCTTCCTTAAGAATATCAACAGTTGGAGAACCTTGATTTGCTGAATTGAAAAATCCAGAGGCTAATATTCTACCTCCAGTTATGCCAGTTCCGTCCAGTTTGTACTCAACTGCACTATCATCACCAGCACT
>Ga0208547_1001912_pt1 | contig 11296 bp, 11 predicted proteins | sample DEB08_DNA_5_FD_185501 | JGI IMG/M metagenome (GOLD analysis project Ga0208547, IMG submission 185501) | Aqueous microbial communities from the Delaware River and Bay under freshwater to marine salinity gradient to study organic matter... | ecosystem: Environmental > Aquatic > Marine > Coastal ... | reverse complement strand
TTGTCCAAGGAGATGAAACCTTAGAAGAGGCTGCAAGAAGAATCTTTGTTGATGAGACTGGTATCTCCCCTGCATATTTAAGCCAGTTTAGGTCTTATAGCGATACCAAAAGAGATAAACGAGTAGTCAATCAACTATCTGGTCAGAAAGCTCGAGTTATTACTACTGCATTTACTGCTATTTATACAAATGATGAAGAATTACAGTTGAATGAAGAGGGTGAGGATATTCAGTGGTTTAAGATTCCAAGGCGTTATTTCAGTAGATATATACCAGGAGATATGGCTTTTGATCATCATGATATGTTGTTAGAGGCATCAAACAGACTTAGAATATCATTGGAATATAGCGGTTTAGCGACTCGTTTCTTGCCTGAACACTTTACCTTGGGTCAAATTCAGGATATTTATGAGATTATTTGGGAAGTAGAGTTAGATCCAGCAAACTTTAGAGAGAAACTCACGAATGTTGAAGGTTGGATAAAAGAGTCTAAAGCTGGTCCTAAAGATGCTGAGCCTAGAAGAGGAAAGCCTCCAACATGGTATAAAGAACATGACATTCCACAGTTTGATAGGATGATTACTAATCCAAATGGTGCTGTTATTAGGGAAAAAGAGTCAGAGTATCAAAGAAATTTAGATAATTTGACTGGAGAAATTCCGATAATTAAAACAGGAAAAGATTAAATAATGTAATGGAGCTATTAATTTTTATATTAGTAATTTACTTCTTAATTACTATTTTTTCCAAAAAACCAAATAAAAATAATCAATCGTCATCAACTCAAACACAAGAATACAACAAATCCATCTCACCAAATAAGCTTCCACAAATTAAAAAAGAAGAGATTCAAAAAAAAAGAACAGACCAATATAGACCAGGGCAGCGCAGAAAAAAACCGAAAATTAGTCCAGAAAGCTATCTTGATCCTATCTCTTGGAATAAGTTTGAAGTTTGTGAGGTATGTGGCTCGGAGAATAGAAGTAAGGTGGTTTGTTGTAAATGAGAGATAAGCAATCCTGGATAGAGTTTAGAAATAATTTAGCAAAAGATAAAAATATTGGCAAATTTACAATTCTTACAAAAAATCAAATAAATTTATTAGTTGAAAAGCAACCAAAAAATATAGACGAAATCAGATCTGTTGTGGGAATAGAAAATAGGTATATAAATGATATATACAACTTTCAAACAGGACAAGAAACTCCAAAGCCAAAGGTAGAAACTCCAAAGCCAAAGGTAGAAACTCCAAAGCCAAAGGTAGAAACTCCAAAGCCAAAGGTAGAAACTCCAAAGCCAAAGGTAGAGTTAAATATTGACGAAATTCTTAATAATTTAGAAATTAAGGAGTATGGTTTTGACCCTATAACGGAAATATACAATGGCAATATTGTAACGGATACCTTTAGATCAAAATATTTTAGTTTTAAATCATCCATATTTTTTGTAAAAACATGGTGGAAAATTAGGAGAAATAAAAATTTATTTGAGGGATTAAGTGAAAACTCTCTTACAAAACAACAAAAACAATCGATTTTAACAAATGAGCATAGAAACTTAGTTGTTTCTGGTGCAGGAACTGGAAAAACTGCGCTAATGATTGCAAAAACAGGATATGAAATTAAAAGAATGGGTGTACAAAAAGATGAAATTCTTCTTCTTGCTTATAATAAAAAAGCTGCAGAAGAGCTCCGAAAAAGAGGTCAAGAAGTTTTAAAAATAGAAGGAACTCCTTTGCAGGCATATACTTTTCATGCTTTTGGAAATAAAATATCTAAACTCACAACTGAAGATGGACAAGATGTAGCTGAAATATTAAGCCCTCAATGGATACAAAAAAAGTTGGATAATCTTGAAAACAATCATCCAATAAAGCAGGAATTAATCTACTATTTTTCAAATTATCTTGTTCCCCCGCCAAATGTTGAAAAAAAATATAGAAACCTAAATCAGTACTCAAGTTACATAAAAAATATTCAGGAGTTTACTTTAGGTGGTGAAAAGGTAAAGAGTTGGGGTGAGTATGCAATAGCTAACTTTTTATTTACGAATGGCATAAATTATGAATATGAAAAAAGATGGCACGACAATTCTTTTGGTAACTACAAGCCTGATTTCACTATTTTTCAGGACGATAATATTAATAACAATATAATTATTGAATATTACGGTATTAATCGTGACGACAATAATAAGACCATGCCTGAGATTGACTCCCAAGCTTATAATGATCAAATAGCAAGAAAAGACGCTTTCCACAGCCGTGCTAAGACTAATTATTTTAAATATTATTATGATCAAGCAAGAGATGGATCATTAATTGAGAATCTTGATAAAGATTTAAAAAAACAAGGTGTTGTTTACAATACAAAATCAGATTCGGAGTTGTTGGCTGTCTTTAAAGAGGGTAATTATTATGATTTATTCTCAAAACTTACTGCAGAATTTTTAACACAATTTAAATCAAACCAACTTGATTTGAAAGATTTACTGAATCAAAACAGAGATGATAAAAGAACTACTGCTTATTTAAAAATATTTTCTTGGGTATTAAATGAATATCAAAAAGAGCTCAAGAAAGAAAATAAGCGTGATTATTCAGACATGATTAATGATGCAACAGCCTGGTTAATTGATAACAAATACCAAACAAATCTTAAATGGATAATTGTTGATGAGTTTCAAGACATTTCAGCAGGAAGATTTAGATTTCTTAATCAACTACTTTCACAAAATCCCAATACAAAATTGATAGTTGTAGGTGATGACTGGCAATCAATTTATAGATTTGCGGGAAGCGATATTAATTTTATTAACAAATTTGAAAAATTTTTTGGAAAAGCAGTTGAGTTTCCCCTTACCAAGTCTTTTAGATTCAATGATCACATAAAAGAATTAAGTCAAAGATTTATACAGAAGCCAAGGGGTTTACATAAAAGCAAAAGTATTGATGTTGATAATATTGTTTCTCATCACAAATTTTTTCTACATTGGTCAAACGAGGTACTGTTGGCAAATAGTCCAAAAAATAAACTTGAAAAACAAAGGTTTAAAAAAACAAAAGAAGTAGTTGAAAATTTAGTTGCACAAGGTAAATCTGGCAGCATTCTAATTTTAGGAAGATACATATTTGATCTTCCCGACGGTGGGTATAACCCAGGACCTCAGCAACAAGAACTTGCTGATATTTGGATTCGTAATAAAGATTTAGATGAGATAAATTTCTTAAGCGTACATAAAGCGAAGGGGCTCCAAGCTGATTATGTAATTATTGTTGATCTTGTATCTGGACCTTATGGTTTTCCATCTGAGCAAACTAACGATCCTCTATTAAATCTCGTTCTACCACAAGGAAATAGTCTTGAAATATCTGAAAATGCTGAAGAAAGAAGGTTGTTTTATGTAGCCATTACAAGAGCCAAGGATTCTGTTCATATAATTTCTGATTCACCTCAACCTTCTCAGTTTATTGATGACATTTTTGAAGAAGTTTACAATGGCGAGAATATTGTAACAGTCTGTGATTGTTGTGAGGATTCTCAACCTGTTAATTGTCAAAAGTGTGATGGAAGCGGTGCTTTTGTAGAGATAACTCATAATAGATTTGGGAGAAAACTTTCAGAGTCATTCTATGCATGCTCAAATTACCCATTATGCACATCTACTCGGCCTTCATGTCAAAAATGTAATTTAATGATGATAAGCAAATCAAACAAATACGTTTGTAGTAATTCTTCCTGTGGAGAGACAAAAAGAGAGTGCCCTAACTATTGTGGAGGTTATTTAAATAGACGGCCTCCTTCTAATAGTGAGAGACCTCCGTATTGGGGGTGTTCCAATTATTCAGATGATTGTACGTATAGTGAAACTTACACACAATCAAATAGAGACAGCTGTCCAGAGTGTTTAGTTGGTGAGGTTATATGGATAAAATCTTCTAAATTTTGGGGGTGTTCAAACTACTTTGATAAAAAACCAGAATGTAATTGGCAGAACTATCCTTAAATTTATAGTATTTAACATATGAGTAAAAAACATTCTGATGATCAAAAATTTGCCATTGATCAATTTGGAGAGTTTATTGAAAGCAGTTCTCAAGTTTTGATTATCTCGGGTTCTGCTGGTACGGGCAAAACATCCTTAATTAAAGATTTCGCTAAAATTAGTAAACAAAAAAACTGGAATTGCATTCCTTTAGGTGTTTGGGGAAGAAGCTCAAGTGCGATTACTCAACTAACAAATATTCCATCATTGACTGTTAGAAAATATATACAAGTTAATCAAGACATAGAGAACGGAAAATACGAAGAAGAGACTTTTATTGATTGGTATAAAAAACACTACAAAAAAAAGTTTGATTTTAATTTAGTCGATAAATTTTTTGGTAATGAAGAAGATATAGTTGGTGATGTATTGATAGTTGATGAAGCAAGCACTATAGATGATGAGGAATTAGTTGAATTTACAAACTACTGCTTAGATAATTCCGATGAATTTAAACTTGTATTTATTGGAGACCATTGTCAATTACCTCCGATTGGTCAGGAAAAAAGTAATGCTTTTGATGGACAATGGTTTGAAAATAAACTTAATTTTGATGTTTTTGGAAAACAACGAACTGGATTTCTTGGAGGCCTGACTGGCAATAGCACTTTTGAAATACTTCAACTAACACAATCACATAGAGTTTCCGAAGGTCCCTTATTTGAACTAGCTAAAAAATTAAGGCCACTTGCTGAAAACAATTCATCTGGTGAGGAGGCAAGGCGAATAATTAGCAACTCAATTAACAACTCTGAAATTCTTGGATATGGTAAAAATCCTTGCTTTCAAGAATTAGGAAAAAAATTTAAAGATAACCCATCTAATGTAATCTTTCTAGCACCAGGAAATAAAGACTCTTTTAATAGTGGACAAGAATTGAGAAAAATATTTTACCCAGAAGTTTTTAAAACACTTGATAACGGAGAGTATGTAAGAGTTTTTGCAAACGGTATTAAAGAAAATTTTGTTACAGGTGATGAGTTTGAAATTATAGAAGTAGTAGATGATTTTGACAAGTTTGTAGTTGTTAAAGCGAAAGAGATTACTAGAAGCGAAGAGTTTACTGGATATAACTTTATGCAAAGGATTGCAGATTTGTTTAATATCTTTGATAATAAAGAAGACAATATTGCAACTGTAGCTATATATAAAAATGCATTAACTGATTTCTCTCTTTGGAGCAGGCGAGGAGCTGTGCCAAGAATGAGAACTGAGATTCAAGAGGCATGGGAACAAATTGGCTGGGAAAATGATGACGACAGAACAGTTGATGATGTACTAATTTGTAGATATGCATATGGTTCAACTGTTCATAGTGCTCAAGGTGGAGAGTGGGATACTGTTGCACTACTTATTGATGGAAAGTCTAAAAATGATACAGCTAGATTTTGGTATACAGCAGCTACTAGAGCCAAAAAAGAATTATTTGTATTAAGAACAGATTAATTTAAGAACTGTCAAAAAGGAGCTTCGTCATTTTCTAACCCCTGTTGTTTTGAGTACTCATTTGAAAAATTACTTACTTCAAGATTAATAAAGTATTTTAAAGCTTCATCTGTATTTGCTTCTTCAAGTAAAAAATATGATTCAAAGTTTATAATTGCTTGATCTATATCAGATACTGTATCTTTCTTTGTAAATGGATTTAATATAATTTCCAATTTGGAATGGTTTACAGTATCAAATTTTCTTATAGTCTCCTTCTCTACCTTAAGAACTTTGTCTAATGCAGTTAAAAATCTATTGATATCTTTTCTAGAAAACTGAGCAATAGAGAGGGTAGAGGCCAATCTCCAGTTAAATGATTGATGAGAAGAAGCTAATTTTTCATAAAAACCTTCTCTCATAGTTTCCCTAATTTTATTAAGACTACTTTTCGAAGTACGATTCCTAAATTCATAAGGGTTGTCAATTCTTCTTAGAACACGTGTCAGAAATAAAGCAAACATAAAAAATATCAACATCATAAAAATTAAAAATATGTTAAGTGCAGATTGTTCTTGCAATTATTCGTCCTCTCGATTTAAATAGCTGATTATTTCATCAAATTTTTCGTCTGTTGCATTTGATAGTTGTGCTTTGAGTTTCGAATCATAATCAACTGCCAATGAGTCAATAAATGGTTTTATTTTGACTAATGCTTTTTTGAATGCTTCTTCAAAGTCTTCGCTTCTTGGGAAATAGGGTTGAAGTAGGGAAGCAAGGCATTGAATGGTTCCATACATTGTTGCTTCAATAACATTAAGTGCTTGTTGTTCAAAAATTATATTACTGTTCTTAGCCATTTCGTTTTCATCTAGTTCAGGTAATGTCTCTTGTACTAACTGCATTACTGAACGAGGGTCTACGATAGCAAGTGATAACGATTTAGATGCCTTACTAAGCACTGGAAATGCAGTGTCAATATTTACATCTAGATCTATTTCAATGATTCCGGCTTTATTATTGGCTACAAACTCCCAGTATTTATCTAACAAAACTCCGGTATGTTCGGTCTGTCTATCTTTTATTGGTTTGTTTGTGCCCATATTCAATCCGATACATCCATACAACTGTTGATTCGATTACAATTTCTTAAACCACATATCAAACAGATTCTGAAATTACTTTTGGCTCGTTCAATTAAGCTTCTCTCAATACTTGCCTGTACAAGTTTTTCATTGAGTTCAGTCCTTATCCTAGACTCAACCAACTTTTCGATTTTAGACAGATTTATTAACCAATTATCTTCTAAATGAATCTCGTTCTCAAACAACACATTTATTAAAACTGGATATTCTACATTCAACAATTGCAGAAAATGAACTAATGCCATTTCATAATCTAATTGATTAATTGTTTTAATATCTAAATGCTGTGAGTCAACAATTGCATCCAATAGATTTATTGATTTTAAACCTGCCATTGTTTCCTTGCATTTTTTATCTAAGCATTCCCATATAAAAATATTTCTATTATTTTTAACTTGCTTCATATACCCGTGGTGTGAACACTCAGGGGTATATTTAAGCAAATTAATTGCTGGATTTTTGTCGGGATTATTATTTAATTGCATTTTTAAATATATCAATTAACTCAGCCTTGCCAGCTGCTGATGAATATCTTCCCGCACCACCAGATTTTCCAGTTAACCAAAATTCATGGCCTATAACTTCTTTAGGCGGTGTTTCACGATTGTCTGACTTATGCTTCTTTAAATAACCAAGATATTTTTCCCATGCTTTAGGATCACTAGCATCTTCTCCGTTATCTTTTATATGCATAAAAACAAAAGGAAATATGCTATGCATTACATTTATACCTACAGCCTTCTGTAAAGCATATTTTTCGGGTTCATTGAAACATTCAGGAAGTGTATTTCCTACTGCTTGCCAAAAAGCATCCAGCATGATAAATAATGTATTGATATCTAGTGATTCGAACCAGGTTTGCGTAGCAATATGTTGGTTTATAGAAGTAGTAAATCCACTACTGTTGACAAGACCTATCTTGGAATTGGGTTTAATTAGTTTGTCCTTCCATACTGCTGATTTTTGTCTAATCAACTTCATTAGTTCAATGGCTTTTTTGATTTTTGGTTTAACAGGTGCGAGTCCAATTTGAAGCTCTTGTTTATTATTAACCGGAACACTTTTAGCATAAAAGTTCGTATTAAAAAAAGTTAACTTTTCGTGATCTAACTCTTCTCCCAAATAAAAAATAACTGGCAAAGGTGTATCTTTAAAAGCTTCTTTCAACTCATCATCTTGCATAATGTCTTTATAGCCAGCAGATCTATGCTGTCCGTCTCCAACATAAAGCTCTACCTCTTCTTTGTTAATTGAAAGATAAAATAATCCACCTTCTTCCATTAAATCCTTTTTATCAAAATTTCTAACATTGCAAATAATGGCAGTATTTGTATCACTCTGTTTTGAGGTCAAACTTTTAACATACGCTTGAACTCTTGCTTCTTCTTCGCTTCTTTGGTATCCTTCTCCATCATCGCCAATGTCACCTTCTGAGTTTGGGTCGTATTGGTCAACTTTATACATGTCTGTGTAATCTTCAGCACGAATTGTTCCCAAAACAACCTGATTTCCGGTAGTGCTTTCTGCAAGTGGCAAAACTTGAATTTTAATTTTATTCACTATTTGCCTCCACTAAATCTAAAAACCATACACTTAAAGCCGTAATTTGCTTATTTCTAATGGTTTTTAATAACTCTTGTTTATTCAACTTTTTTCTCCGTTTCTTTGAACCTATTTTTGGTTCAACATTAAGGTTTAGAATACACATATTTGAAAAATAATCAAGTTTATTTTTGAAAAACTATCTGATTATTTACAGATAGGATTTTTGTAGAATACTTCCAATTTTTGTCACGATACCAACAACTAAAGCATTCCCCATTAAAAAACCTCTTCTGCTGTTGGATACACCCTCTAGTTTTGTAAAATTGTCAGGAAACATATTTAGTCTTTCTAGCTCAAGTGGAGTAAGTCTTCTTAAACCATGTTGCGTTTTAACGACATGTCTGAACCTTGAAGGAGAAGCTCCCCCCTCACTAGTGATTATGGTTCGACTTGGTTTATTTAAATCGTCTGGAAAAATCATTGCCCCTTCTGCATAGTTATATTCATATCCTGAACTAGTTACCCTTTTCTCTTTCTTCGATCCTTTTAAATAATCCCACTTAGGCAATGAAGATTTATCAATATAAAACTCCTCATCAACTTTTCCTTTTTCGATTATGTCACCTAGGGTTACTCTTTTTTTACCTTTGTAAACTGCTTTAGTTCTACAGGTATAGATTTCTCCATTAATCATGACTCCAGAGTTTTTAAAAAGAGATTTACCGCCACCTTTATTGAAGGTATTTGAGACGTTGACTAAATCGCCATCAAAAGAAAAAGTGTTTGCTTCGCCTTCAAAAGAATTCTTAAATCCTTTTGCTAGTACGCCTGTTTTTGTTATCCAGTCTTCTTGCGTGTCTTTAGATAGTTCTTTGTAAATTTTTGAATCTTTTAAGTACCCTAGAAAAAATACTCTTCTCCTTCTCTGAGGCATACCATATTCGCCAGCATTAATAACTCTCCACTCAACCGCATAACCAAGGTCGTCTAAAGACTTAAGCATTACAGCAAAATCCCTTCCTCTTTGATTTGAGGGAGAGACGAGCAATCTATCGACATTTTCCAAAAGAAGAAGTTTTGGCTTGTTTGTTTTCTCATTCAAAATTCTATGTATTGACCACCATAGAACTCCTTTTTTACCTATTAATCCTTTTGAGTTTTTTAGAGTTGAAGCAACAGAATAATCTTGACATGGGAAACCTCCACATAATAAGTCGTGATCTGGGATTTTACTAGTTGGTACCGTTTCTATATCCTCATTGCTATGACCATCTGGACCAAATTTATTAACATAAACGTCTGATGCGTGTTGGGCTTTTGAGGCTGGTTCCCACTGGTTGCTCCAAACAACTTCAAACTGTTTGTTTTTTTCTAAACCTAGCCTAAATCCACCTACGCCAGCAAACAGTTCTACAACTTTTATTTTTTTCATCTATATAAATATAGATCGAAATTAAGACATTATTTAAATATATTGAACTTCTTTTAAATCTTTATTTATCAAAAAAGTCTCTGGGGCGTCAATTCCAATCAAAACTATAGGTGTTGGAACGATTGCAGAGTATGGTTTGAAATATTCAATAAACTGTTCAAAAGTACCGATTGCCCCGTCAAAGTTTCCTTTAGATTTCATGTTTTCTGTAGCAGTAACAATTATTCCAAGTTTTGTTTGTATCTCTTTTTGAACATGATTTAGCTCACTAGCAAGAACCGGTTTAATAATGTTGTGAGCGATTGCTTCTGCATGGTTAAAAGCTACCTCAACAGAAATACTATTTTTTGCAAAATCTAAACGCCACCTGGAAGAATTAGTTTTGTCGTAGGGTGCTTCTTTAAATAATCCAGATTCTGCATTCCAACCTAATTTAACTAGTCTGTCTTTAATTAGAAAATTGATTGGTTCTGAAAGACTTTTTATACTTGCCCTTTGTTCTTTTCTAACTAAAAATCCATTCACAAGGTCTATATCAGAGATGGTTTCCAGTGCGTTAACTAGGTCTTTGTAATCTTCCCTAAACTCATCTTCTTCAGCTACAAGATTTGAGTGTCGGTGATAATGGTAGGTAAGGTTCATTGTGATCTTATCTTTTTTAACCTAGTGGATTGTTTTTTAGAAACTTTTTAATCTCTTTTTTTACATCTGTAATAATTAAATTAAAGTCATTAGTTTCAATATGTTCTAACCAACCTTGATCACCTTCAAGCAGTTCTTTCAAAAAGTCATCAAATAAATTGTCAAAATTTTCATCCATATCATTTGATATAGAATCCAAAATCTCATCTTCACTAAGTTGTTCAGACTCTGATAAGTCAAACATTTCTCTTGCCCATTCTATTAATGTTTCTTTTTCAGGATATTCCCATGGAGGAGTGTCATCAGGTATTATTTCTGTCATAGCATCCGTCGCAAACTCATAAATTTGATCTTCAATATCTTCTTCTGTAGATGAAAGAGTTAATTGGTCCTCAAAAGTTTCTTTGTTAAATTCGACAAAAGCATCTCTAACAAAAGTCAATATTATGGACTTAATCCTTGGAAGGTTTGAATCTTGGCTCATGTTTAAATTATAATTAAATAAAGTTTTGTTTTTTTATTATAAATCGTTTACAAAAGTATCTTGAAAACTCTGTCGATTTACTAATTCAACTACACCACTACTAGTTACTGCAACTACTCCTGATTTAGGTACTCGGTTATAGTTACTTGCCATAGCAAAGGTATACGCACCAGTTGATGTGGACATTAATATATCTCCAGACACAGTATCGCTTGGCAACATGGCATCTTTTACTAATAAATCTCCACTTTCACAGTGTCTACCAGAGACTGCATGCACAACGTCTTCTCCAGCTTTTCCACCAGAGATATTAAAGAGCTTATGTTCACTTCCATACAAAGCTGGCCTTGGATTATCTGACATACCACCATCAACCAAAATATATGGTTTCTCACCCCGGTCATCTTTAATGGCACCAGCAGTATATAAAATGACTCCTGGATTATTCACTAACGCTCTTCCTGGTTCAATCATCACTTTATACGATCCACTCCAGTGTTCTTTGATCCCTTCATGAATCGCATCAGCGTAGACTTGTAGTTCATGATCTACTTCATCACCTGCATACGGTGAAAAGAA
>Ga0208547_1001898_pt1 | contig 11327 bp, 9 predicted proteins | sample DEB08_DNA_5_FD_185501 | JGI IMG/M metagenome (GOLD analysis project Ga0208547, IMG submission 185501) | Aqueous microbial communities from the Delaware River and Bay under freshwater to marine salinity gradient to study organic matter... | ecosystem: Environmental > Aquatic > Marine > Coastal ... | reverse complement strand
GGCCAAGCTGTCCATGTCGATGATGAGCAGCCCGTTGTAGGGGGGATTGGCGCCGGAAGGCACATCGTGAACCACGTAGGCATAGTGGTCCCAGGTCTTAATGTCCCGCCACAAACTGGAGGTTCCTGGCACCCAGAGGGCGTTGGAGGGCGAGGATGGTGTGGTAATATTCGCGACTAGCGTCCCTTTGCGATTACCGATAATGGCATATTCCGTGCCTGTAGCAGAATCCGCATAGCCCCAAATATCTGCGCAATCCGCATGTGCCCCAGCAATGCCCCACTGAGAAACAGGATAATGCAATAATGCGCGCATGTTGAGGCTATCATTGCTGGGTTGCGCAAATACTCCCGTGGCCAGGCCCAAGAGAACGCCAATACATCCGTATTTCATGGATTAAAATTTTAACGTGAACTGGCCGTCTTCCTCTGTATCCGCGCCATCTTCGACTTCGGAGGTCGACGCGGCGGAAGGCTCAGGGCTGCGGGCATCCGTCGTCAAATCTACCACTTCCAATGTGATACTCGGCACCGCGGGCGTCTTGGGATTTTCGGCTGGAGCCATGGGCTCGGGTTGGGCAGGAATAGGCTGCGCCTCTAACACGGTCTCCGCGTCAAGGTCTGTCGCCTCTTCGCGGGGGGCAGTAGGGTACGTAGCGGCCTCGGAGGACTGCTGGGAGGAAGCTCCCTCCGGTTTGTCGGATTCGTCAGACGGAGCCTCCACCGCCTCCATGTCCAAGGCCTCGGGCTCGTTCGAGGAAGTCCACTCTTCCCGAAGGACAAGGACCTGCTTCACAGGCCAGGCAGAAAGTTGATTCCCCGCGGCTTTCCAGCCTTTTACGGAGATGAACTCTTGAAGATGCAGCGTTTCGGCCTCTTTTTCTTTTCCTTTTACTTTCCGGAAATGAACGGAGACCTCTACGAGATTCGCGGCACTGAGGACTTGCACCTCAGACTGGGCATGGTCCGATATCAAATAGTCCCATTGATCGTTTTTGGGCTCCAAAATGCAGCGTTTCACCATGTGTTTCTCGCGCTCCCCATCGTAGTAGACGATGGCGTAGGGGGCCTCCGCATCCCATTTTGCCAAGAAATAGGGCGCCTCGTCAAAATGGGTCGTGAGCTCGGGGATGAAAATTCGGTAGCGACCACTTTTCTCCACCTGGAGCAGTCGATCCTCCCCGCGGAATGCGCCGAGCAATCGGCCGCGATCCTGGTCATTAATCTTTAAAACGGCGTCATCGAACCAGAGCTTTCGAGCAGCCAAAGTGCTCACCCCCTCGGACTTGAGTTCCACTTTCTTGATGGAGTTCTTGGTCACCGTATTGCCACGAGCGCTTCGAGAACGCACGGATAGCTCGGCAAAATCCAAATCCCATTTCAATTTTTTCAGATTGGCGATGACTCGAAGGTGTACCGTGACCGTTTCAGCTTCACCGTTTGGATTGACAGAGAGGTAAAGAATTTGCGACCCTTTGCTTCCTTGAGTCAAATGATACTCTTTATCTCGCGTTACGCCGGTCATGGCGAAGCGCTTCACAAAGCTCGCCCCTTTTGTCCCATCGCGATAAATCACATTATAGACCGTGCGGTCGTCTCCCTTCTGATAGACCCCTAGATAGAGGATGTCCTTCCCCACAAATTTCTTTGAATCCACCTTGGTTACAACCAGGGTACCATCTTTCCGAATGACCAGAATATCATCGAGATCCGAGCAATCGCAGACAAATTCATCGCGCTTTAAGCTCGTTCCCATGAATCCCTCTTCGCGGTTGACATAGAGTTTGGCGTTGGCCATGGCCACTTTCGCCGCCACCACGGTATCGAAATTGCGGATTTCCGTCTTTCGCTCGCGGCCCGCTGAATACTTCTTTTTCAGGGTCTTGAAGTATTCAATCGTGTATTCCACTAAGTTTTCGAGGTGGCCCTTGACTTCCGCAATTTTTCCCTCGAGAGAAGTGATTTGATCGTCCGCTTTCGCGGAGTCAAACTTGGAGATTCGCTTGATCTTAATCTCTGTCAAGCGCGCGATGTCTTCCTCCGTAATTTCTCGAAGCAAGTGACCTATATGGGGCTTCAAGCCCTCCCAAATGTTCTCCAACACTTGCTCCCAGGTTTCGGCTTCTTCGATATCGCGGTAAATACGCTGTTCGATGAAGATCTTTTCCAAGCTCGCAAAATGCCATTGCTCTTGAAGCTCGGTGAGCTGGATGTGGAGGTCCGCACGGAGCAAGTCTACCGTGTGCTCCGTAGAACGCTTTAGCAGCTCCGAAACTCCGGTAAACAGGGGCTTATCGTCCTCAATGACACAGCACAACGGGCTGATCGCCGTCTCGCAGGATGTGAATGCATAGAGCGCATCGACTGTTTGATCTGGCGAGACCCCAGGGACCAAGTGCAGCATGATTTCCACGTGCTCGGCCGTGTTGTCCTCGATTTTCTTGATCTTGATTTTGCCCTTGTCGTTGGCCTTGATGATGGAGTCAATCAAGCTCGTGGTGGTCGTGCCGAAGGGAAGCTCCGTGATGACCAGGGTCTTTTTGTCGTCAACGGTGATTTTGGCCCGAACCCGAATACGACCTCCGCGCTCGCCGTCGTTGTATTGGGAAAAATCCGCGATGCCCCCGGTTGGGAAATCCGGGAGAATCTCTACTTTTTTTCCGCGGAGATGCGCCACCGAAGCGTCAATGAGCTCCACAAAGTTGTGCGGAAGGACTTTGGTGCTCAAGCCGACGGCGATGCCCTCGACCCCTTGTGCCAGCAAGAGCGGGAATTTGACCGGCAACGCTACGGGTTCGCGACCGCGGCCATCATAGCTCGCCTGCCATTCCGTGATCTTCGGGTTGAAGCCGACCTCCAAAGCAAATTTGCTCAAACGCGCTTCAATGTATCGCGGTGCCGCGGCACTGTCCCCGGTGTAAATATTTCCCCAGTTTCCTTGGGTGTCAATCAAGAGATTTTTCTGGCCGAGCTGCACGAGGGCATCGCCGATGGATGCATCCCCGTGAGGGTGGTACTTCATCGTCTGCCCAATCACATTGGCAACTTTATGAAAGCGGCCATCGTCCATTTCCTTCAAGGCGTGCATCAAGCGGCGCTGCACGGGCTTGAGTCCATCCATCAGGGCGGGTACGGCCCGTTCCAATATGACGTAGGACGCATAATCCAGGAAATACTCGCGGTACATACCTCGAACGCGGGACTCCACGGGGCGAATTTCCTCCCCCGTTTCAGCTCCCTCTACCGATCCCACTTCGGGATCTTCCGGCATCCACTCATCCATGGTCTACGAGGTCTTTTTCCACCTTGAGGTGATCAATGATGAATTCTTGGCGCTCCGGGGTATTCTTACCCATGTAGTACTCGAGCAAGGCATCAATTTGTTCTTTGCCCAGCATGACGGGTTCCAAGCGGATGTTCTCACCAATGAACATTTTGAACTCTCCCGGGGAGATCTCTCCCAAGCCCTTAAAGCGGGTAATCTCGGGGCGCACACCCAATTCCGCCATGGCCGCCTGCTTCTCAGATTCGTCGTAGCAGTAAATTGTCTTCTGTTTATTCCGCACTCGGAAGAGCGGTGTTTGGAGAATGTACAAATGCCCTTCACGGACGAGTTCGGGGAAGAATTGCAGAAAGAAGGTGATCAAGAGCAAGCGAATGTGCATACCGTCGACATCCGCATCGGTGGCTACCACCACGTTGTTATAGCGCAATTCCTCCAGACCATCTTCAATGTTCAGGGCCGATTGGAGGAGATTAAACTCTTCATTTTCATACACCACTTTCTTGGTGAGCCCATAACAGTTTAAGGGTTTTCCCTTGAGACTAAAGACCGCTTGGGTCTGCACGTCGCGGGAAGCGGTAATCGAACCGGATGCCGAGTCGCCCTCGGTGATGAAAAGCGTGGTTTCCAGACGTCGTTCGTGCTTGATATCGTTGTAGTGCACCTTGCAGTCACGAAGCTTTCGATTGTGGAGGTTGGCCTTTTTGGCGCGTTCGCGGGCGAGCTTCTGGATCCCCGATAACTCTTTGCGTTCCCGTTCGGCGCGGAGGATTTTGCGTTGAATGGCCTCGGCTACGGTGGGGTTCCGGTGCAAGAAATTGTCGAGTTCTGTCTGTAGGAAATTGAGGATGAACGTTCGCACCGAGGGGCCTTCGGGACCCATGTCGTTGCTGCCCAGTTTCGTCTTCGTTTGGGATTCAAAAACGGGTTCAATGACCTTGATGGAAATCGCACCGATCACACTTTGCCGAATGTCCGCTGCTTCGTATTGCTTCCCAAAGTGCTGACGAATGGTGGACACCAAGGCCTCCCGAAAAGCGCTTTGATGCGTTCCCCCTTGGGTCGTGTGCTGGCCGTTGACAAAACTGTAATACTGTTCACTTTGGGAGCGTTCCGCATGGGTCAAAGCCACTTCGATGTCTTCCCCGCGAAGGTGAATAATCTCGTGCATGACCTCGCCGGACAAGTTGTTCGCGAGGAGGTCCTTCAAGCCGTTTTCGGAGTAGAACTTCTCCCCGTTGAGACTAATGGTCAGACCGGGATTCAGGTACACATAGTTCCAGACCAGTCGCTCCACATACTCCATCTGAAAGCGATAATTCACAAAAATGGTGGCGTCTGGAACAAAGACCACCTTCGTGCCTTTGCGGGCCGAACTCTCTTCGATTCCTGTCTCCTGAGTGAGGATGCCTCGTTCAAATTGTGCCGACTTGGACTGGCCGTCGCGATAGGCCTGAACATGAAAGGAAGAAGAAAGAGCATTGACCGCTTTGGTTCCTACGCCATTGAGTCCAACGGACTTCTTAAAGGCTTTGGAATCGTATTTCGCCCCGGTGTTCATCTTGGAGACTACATCGACGACTTTGCCCAGTGGGATGCCGCGTCCATAGTCGCGCACCGTGACCACCCCGTCGCGGACATCAATTTCGATGTGCTTTCCGCCGCCCATGACAAACTCATCAATCGAGTTGTCGACGACCTCTTTGACTAGGATGTAAATGCCATCATCGGCCGAGGATCCATCGCCCAATTTTCCGATGTACATGCCCGGGCGGAGCCGGATGTGCTCCTGCCATTCAAGGCTTCGAATATTGTCTTCGGTGTATTGAGTCGTTTCAGCCATGGGGAATGTGCGAATCTACACATTACCACTCTGAATTCATGGCCAAAAACCGCCGTTTTATTCCACTCTAGAGGGAAGTTTTTAACAATTTTTTCCTTTGAGGGCGCGGGTTTAGACGTTAAAGCGGAAATGCATGACGTCCCCGTCCTTCACGCGGTACTCCTTACCCTCTACCCGCATCTTTCCCGCCTCTTTGACTGCGGCTTCCGATTTGTAGTGCACATAATCTTGATACGCAATCACTTCCGCGCGAATGAATCCTTTTTCAAAGTCGCTGTGGATAACGCCCGCGGCTTGCGGCGCCGTAAAACCCTCCTCAATGGTCCAGGCGCGCACCTCTTTGACGCCTGCTGTGAAGTAGGTTTGAAGCTTGAGTAAGGAGTATGCCGCACGAATAATGCGATTTACCCCAGGTTCTTCCAAGCCCAGGTCATCCAAGAACATCTGACGCTCCTCAAAGCTCTCGAGTTCGATGATGTCGGACTCGATGGCCACGGCCAAATGCATGACACCCGCTCCTTCCTCCGCCGCCATCGCCGCTATTTGACGCACATAGTCATTGCCGTCTTTCGCCGCCGTTTCATCGACATTGCAGACATACAGAACTGGCTTGTCTGTGAGCAATTGGTAGTCTTCAATCCACGCGGTCTCTTCTTCTGTGCGTTCAAATGACCGAACAGATTTTCCTTGCTCCAAGTGCTTTTTGAGTCGGTCCGCCATCTCTACCTCCCGCACCGCTTCTTTGGCGCCCGTCTTGGCGGACTTACGCACTTTATCGATGCGCTTCTCCAGCGACTCGAGGTCTTTGAGCTGCAATTCAAAGTCAATCGTCTCCTTGTCACGCAAGGGATTGATGCTGCCGTCGACGTGCACAATGTTGGGATTGTCAAAGCAGCGCAACACATGCAAAATCGCATGGCACTCCCGGATGTTGCCCAAGAACATGTTGCCCAGGCCCTCGCCCTGGCTCGCGCCCTTCACCAATCCGGCAATGTCGACGATTTCTACCGTGGCCGGAACGACGCGCTCTGGATCCACAATGGCTTCCAAGGCCTGGAGGCGGGGGTCTGGAACATTCACCGTCCCAATGTTGGGCTCAATGGTGCAAAAAGGAAAATTGGCCGCTTGGGCTTTGGCATTGCTCAAGCAATTGAACAAGGTGGATTTGCCCACATTGGGTAGACCGACGATACCGCACTTCATATTCGTGGAATTTCGGGCAAAGGTAGTCCTTGAAAGACCTTACTTTTGTGTCAGGCAAATCCCTAACCCTCACCCCATGACCCCTTCCATCCACGACCTCCCCTCTCAAGTACGAAGAGATATTTTGCGCATGGTGCACGCCGTGCAATCTGGACACCCGGGAGGATCGATGGGATGTACAGAGTTTTTTGTGGCCTTGTATTTTGATATTCTGCGGCACCAATCCTCCCCCTTTTCGATGGACGGCCTGGGGGAAGACCTTTTCTTCCTGTCCAACGGACACATCAGCCCCGTTTTTTACTCCGTTCTGGCGCGTAGTGGCTACTTCTCGATTGAAGAGCTGAAAACCTTTCGAAAAATCAACAGCCGTTTACAAGGTCATCCGACTACCCATGAAGGTTTGCCTGGTGTGCGCATCGCCTCGGGTTCCTTGGGCCAGGGGCTGAGCGTGGCAGTGGGTGCGGCACAAGCCAAGAAACTAGCGGGCGACAACCACCTGGTATTTACCCTTCACGGAGACGGCGAATTGCAGGAGGGACAAATCTGGGAAGCGGCCCTTTATGCTGGAGCGAAAAAGGTGGACAACCTCATTAGTACGATCGATGCCAACGGTCAGCAAATCGATGGCTCCACGGACGAAGTCATGCCGATGGGAGACATTGGCAGCAAGTTTGCCGCCTTTGGATGGGACGTGATGCACATCCACCAGGGCAATGACCTCGACGCCGTCCGCCAGGGCTTGCGCGAAGCCATCGCCAAGACCGGCCAAGGCAAGCCCATCTGTATCGTGATGCACACTTCGATGGGCCATGGGGTGGATTTCATGGCGGGCACCCATACATGGCACGGCATCGCTCCAAGCGACGAGCAACTCACTGCCGCCTTAGCCCAATTGCCAGAAACCCTCGGAGACTACCCCGCCTAATGCATCGTTGGAAACACGCCTTTTGGGCGCTCCTTTTTCCTCTCGGGCTAACCGCTCAAGTGGACGCGACGCAAGCGGAAGTTTCCACCAGCCGAATCCTCTTTGTTTTAGATGCCTCCAACTCCATGTATGGACGTTGGGACGAAGGAACCAAAATGGAGATTGCCCAACGGCTGATGTCCAGTATGCTGGATAGCTTATCCCAAGTGCCCAATCCCCAATTTCAGCTCGCCCTGCGGGTCTATGGCCACCAAAAGCCCGTTCCCCCGCAGGACTGCAATGACACGAAGCTGGAAGTAGGCTTTGCCGATAACAACTTGGGCCGTATTAAGCAAGTTATTCGGGGGCTCCGCCCCATGGGGACCACGCCCATCGCTCGTTCTATCCTGCGGGCCGACAATGATTTTCCCAAAGACTGTCCTACGGGGCACTGCCGAGATATTATTATTTTGATCACCGACGGAGTCGAAGCGTGTGATGAGGATCCCTGCGAGGCCTCTGCGATTCTTCAGAAGAAAGGGCGCGTCCTGAAACCCTTCGTCATTGGCGTCGGGCTCGACAAAGACCTCATCAAGGCCTTTGATTGCGTAGGCACCTACTATGATGCTAGCGACGAAAACACCTTCAAAAAGGCCCTAGGCGTCATCGTTACCCAAGCCTTGGACAACACCACAGGCCAAATCAACTTGGTGGATCAGTTTGGGAAGAATTCGGGCACCAATTTACCCATCCTACTGCGCAATGCGACGAGTCACTTGGTGGACCGCAGTATCATTCACACCATGAACTACCACAATCAGCCGGATACGCTACTCGTCGACCCCATTGTAACCTATGAAGGCACGGTCTACTCCATTCCCCCACGCCCGATTCATGAAACTCCCATGTATGCGGGAAAGCACAACCACTTAGCGGCAGATGTCGTTCAGGGTGGACTCAAGTTGACCATGCCTGGCCTCAAATTATCTCAAACTCCGCCGGTCGCCGTACTCCGTCACGTGGACGCCGTCGATATTCTCCATGTCCAAACTTTTAATAGCACCGTCACGTATATCGTCGACACGTATGACTTGGACATTCTCACGCTCCCCCGCATACGGCAGCGGATCACCCTGAAGCCCGGAACGACGCAAGAAATTACCATTCCGCCCGCAGGCGAAGTCACCATTCAACTGAAGTCGCCCGGCTTCGGTGCCATCTTTGCGATAGATGGCTCGGACTGGGAATGGGTCACCCCCTTGGACGAGCTTCAAACACGCCAACAATTTTCGTTGCAGCCAGGCACCTATAAAGTCATTTACCGCCCGAGAGCAGCACAACAAACCACCTATTCTAAAACTCAGACCTTCATCGTTTCGCCAGGGAGTTCCACCTTGGTTCGAATCCTTTAATTCTCTCTTATGCACCCCTATTCAGACTCAGGCAGCAAAGACACTCGTTCCGGATTTGGCGCAGGCCTACTCGAACTTGGCCGCACCAATCCCCAGGTCGTAGCCTTGTGCGCGGACTTAACTGGCTCCTTAAAAATGGATGCTTTCGCCGCTGAATTTCCCGAACGATTCTTCCAAACGGGTATCGCGGAAGCCCATATGATAGGTATGGCTGCCGGATTGACCATCGGAGGAAGGATTCCCTTTACAGGCACCTTTGCCAACTTCTCCACAGGCCGTGTCTATGACCAAATCCGTCAAAGCGTGGCCTATTCAGGGAAGAATGTGAAGATTTGCGCCTCCCATGCAGGCCTAACTTTAGGAGAGGACGGTGCCACGCACCAAATCTTAGAAGACATCGGCCTCATGAAGATGCTCCCCGGCATGACGGTCATCTCCCCCTGTGATTACAATCAAACCAAGGCCGCGACCATCACGATTGCCGAACACGATGGCCCGGTGTACTTGCGATTTGGCCGCCCCAAAGTACCCAACTTCACCCCTGCCGACAAGCCCTATGTGATCGGTCAAGCCGATGTCCTGACCCGCGGTGGCGATGTGACGATTTGTGCGAACGGGCACCTTGTATGGGAGGCCCTGGAAGCGGCCAATGCATTGGAGAGCCAAGGCATTCATGCGGAAGTCATTAATTTTTCCACCATCAAGCCCTTGGATTTGGAGACCTTATTGGCCTCCGTCCACAAGACGGGCCGAGTGGTCACGGCGGAAGAGCACCAACGAAACGGCGGACTGGGCGACTCCATCGCTCAGGCCTTGGCCATGCACCGACCTACCCCCATGGAAATGGTCGCAGTGAACGATTCCTTCGGCGAAAGTGGCACCCCGGCGCAGCTTTTGACCAAGTACGGGTTGGATGCTGCCAACATTGGGGCCGCAGTCAAACGGGTGCTCAAACGTTAAACCTTTCTCCGCGGCGCGGCATCTTATCACTATGTCCAAGGCCACGGAAGAATCCATCCACGAAGCCTGGTCGTCGCATGCCTACGATCAGGCTTTTTCGTTGATGGCCCAGTGCTACGCTTCGGACTTTTATCGGACGGCCCTGCGCATTGTCCTGGACCATGCCACCGCTCAAGATGTCGTCCAAGAAGCCTCCGTGAAAATGTGGCGCGCCCTCCCAAAATTTAAAGGGGACAGCAAGTTTAGTACCTGGGCCTACCGCATCGTGGTGAATGAAGCACTCGGAACCTTGCGAAAGTCCAAAAACTTCCACCGCAGCCTCGATGGAGTGGACATCGGGGTACCTGATAGCCCATACTTTGAGGCGGACCGTCTACTGGCGGACCTCTACCGCGCCTTGGCCAACCTGCCCGAACGTCAGCGCCTCACCTTTCAGTTGCGCTATTTTGACGCCAAGCCCTATTCCGACATCTCCGAAATCCTCGGTACCAGTGTCGGCGGGCTCAAAGCCAATTACCACCATGCCGTAGAGCGTATTAAAAGGGAAATGCGCGAATTAAACCCTGATTATGACTTTGAATCCAATGAATAAGATGAGCAAGTACGACGGCATACATGTCCCTCCCGAGGCCCACCAGGATTTGGTGGCCCACATGATGGCTGCGATGGATATTTCCCAACGAACCGCCGTTCCTTCTTCACGTCGCCGGATTCGAACCCTCTCTTGGTGGGCCGCTTCGGTGGCCGCGCTTTGGGCCGTGGGGATCTTCCTGTTTACTGATCGCCCGGGTACCGAGTCCGACGTGTGGGTCACCGATGACCTGGCTTGGGAGGTCTTCCAGGCAGGGGAACTGGAACTCAGCGTGGATGAAGCCGCCGCCTTGCTCGATGAATCAGAACTCACTCAAATTTTAGCCGACCTAACCTACTAACCGATGCCCAAAATTGTCCTCTTCTCCCTCCTGACGCTATGGAGCACCCTGCCCGCCATCGCCCAAGGTCCTCCCACGGATGTCCGCGAACGCGTCGAAGCCGCCAAAGTGGGATTCATCACCCGTGAAGTCAAACTCAGCCCAGACGAAGCGAAAGTTTTTTGGCCGGTCTACGAGGCCTTCCATGCCGAATTGCGCAGCGTCGAAAATGACCCCATGGACCGCGATCGCCGGGAAGCCATCACGGACGATGCAGAAGCCCTGAAGGTGCTCAAATCCATGGAAGCCACCGCCGAAAAGCGTGAAGCCATCCGGAAAAAATATCAAAAGAAATTCTTGGAAATCCTCCCCGCCCACAAGGTGCTGGCCTACTACTGCGCAGAGCGCGAATTTCAGCGACGCTTGAACGAGCGACTTCGCGAGGGACGTTCCGGAGGCGGGCGTCCGGGCGGCCCTGGAGGCCCTCCTCCGGGCTCGGGTGGACGCCGTCCAGGCGGGCCGGGTCCGCAGCGCGGATTCTAACCACGAGGGATCCCCTTTTCCATAGCCCCGTCGGTGCAAACCCTCGGGGCTTTCCTACCTTTGGCCCATGGACCTCCGGCAACTTTTTTTGCGTCACATCGCCCCCACGACGGAATCCCCCTTGGCTTTGGCTTTTAGCCGGGCGGAAGGGGTATTTCTGTACGATGCGGAAGGCCGCGCCTACATGGATTTCATTTCGGGCATTGGCGTTTCCAACATTGGCCATAGCCATCCCGAGGTCGTCGCTGCCGTCCAAAAACAAGCTGCGG
>Ga0208547_1001897_pt1 | contig 11330 bp, 8 predicted proteins | sample DEB08_DNA_5_FD_185501 | JGI IMG/M metagenome (GOLD analysis project Ga0208547, IMG submission 185501) | Aqueous microbial communities from the Delaware River and Bay under freshwater to marine salinity gradient to study organic matter... | ecosystem: Environmental > Aquatic > Marine > Coastal ... | reverse complement strand
GAAATGGCTGACAAACACGAGTACGTTTATAAGATTAAGACAACTAAGTCTGACAAGAAAAGTATTGCAAAAACTTTAGCAGTTTATTCAGCTTTTACCGAAGGACTACAGTTGTTTAGTAGCTTTGCAATCTTGTTAAACTTTCCAAGGTTCGGCAAGATGAAAGGTATGGGACAGATAGTTACTTACTCTATACGGGATGAGTCTATGCACGTTGAAGCTATGACTAAACTCTTTAGAGAATTTATCCAAGAGAACTTAGATATCTGGACAGATGATTTTAAAGCAGAACTCTATGAGATTTGTAGACAGATGGTAACACTAGAAGATAAGTTCTTAGACCTAGTGTTTGATATGGGAGACCTTGAAGGTCTTACAAAGAAAGATATGTATGCTTACAATAGATACATAGCTGATAGAAGATTACTACAGCTTGGTCTTAAAACAAACTATGACCAACGTGAGAATCCTCTAGGTTGGTTGGATGAAGTGATGGGTGTTGAACATCAGAACTTCTTTGAAGGTCGTGCAACTTCTTATATGAAGGCAGGACTAAGAGGTAGACAGGATAAGATAACCTTTGCAAACTTGGAGAGTGATAATGGTTAATAAAAGTGAAGCTAACTTAGTAAGTTTTAAAGTGCTTCTTACACGTAACAATGAAATCGTTACAGAGTTTAGTATGTTACCGGAGGATATGGTGGATGAAATCTTTCCCAAAGATGAGAGAGACGTAATTAAAACAATTCTCCGTAACGGTAAGCATAAGCTTGGAGATTTACATAACTTCTTTCAAAGAGAGTTAAACGTTTTAAAATAATAATGATTGAAGGGTAGACCCGAAAGCCTACCCTACAAGTTTACTTAGATATCTTAATAGTTCTAGGTTTCTTTTCTTCAGGAATAATTCTTTCCATAACAATAGAAAGCAATCCATTTTTTAAAGTTGCCTTTTGTACTTCAATATCTTCTGCAAGATTAAAACTTCTTTTAAACGATCTGTTCGCCAATCCTTGATGCAATACATCTTTAGACTCGCCTTCGTTTTTCTCATACGAGATAGTCAAAGTTCCATCTTCAAGAACAACATCAATGTCTTTGTCAGTTAATCCTGCCATAGCCATTTCAATTGTGTAAGTATCTCCATCCTTTACAAGATTGTAAGGTGGATAACTTGGTGTGGATTTTTGTAGAGTTTGTTGAGCAAACAGTTCTCTGAACAGTCTGTCAAAGCCTACAAAGTTAGTTGTGAAAGCTGGATGATTTAAGTCCAGCATATATTTTTTGCTTGTCATAATATACTCCTTTTCTAAGCAAGTTAATTATACCCCTAGAAACCTCTGAGAGCCTTCCTAAGAGCTTCCTTTTAGTCTCGTCTTGTGTCTTTCTTTCCATCAGAACGAGCTATTCTAGCAACGTCTGGTGGTAGCTTTAACGCAGTACGAACTAATGTGTCGATACGTATCATGTCATTATCCATTTGCCTTATTCTATCAATCAAGGAAACAATCATTCCATGTTGCGTATCTAATTTTTTATGTATGTCCGAAATTAAACTTTTAAAGAGTGTCCATACTAAATAACCTAGACCAATTGCAGCAGCAGCCGGTATGCCTATGGTTTCTATGGCACTTATAAAGTCTTTCATTTCTTTACCAAACTACCACCAAAATACATCCCTATAATAGCGGATACTAAGTTGGTATCGAGTTGGGTAATAACTAATCCATTAAATGAAATCCATTCAAATATTTCTTTTCCATCTGTAAAAAATAAAAAGCCGGGCTTCCAATTGGTATAGCCAACGGTTACTAAAACTTCAGGATAAAACAAAGGTACAAGCTTTGGAAGTAATACAATAGAAAAAATTGCTGTCAATGCTATGATTCTTCTTGTCCATTGAAATCCCTTGTTCTCATAAGTTCTAGCATCTGAGATAGCAGCATTTTGAACTTCAGTTCTAGCAATTAACATTTTTTGTTCTTCTTGTTTAGCCTTCATACGTTGAGACCATAGACTAAGCAATCCACTTAGTAAAGTGGAACCAAGCATTGTAATTATTTCAAAAGGAAAACCCATATCAATCCAAAGTTAAAGTTGATTCAAGTAAATCGTTTATAGAATCTAATAAATACTCTGGCACATCTGCACCGAGTATATCATCTTCGTTGTATGCAATCATATAGGACTCTATAAGGTCTTCATACAACGGTCTAAAGTCTTCTCTCTGTATCCAAGGCTCGTTACAAATTGTACGAGCTTTACAATCTATACGATAAGCTTTGTCTAATTGTTTCTCTGTGTAAAGTAGCATTAGTCTAGATATTTCAAATCTGTTAAATATTTTTCTACAGTTCCTGCTCCTAACTCTGTATTCCAATCTCTCTTCCACTGAACAGCTCTTTGTTCAGGTGTTTCACCTATAGGTTCAGGTACTCGTTTAAGTAAAGCTCTTGTTACAACAGTACCAATTTCAGGATTATTTAAATCATCATACTTAATATCCCTGTAATTAGTATTATATTTTTTTTCCATTTTATCAATATATCTTCTTAAACCTGCTCCTGTTTCAGACTTATCATTTAAACTATCTTTAAAGTCTTGAAAACGAATAGGAGTTATTTGGTAAGCACTTCTATTATCTTTTCTAAATGTTGTAGGGTCATTAGCAAATTTAGATTCAACCCATGCAAACTCACGTAATAGTTGTGCATCTTTTTCAGACTCTGCAAATTTTTGTATAGCTTTTTCATAGACATCTCTACCTCTATACTCTGGTAGTACTGGACCACCTCCTTCAAAACCTAACCTATCCATTTGTTCGTTGGTAGAAACCTTGCCACCCTTTTCGAAGTTAAATCTGTTTTCTTTAGTGGACAATTCTTTTAAACGATCTAAGTCAAACAAATCAGATTTAATTAAAAACTCATTATAGTTACCATAAGTACCACCAAGATTTAGTGCAACTACATCATCAACTTTAATATCTTTTTTTATTTCGGTTGCGTTTTTGTATGCTGGTTGCTCCTTTAACATTTCAAAAAGTTTTCCTTTATGCATCCAATTAGTTATAGGTTTTTCTCCAACTTCATCAATTAATTTTGTAGACCTTTCAAGTCTATATAAAGTTATAGTATCTCCATATGCCTTTTTTAATTCTTCTCTAGTTTTTGCAAAATTATTATAAAATTCTAATGGAGAAATATCTGGGTTTTTACCCATTAAAATATTATCTACTATAGTATATTGTTTTCCTCCGGACTGATGTCCTGCTGCATGTTGATATAATGCATTAAAAATATTTTTATTTCTATACATATCTGTAGCTGCAGTTGGAATAATACTATCTGATTTTAAAACTGTAAAATCTCTACCATATGATAATTTACTACCCTCAGAAGGTAATTTAAAATTTCTTCCAGCATCTATTTTATATCTTGCATCTGCAAGTTGTGAGTTTAATTGTTTTAATTCATACATTTCTACATCTGAAAAAAACTGTGTATCACTTGTTAATTTATATTTTTCACTTTGAAATTTTTGTAGTTCTCTATACTCATTTAAAGCTTTTTTTCTTTCTTCTCCTTCTAATGGTTTATTGGTTGTTGGTTTAATATTTTCTTTTACTTTTTTTAAAGATTTTTTTATAAGAACACCAACACCTGACATTTTATATTTGTTAGGCAAGTCCATTACTTCATAATCTTTACCAAGAGTTTCACTTAAATATTTTTTAAGCTCATCACGAGTAAAACCTTTTTGATATGTACCTCTTGCTGTAATTAATTCTGAATCAGATAATTGTTTCTTCGCATTAGGTAAAGCTTTTAATACATCATCTTTTGATCGTACAGTTATAACAGCAACACCATTATCTTGTAACAAAGAGCCAATATGTTTGACAGCTTTATCTCTATCTAGTTTTGGTAAAACATTTAACACTGAGAAGTTAGTAATAAAATTATACTTACGTGTAATTTCTTCCGGCTCTACAAAGTCTGGAGTACCATACTTATCAGCCTTATCTAATTGTGGATAGGGTTCGTAGGTATCAGCTTTTAAAACTTGTCTAGCTTGATTAATTTGTATGCCTGAACCATAATCTAAAGAATCATATGCATTATAATCATCCATTATTTTAGAAGCTTTTTCATAGGTACCACCTGTTGTAGCTATCTGTGTTTTCTGTGCTGCCGATGGGTCATACTCTACATCTTTACCTGCTGCTTTTAACTGCATAACTTTTCTTAAAACAATACCACCTACATTATATGTATCTCTACCTTTTAATAATTCTGCAGTTTTAGTTGGGTTCCAGCCTGATGCTTGAAGATTTTTTTGTTTTTCAAAGTAATTATTTATTCTTTTAATAGCAACAGTTTCATTATATTTTAAAACTTTTTCTCTTTGATTTGAATAATTACCAAAGCTAAAAGACTTTAACATATTATTATTTCTGTTATCTTGTGCAGGATAAAAGGTATCTAGTATTCTTGCAGTAACTAAAGCCAAACTTTTATTATCTAAACTCTTTACATTTTTACCTAATGTTTTAGAAATATTTTGTATAAAAGATTGTTGATTTTCTATAGATGGAAAAGCCTTTGCAATATTTTTCATTAATCTATCAGACTCTTGGTTGTTTCTAAACTCAATGGCTCCACCTTCAGCAAACTGTTTTCTTTCTGATTCTTCACCATAACTTAATCCTGTTAGTGGATTAATCCTATCAGCCGGGTCTTCTTTAGTAAACGGAACAACGTCTGGTCCTTTAACAAAACCACCTTTAGCCAAACCAAGCCTTTCAATTACTTCTAGTTGCTCATCGTTATAATCTTCTTTTAACTCTAACAGTGGCAGTTTTCTAAAATCATTTGAAATTTGTTTTAATATATTTTTAAGCTCTGATCTATTTACATCAGGATGCATCTGCATAAACTCATCAATTTTTTCTGTTGATGGCTCAATAGGTTTAAAGTAATCTATTTGAGGAGTAAAGATTTTAAAATCATCTTCAACTATAGAAGATTGTATTCTTTCATTAACAACTAAATCAATTTTAGATTGGTTCAGATTATAAATTTTTTCTTTACCTTCCTTTTCTCTAAGGTTATCAAACTCCATTAGCTCTTTTAAACTATGTAATTTATTTTTAGTTTTTACATATTGTTTGTAATACATTTTGTTTGCTAATGTATAATTATTTACAAAGTCTTGTACGGTTGTTTCTTTTTTCTTTATATCCGTATACATTACTGTAGTAGCATTACTTCTTTCTCGATTAAACTTAAACAATTCCATGTGTAAACTTTTAAGAAGTCGTTTATCATCAATAACATTAAATCTAAACCCTGTAAAGTTTGCTAGTTTTTCAGAACTTAAATCATAGCCAACACCATAAATATCTTTATCGCCTGATTTAGCTTTTGCGTAGCGTTCTAAGTTTTTGTATGCTCCAACTTTGTAAAGTTTTTCAGCAATGTGTTTCCAAGATGCAATTTGATTATTTGCATAGATTTCAAAATCAGGAGACTCAGACACAATGTAATCATCAATGTATTGTCCATCTTCTGTTTTACCATTTCTAAATAATTTATCAATAATAGCTTCTGATAATAATGTTTCCGTAGTTAAAGGTTCAAAAAATTCTTTTAAAGAAGTTGCAAAAGCCTGTCCTAGTCTCTCATCAAACTCTCTCTGGTCTAATTTACCTTTGCCAAATATAGCATCATAAATAGGATACATAATGGTTTCACTTACAGGAGCATCAGGGTCATTAAATTTTAAATCTGCCCAAACTATTTTACCATCTTTGTTCATATCCCAAATCCAACGATCACCATTGTATTCTTGTTTGCTAATTTCTTTAAGATGATATCTTTCTTCTTCGCTAAGTCCAGACATATTTCCCGTTAAATAATCTGCAGCAGAAGCTCCTACACCCGTACCTAAAGTAGTTTGAGAACCAAGTCTTAAGGCTCCTCGTTGTTGTAAAACTTTATTACCACTATTTAATTCTTCAAATCCTTGTTTATAGGTGTGAAATATATTTCTAAATCTTTCAACATGGAACGAAAAGAAGTTACCATATGGAGAATATCTTAGTGCTTTAATTCCAGTAGGAATCATATCATACGTTGGCATTGTATTTCTAACAATTTTTGCTGCCATTTCTTCTAGCTCTTTAACACCTTTATTAGGATAAGCTCTTTGTAATGTTTTTAATTCTTTTTCAAACGCTACAATTTTCCAGATATCATCTTCTGCCACATAAATATCTTCGAGTTTTTTATAAATCTTTTTAAATGGATTGTATTGATTTAACCAATTACCTGCGTTTGTTTTAGAAGCAGACTCCATTAGCAATCTTAAATCTCCAAGACGAGCATTTTGATTGACAATCCCAAGACTTAAATATTTGTTATATAAATCTTGATATTCTTTTTGTCCAGACCCTCTAATTTTAGTAGTTACAGTTCTTAAAGATTCCCATGTATCCTTACTTAATGGATTGATACCATTGTTTAAAAGTATTTTAGCACTACCAAATAAGTTTCTTTCGTGTGTAATATTATTAATAACTGTGGCTGCAGACTGAGCAAACCCTTTTGCAGCAAATGCTAATTTAGCTACTCCTAAAGTTGTTTCTCCTACTACATTATCAAAAAAAGATTTATTAATATTTGTTTGTAATGGTTTTACCAAAGTTGCGTATGTCTTGGTATCTGTATACATACCATCTAAAGGACCAAATTGCTTCCCTTCAATTTTTCTTCTGTAGTTTCCTGTTGCATTTTCAAAAAAGAATTTATTATTACCAAGTCTATAATATTTTTCCATTAAGTTTCTATCATATAAATATTCTGATAAAGTTCTTATAGTACTAAATACTCTTACACTTGGATTATCTTCTTCCCCTAATAAGTCTCTAATAGGTTGTGCAATTTTTTGACGTTCTCTAAATAATTTTTTTCCATCTTTAGCACCATATATAATATCAGTAAAATCAAAAAAGTTTTTACTATATTTTGCGTTGCTTAATAAATTTTTAACTTCAGCCTTTGCTTCATTTCGCAATGTTTCATCTGTTTTATCTTGGCTTCTTTTTAATTTAGTACTTTTTAATTTACCATATATAAAATTTTCAGCCCTATCAATAACTTCTTGTGATGGTTTCCAGTCTGGATTTTCAAATTTTTTATAAGTCTTTCTAAGATAAGAACCTAGATTTTCTACAATTTCTTTTCTAAGTTCTTTGTCTACCACTTTACTTTGAGATAAAAATCTAGACAGTTCATCTACTGTATCTCTCATTTCTTTTGCAGTAGATTGCATTGATTCAGGTAAATCTTTTAATTTTACCGAGCCTTGTAAATATCCATCAAGTACAGCGTTTGCTTCTTTCTCGACTTGTTTATTTACTCCAAACCATCTACCCTCTTTTGCCAATGTCCTAATTTGTCTTTCCATGGTGGTCATTAACTGCTCACCCTTACTTGCCCAAGCCAGTTTAGCATCTTTACTTTTATTAAATAACGCAAATGCTTCCGGACTAAAAAATCCTCTAGCTGAAAAAAATAAATCTTTGGTAACAGTTCCTGTCTGAGATAAACCACGTAAAAAAGAATTAGAACTTTCTGACCAAAGCTTGACAGGAGTTTCATCACCACCCGGCTTTTTAATTTGTTCTGGAGTTTTGTTTGCTTTTGGAGTTGTCGAAGCTTCTTTAATAGTTTCTACAATTGTTTCTGTTTGTTCTGGAGTAGCAGAGTTTTTAACATTTTTAAAGTAGTTAAACATTTCTCTACCAGATTTAAATGTTAAACCACCTAGCTTTAATACACCGGCAATAGCTCCTGTCATAAACAAACCATCAAACAATAACGCTATTCTATTTTCGCCTTCTGTTTTATCTTTATCAGCAGTAACAAAATCTAATAGTTCTGAAAGTTGTTCGTTATCATCACCAACAATTTGTCCTAAGAACTGACCCACAATAGCATCTTCTGGTTTTATAACCCACTGTGAAGCTATCTCTCCACTTGCTAACATTTTTGTAGCTGCTAATGTTTTAGGGAATTTAGGTTTAAGACGTACAATTCTAGAATCTTGATAAGCTTTTTGCAACTTATTAATTTTTCTAGCTTCTAATACTTTTTGACCTGCTCCTAGCAGCTTCATACTACCGGCATATGGAATAGCAAAAGTTCCTAACTCTTTAACTAACGAGCCTGTTGCAGTTGTAGGTTCTTCAACCTGTCCTTCAGACATTAATTCTGGACCAGCAATTGCAGTGCTTGTAAAGTTTGCAAATTCCTGTGCACTTTTCTTTACAGCATCAGGTGTCTTATCTTTTAGTTTTAAAAAATCAAATAAAGCAGATGTTCCTTCAGCTATATTTTGAGGTATACCACCGATAGAACGTCTAACTTCTTTTGGAGCTAGTGATAATAAACCTTTATCTCCAACAGCCCCAAATAAAGATTGATAAACTTTTTGACCCCATCCTTGTTGATAGGGGTTTTCTATTTCTTCATCTTTATCTTGTTTAATATTACCTAATAAATGTTGTTGTAACTCATCGTATGTTTTATCAGAATATTTATTTGTATGCAGATAACCTACAAGCTGTTGGTCAGACATAGCAAGTAATCCTGAATTAGGATTATTTTCTTTTATTTGGTTTCTAATTAATTCTAGGCGAGATGCCATATAAGACTCCTATATTAGTCTATGTCTATAATTGCTTCAATATCACCTAAATCTTCTTTAAAAGCATCTAGATCAAAATCCGTAACACTATCACCCTGTGCATACTTTTCAAACATTGCTTTATAAGCTTGTTGACCTTGAAGAATATTAAAAACTCTCATATTTCTAATTTGTTGTTCTGCAACAGCAGGAGCAATATTTTTTGTAGCAGCCAATTGATTAATCTTCTCTTGTCCTAGATTACTAAGCATATAACTATCTAAGTTTTGTAAAGATGATTGCATATACCCTTCTAAGAACTTATCTATTCCTCCACCTTGTAAAATCTTTTGTGCGTGAGTTTCTACGTGAGTATTAATTCTCTCATCTATAAATGATTGCAGTTGGTCTGCTTTATCTTTGTCAGATAATTTAGTATTTTCACTTAATGTTTTTTCTTTTGCTAAAACTTGTTTATCAAATAAAATTAAATCTTGAACTTCATCTCTTACTTTATCAAGTGTAGTAGTGGGTAGTCCAGCTTGTTGACGAGTTTTAAAGTAATTTTTACCACCGGGTTGATAGGACATGTCCCAGTCTTTATATACTTGAGAATTTTCAAAAGTATCTTCATCCATGTCCTGTGGCTTCGTAGGTTTATTTTGATTTTTAATTGCATTAAAAGTTGCTAGTTGTTGTTGATACACGTCTGTTGCAGCAGAAGCTACAACGACTGATAATAAATTATCTTCAGTTTTTTCTGTATCAGGCAAAGCATTAAACGATTGTAACGCAAGTTGTCGAGCAACAGGACTTTGTAAAGATTTAAACTCTTGTGTATTTTTAAACTCAAACTCATTATAGGTTGGAATTTCTTGAATGTCTTCTGTACTTAATCCAAGTCTATCCATTTCTTTAAGTTCAACAGCTTTATTACCGTAAGGATTTACAAGCTTTATAGAATAGCCTGTGTCAATCATATCGGGAGAAACAAATTCTTTACCCGTCTTTTTATCTTTAAATCTATAAATAGTTCCGGGATTTAAACCCTCTAATTTTTGATTAAATATATCCATCTCAGATTTAGCTTTGTTATATTCAGTTTGATATTTTTCATCATCACCGATACCTAATTTACTAAAAGCTTTATGAACTAAACTAACATTTTGTGGAGAAGCCACTTTTCTTTTTTCTGCTTTAAATGCTTGTTTAATTGGAGCCAGAAAATCTTCTTCACTTTTTATGTCTAAACCTTCTATCGAAGACATTCTCGCTTGATGTTCAGGTAATAAAATCTTGTTTATATATTCGTTTTTTTCTTTTTGTTTTAATCTATAAAGAGGACTTGTAGCATCTTCGTATTCTCTTGAATCAAATCCTTCATCGTGATTATTAGGATTATTAAACCAATCCTCTGCCATTGCATCAAAATATCTAGTAGCTGTTTTTTCTTTTATTTCTTTATCTTTAGCTAATAAATCCATGTATTGTTTATAAGTGGATTTAGCATTTGCAAGTTTGTGAAGTTTTCTATCTTCTACATCTTGTAGCTTTTGCATAACATTTGCTTGTCGTCTTTGCTCGGCTGCATTAAAAAATAAAGAAGCTACTAATAAATTTCTACCTCTATTACTTTTTTTACCACGACCAGAAAAATAAGCACCTGCTAACTCACCAAAACTTGTTCCGGGACTACTTGATCTATCTAGTAAATTTTTAAATATATCATCTGCCATAATTATTCCTCTTTACCTAATAAACTTTTAGGTGAATTTTTTGAAACTTTACTTAATAAACTTTCAGGTATTTCAGTTGTTTCTATGCGTTCTCTTACTTCTTCTGGTACAGACATAGGACTAACTTGTCCTGCTGCTTTTTTTTGTATCTCTTGTAAAGATTTTACACCCTTGTTAATTTCTGATAGTTGTACATCAGGATTCATTTCTTCAGGTTGCTCATCGTCTCCTGCTTCTAAATTAAAATCAATGTCTGCTTTCTGAGCCAAAGCAATAATCATATACATGGTTGGTTCCATTAACAATAACATTAAATCAGGGTTCCACTTACCTTCTATAAAACCTGTGTATAACACCACTGATGCAATATCTATTACTCCTGCTCCGTTGTCTAAAGCTGATAGAGTATTTAGCAAGGCTTCTTCTTCTAACAAAGAATCAAACACCGCATACATTGCTTCTCTTGGATTTGTAAGTTCAGGTGGTCTTTCCCAGTTATAAGGTTGTTGTGGAGAGTTGGTCAAAGACTGTCCCGGCACAGGTCTGCCTTTATCTAAACTATCTCCTAAAAATTTAATTGCTTTTTCTGATATTGCCATAATATATTCTTAACCGTATTGTTGTTGTGACATTAAATATTGTGGAGATAATGTTCCATATAATAAACTTTGATTCATCTGTTGAAAATTCATTCCTTGCATTGAAGGCACTTGAGCTTGAACAGCTTGTACATAAGCATTTTGAGCTTGTTCTTGTGCTGGTTGTGGCATAATACCCCCACTTATAAATGGTTCTTCAGGGTCTCCAATAATTGCTTGAGTTGCTACTGAGCCTAATACACCCTGTGCCACATCAGGAATAAAGTCACCACTTATATATTCTCCAGTTTTTCCAATAGGGTCC
>Ga0208547_1001886_pt1 | contig 11365 bp, 9 predicted proteins | sample DEB08_DNA_5_FD_185501 | JGI IMG/M metagenome (GOLD analysis project Ga0208547, IMG submission 185501) | Aqueous microbial communities from the Delaware River and Bay under freshwater to marine salinity gradient to study organic matter... | ecosystem: Environmental > Aquatic > Marine > Coastal ... | reverse complement strand
ACTTCGTATGCGTCTTTAGGATATGCTGTAAAATCAAAATCATCATAATCTGGATAAGGCACAGCAGTAATATCAACCTTAGGAGTTCTTGGAGCTTCTAATTGCCAATTAGGATTGTAAGTATCCTTATTGTATACACCGTCAACAATTTTTCCAGTAATTAAACTTTCTACTCCATGTTCTCCTTCGCCAACAATAATCCAATCAAGAATATCCCAACCTAACTCTAATCCGAAATGTTCTGCAGCACTACCACCTAAAACTGTTTGTATTTGTGGTGCTTTTCTTTTCAAACTTTCTAACAATCTTTTTGCTGTCATCTGACTGCGTAAAAAATGTACACTTATACCAAAAAATTTAGGATTAGCTTCTGTAATCATATCTGTCCATTCTTCTACAATATTTCCTAGTGTAACTTCGTAGAAGTCATCAAACATGATCTTATCTTGCCACAACTGCCATTTATCGCTACCTTCCCAAAACCTATCTTCATCGCTTTGGAAAAATTCTTTATCTTGTTTAAGGCGGTGCCATAAGTCTAAATTAAGATCTATATTATGACATTTCAAATTTACAGTATTCAAATATGCTTTTATACGTGCAGGTCCAATAGGTGGCCGTAATTCAATGCTTGGCACTGTTGCAATTACTATGTCCATGTCTTTAGGTATATGTGTTATCTTATATGACATACAGCTTCTCTAAATATCTTTCTTTTATGGATTTTATTTTTGCACTTTGTGGTTTTATGCTTTCATACTTTTGTCTAAATTCGTATGCTGGAGTATTTATAACTGTATCAATATCATAACCTGTGTTGTATACTCTTGATATTTGATGGGCATTAAAATGATTATGGTGTTTTATTCTTGCAATAGTTTCGTTTCGCAATTCAACTGCATCATTGTAAGTAAGATAACCGTTGTCCCAAATCATTCTACTTTCATTATTAGGTTCTAAATCTTTGTAACCATATTGTAAAGGGTTCACCATAAGTTTACTGTGATCAAAATGACTTTTTAAACTAGGTATACTTAGAGCATATACTTCTTTGTTATCTAACGGGCAGTCTTTACTGTCAAGCCATTCGATAGTGTCGTATATGCTTTCTATCGGTTCAAATGGTAATCCAAAAATAAATCCACTACCTATACTTAAATTACTATTTTCTTTTATATAATGTAATCCTTCTATAGTTCTTTCTTTAGCCATACCTTTACCTATGGCACTACCTGCTTTTTTATGTAAAGTTTCAATACCAAATTGTAATCCTACTGCTCCGCTTTCACACAACATAGGTAAAGTTTCTTTGTGAGCAATGAGTAAATCGCTTCTTGCATATGCTCCAAAATTAACTTTGAAGGGCAAACTACTAAACACATCGTACAAGTATTCACACTTTTCAGGACTATCGTTAAGTAAATCGTCCATGATATCATAAACTGTAGTACCAAACAATTCATAATTTCTAATTAATTCTTCTCTAAGAACTGTTTTTTCTTTTAGATGTTTGTAAGTGTCTCCTTTACCATTACCAGGATAAAAACAATATGCACATCTAAACTTACAACCTCTAGCAGTTTCTATAGGCAATGCTTCTCCATGTATTATACAATCTTGATCAGTCCAAATAATTTTGCTTTTGTTAAAATTAATAAATTCATAATTAGTCTTGCAGTCTATAAAAAATTGATTGTCAATTTGTTGACCTTGTAAATTTCCTAATGAATTATCACGTAATGCTTTTGCAAGTTCTACTATAGCTGTGTCAGCAAACCCACTTACTAATATATCAAACAAACGTTGTGATGCTTTTTCGTAATGTGCAAGGCCGCCCCTGTTGCCGCCAATTACAAATTTAAGATTAAATTTATTTTTGTATTCTTGCAATAAAGGAATCATCCATTCTTGTTCAAATATTTTGCTTATATTATTACTCATAAATGTATTACTAACACCTACAAATAATGTTTCTGATGTTATAAATTTGTCAAATATTTTTTTTGCTTCATGTTCATCTAATCTACTTGCAAAATCTATTACTTGTGTGTTAAAGCCAGCAGATCGCAATTCAGTTGCAAGTCTATATGCACCTGCACCTCTAATATAGCCTTCGGCATAAACGTCAGAAAGCAATACTACTTCCATTGACCCTCCGAAGATAATGAAGGATAATTTGATCGATCAAATTCTTTTTCTTGCAAACTTGAAAATACTTCATCTCTTTCAACCATACTGCTTACAACAATATGATATCTATAATCAGAACCGCCATTAAGAGCTGTGTGAGGTATTGCTGTTTCAGTAAAATATATATGTCCGTCTGCAGGCAAATGAACAATGTGTCTGTGAGTTTGTTCAGGCCATATCATCATATTACTAGGATTTGTAATGATAGGAATGTGGAATTTGTATGTCATATCTCTGTGAAATCTATAACAGGCTTTGGAACTTAATCTAAGAAATCTTACTCTACATACTTCAAATGGAAACATATGTATAATTTCTTCAAAATATGTATTTTCAAACATATCATTTATAACACTATAACTACCTTCTGTAAGTGTGTATCCATCGTATTCTTTGTTAAGCATAGGTTGTGGACCACAACTTTCATAATAAGGTTCATTGCTATTAGGTCTACTCTGAATAGCAAATTGTGCTTGATGCCCTTGTTTGCCAACTGTCCACCATCCTTTTTTGTCTATATGTGGAAGTAAGTTGTTAAACTCATCTATCATTCTATTTGCATCTATGCCTATATCATATTTCTTTATTAAATCGTCAAACGCATACTGATCGTAATCGTACAATCCAAATTTAGTAACTTTATCTATTGTCATAAAAATTCACCTCTATTAAAAACAGTTCTTGTGCCCCGCATATATGTAGGGGCTAACATACAATCTGAAAACTCCTGCAGTTTTTTATTATAATCTTTATACTTTGCCCAATCGCTGTCTTGATTAGGACCCATAGGAAAAGCACCTAATTTTCTATCCTTAGTAAACCAAATTTTGTTTTGATCAAACTTTTTAGGTAATTCAATCAAATTGTTTTCTATCCTATAATCTTTTTCTGTGTTATCTACACAATTCCAAGTACAATGTTCAATATATTCAAACCAATTCCTATTACAAACTATTTCTTTACCTTTATCACAATCGTAATCTATAGTAAAAATCATGTCTTTGTTAAATTTTATAAGATCTTTTAGATCTTTGCTTTTATATTTTTCTAAATAAGTTTCAAATTCATTCCAAAAAACTTTATTCAGGTTATAATTTTTATCAAACAAACAATTCCATAATACATATTCTTCAAATTGATAATATCTATTATTATTTAAGTTTTCAATTTGTATCTCGTCAGTACTTTTATCGTCATTAAGAAAGTTTGAAAAATGTTTATATCCCTTTTCATATATTGAATAAACAAATGGATAATCTTTATTCTTAAAAAAGTTTTCATATAATTCTTTGTAAAAATCAAAATAACTTACTCCCAATGTGTTCCTGCACAACATACTAGCCCATTTGGTTACAGATCCTGCATGTAACCCCATAAGTATTTTTCCAAATAATTTCATCTGTATCCAGTCATCTGTTGAATATGTTTTTGTTGCTACAATAAATTCGCTGTTGCTTGGATTGTTATGTAAATCTTGTTCGGCAAATTTTTGATAACCGTTTACAAAATGTAATCTTGTTCGTGTTTCTATTTTCCATTCATCAATATAACTGGGTTGTGCTGCAGGAGAATTAGGAAGTAATTGAAAATCATAAATTCTACATTCAAAATGTATTCCCCATTCAAGAGTATCAGTAAGTGCTTTCATCCAAAGATCATAATTGTCTCCCGGCATGCCCATAATCATTTGACTAACACAAGGCATCTTGGCAGAGTTTAGATCTCTAATCATTGGTATCTGTCTTTTAACTGGAATGTTATATCTATCAATGCAATCTAAAACATCCTGTACAGTGTGTTGTAAACTAACAACATGCTTCTTAAGTAATTTTGCATCGTATAGAGCTTTTGCAATTTCAACTGTACGCTCAGGTGTATTCTTGCTTGTGCTATACTGAAAACTTTTAGGATAACCTGTCTCCTTTGTTTTTTTACAAACATAATTTACAAAATCTAAATCTCTTGGAAAAATACCTAAGTTTGCACCAACGTGATACAAAGTAGGTACTTTAAGTTCTTCTGCAAAAAAATCTATTTCTTCATATATACGCTCTTCAGGAAATCTTATTACTTTACTGTTAGTCAAACTGCCCCAATCACAAAAACTACATTTGAAAGGACACCCGCGATCAGTTTCCCATAGTAAAGTAAACTGTGTATTTTCTCTAGTGTCTATGTATTTTTTCTTAAACTTTAAAATCCATTCTTTGTTTGCAAGCCACGGACTTACTTCAAATTCTTTTAACCTATCGTAAGGAGGATTTCTTTTATTTGGTAGTATTAGATTAGGAATGTCATCAATAGGTTTGTTATTTTGCACAGCTCTTATTATGTCAGCAAATGGCTTTTCACCATCATTATATACAATAGCATCTAGTTGTGGATGCTTTTTTAATAAATCAGGGTCTTTCCAATCTGGATGAGGACCACCTGCTACAATTAGACAATTAGGATTTACCTGTCTTACCTTGTTAGCTATTTTTAAATTTAAATCCCAATTCCAATCATAGCAACTCAACCCTAAAACGTCAATAGATTCTATGTCTACGTTTTGTAGCATAGTATCAACATCTGTGTTTCTAAATAATGGATCAAGCCAATTGACAGGCTCAATATCATCTTGTAAATCTGTATATGTCTTTAAACATAGAAACACAAGTGGCATGAACACTTTAGAGTCGTAAATATTAGGCTGGGAAATCAAAACATTCACACTCATGTTTATATTTAACTTATAGTAATGCGATTAAATACAAACATGATTAGGAAAATTATATGATAATAATATATCATCCAGTAAATCTTGTATACCTTGCATCTGTAAAAACCGGTAGTGTAAGTGTGAAGCGTTTTTAACTATGAATGTATTAATTAGCGTTCCGACTTTTCCAATGAGCGGAATGAGGTATCTTCCAATGGTATGGGCATGCCTTAAGAGTTACCATGACCATAAAGGAAAGTATCCTAAAGATGTAACTTGGCTGCCGCCTTTAAAAAACAGTATTGACGTAGAAAATTTTCTTAAAACAAATACCAAGGTGGATGTTTTAGGAATTAGTAACTATATGTGGAATAGTAAAATTAATACATATCTTACTGAAGAAATAAAAAAAAGGAATCCTCATTGTTTTGTAATATGCGGTGGCCCAGAGTTTGATACTACTAACAAAAAAAACTTTGGCAATATTATAGATTTATATGTACCAATAGAAGGTGAAGCAACCTTTAGCATGTTGTTAGATAGTGTAGTAGAAAAAACAAATTGGCAAGATGTAGGAGGTATAATTTACAAGAAAAATGAAAAGATAATAAAAACACCGCCTTTGCCTTGGATAAAAGATTGGGACTATAGTCCGTTGTTAGATAACTCAGAATACATGAAATCTGTAATAGAAGAAAATAGCAGTTTAGGATTGAACACATTATTACAATTTGAAACAACAAGAGGTTGTCCTTATAGTTGTACATATTGTGATTGGGGTGGAGGTATACACACAAAAATTAGACAACGTCCTTTAGATATTTTAGAAAAAGAAATTGATTGGACGGGAGAAAATAAGATATTAAAATATTTTATCACAGATGCAAATTTTGGTATTTTAAAAAGAGATGTAGACATAGCAAAAATGTTAGTTGCTACAAAAAAGAAATATGATTGGCCTAAAGGAATAATATATCAAACTGCAAAAAATCAAACGGAACAAGTGGTAGATGTAGCAAGTATCCTTTATAAAGGAAAATTGTCAAGCGGGCATATGATTAGCGTACAAAGCACAAACAAAGATGTTTTAGAAAACGTAAAGCGTAGCAACTTGCCAGTAGAGAAACAAAAAAATATTGCTGAACTATTACACAAAAGAGGAGTACCTGTTAGAAGCCAATTGATAGTCGGCTTACCAGGAGACACTATAGAAACATTAAAAGATAGTGTTGCTTATCTTTATGACATGGGTGTAAGTTATGAAATAGAAAACTTTATTTTAGGATTGTTTCCAAATGCACCTGCATCTGAAAAATCCTATAGAGAAAAAATGAAACTTAAAACACATTTTGGATACAGTGGTGTTATCTGTAGAAACGTTAAAACAGGACAAGGTTATAATGGTTATGATTTGAATATGTGTAATGGTTTGGAGCAAAAAGATCAAGATATATATTCCGACTCACTTTGGAATATTGTTGACGATAAGAGTGAATTAGTAATAGGTTCATACAGTTACAATGCTGAAGCATGGGCATCAATGTTTACATGGTTGAACACTTTTAATGGTTTGGTAGAATTAGGTTTATTCAAATTTCTTGCAGATTTTTATAACAAAAATGGTATAAGTCATACAAAATTTATACACAGATGTGTCGACCTTGTAATAGAAAAAGATAAAAAGTTTGCAGATATATACAAAAATTTATACGAACAAAGTTTAAAATTTAGTAATAAAGAGAAGGATTACGCAGAAGTTCTTATAGGTGACAATGACACTGTTGGTTTTGAAATTAGTTTTGCTATACAAGGTTGGATAGCTGAAAATAAAAAACACATTGAAAATCTATGGCCAACTATATTACAAGAAGAATTTGGTTACCATGACATGGTTGAAGAATTAATAAAATTTAGTATAGATAGAATAGTAGGGTTTGATGTTGTAGAAAGTTTTACAAAAACTTACAATTACGATTGGCAAAAGTTAATTATTGATAAAAATTATAACAATGCAATAAAAGGTTCGTATACATATAATTTCCAAAATAATTATATAAAATACTTCAAAAGATTAGATGTAAAAATGAATGCCTACTATTACGCATTATGTTTAGTGTATGGACGTTGGCGGAAAAGGATGAATTACGATGTTGATTATATACTATCCAATTAACCTTGTATATATTCCTACCGTTAGAACCGGTAGCACTAGTATTAGAAGATATATAGAAAGAACTTTACATTTACAATATTATAATTATCATATTGCTAGAGCTAAAACAAACATTAATCCAGAAAAGCATAATTTTTATATACACAGTAGTATTGCAGAAGTAAATCAATATGTTGCTGGCGATTTTGATTTTTTTACTTCTGTAAGAAATCCGTTTGAAAAACTTGTAAGCTATTACGAAAGTAGATATGCTGAAAAGTTAATAGATTGTAAATGGCCAAATCTTATAAGCGGATCTGACTATTCATGGAATACATTTACAGAATTTTTATTAAGTGTATACAACATACACGGACATGTACATTTAGATAAAAATCTCTATTATTTAAATAATATTCCTGCTTGCCAGCATTATGTACAAACAGAAAATCTTTATAACGATTTAAATAATTTGTTAAAGCAATATAACATCTATGTTCCTGATATTCCAAAGAAAGTCCTTAACAAGAGTAACAGAAAAGAAGTATCATCATACTACAAAGACAGTAAGTTGATTGATCTAGTCTATGAAAGCTACTCTTGGGAAATTAAAACATTCAACTACACATTAAATTAAAACTTCGTGGTTATCATTATTTTTTATTAGTTCTAGTGTTCTGTTGCTCGGTATTCCGGTAACTTGTAAAGTCCACCTAGGAGTATGACCTACATTAGCTGTACCATGGGCCATAGTTCTATGCCAGTGTATACAATCGCCTGCATGCCACTGTTGCCAAACAGCATTTCCAAAATGCCAGTAATGTCCTATATCCCAATCATTTAAAGAAATACCAAATCTTACTGCCTTGAGTGCATACTCACTGATTTTTTCTTCTGTAGGTTTTTTATAATTATCTATATGAGATGGTAAAATTTGTCCAGGCAATTGTCTAAAAACTAAAACACGTACTGGATATTTTGCAACATTTTCCAATCCTAAATATTCAATTATTTTATTAAATTTAGGAAAATCTTGATATTTTAATGCCGGAGTAGTTTGCGTTGCATTAATATTAGCATAACCGAGCTCTTTCCAAACATCTATATCATACGTAACTGTGTCTCTTAAAAGAACCTTAGCCTTTTCTAAGTCATTGTTCCAATCTCCTCTAAAATGACAAGGTGAACAAGTTACATTTTCTAATTCATCTTTTCGAAATCTATCAAAATGCCATATACTAACAGCCTCTGCTTTCGGACCCCAACTTGAATCGTCAAAATTAAAAACTGTTTTATTTTTATCATCTATTAGATTATTGTTCTTATATTTGCTCATTCTATCCATTCCCATTGTCTATTATCTAAAAATTTTTCCGGGTCTCTAGAACAGTCAAACGCCATTGTTATTCTTGTTCCATTAGTTTTTTCGGTTCGATGTGTTACCCAACTTGGAAAAATATACATTTCGCCATTTTTATTTTCGATTTTAGTTGTCTTCTTAGTGTACGGATCAAAGAAAACAGTATAAGTTTCGTTACACATTATGCAACAATTTATTGCAAAAAGATAATCAAAATCGTTATCTCGATAAAATAAATGATTATGGTTACTAATATTTACTTCTTCTCTTAAAATATTAAACCATCCGGTTGCACCAAACGATTGAAATGATTGATTATGTATTTGAAAATAAAGAGAAGCTGTGTTTTTTAAAATTTCTTTAAAAAATTCGAGCTCTGGATAATTAAAAATGTTATATAGAAAAAATCGACCTGTTGTTGTATTTTCTAAATTCTCATTTCCTTTTATCTTAAGATATGGTAATTCCATTATAGATGGTTCATAATTTAATGCAATATCAGAAAGTAAACCAAAATCAAAACAATTTTTTATTTTTAATAATTTAAATGATGTATCAATCATCATAGAATTTTTAGGTTTATGTCCTATTTCAATTACTTCAAACTCCATTTATTTTCCTTTTTGGTATTTTTGAATCTGCGCTAGATACGCAGCTTTTGGTTATACATGGTTTAGGTGTCTTAAATAGCTGAAAACCTGTTTCGATGTTGCCAAGTGGTGCATCATGACAACTATAACTTCTTTTTATGCTACCGTCTGGCTCGCGTATTATTAGTCCGCTAAAACCGGCGTTACACCGCCATCCTTCGAAATTGTTAAAATTAAAGGCATTAAAACGTTCTGCTTGGTCCATATACCACTTTTTACCTTTGCTATCAGTAAGCTCAACCTGCATATGCCACGGTACACTTGCATCATTTTTACCTATGGTATATTCTGGTATTTGGAAATTAGGTTTAGGACGATCTGCCCATTTGCGCTTGTGTTCTGTGTAACTACGCTGTGGCATACCGTTCCACAAACGTTTCATTTGTTCATCAGTGTACCCATCGACTACTCTAGACGCGGTAGGGTCGGACTGCGGTTTAAGAGTAACGTTAATTCCTTGTTCGTGAAAAAATAAAGCGTTTTCCCAATCTCTCTCAAACCAATCTGGTACCATAACTTGATTAATTGTAACTTGTACATCGTGCTCCTGACAGAAGATTAACTTGTCTGCAAAGTCTTGCATCTTCTCTGGTGTGTTTACATGTTCTGTGTGCAGACTTGCTGTAATGCTTGCTCTATGAAACGGCTTGGCGTATTCTACATAAGTTTCAAACCACTTCATGTTTCTTGAGCAGTTTGAAGTCATGTGTATGCTGGTATAATTGGTATTTTCTACATCATCTGCGAGATGTTTGAGAATGTCCAAGTATCCTGGGTGAAAGGTAGGCTCGCCCCCCGACAGAGAAAAATGAAATGAGTTGAACCCGTTCTCTCTAGCCTGTCTTTTGATTTCATCGACAGTTCGAAGACACAGCTCGGTTGGTCTGTGATCTTTTCTGTCACTTCTTGCATATGGCCAACAGTAGCTGCATTTGTAGTTGCAGAATCTGCCCAAGAGCCAACTGACAGTAAACAAATCACGGTAAAGCAGAGTACGCTGACCCACAGAGACAATATCATCAAACGGGATTTTAGTAAAGTCATAGTTGCTCCATTTCAAATCTTCTGTCATTAATTTTTCTCACTTGTTATATATTTTAACACGATACTAACTAGATGTCAACTTTTACATTTTGTCCAGCTTCTCTTTTTACCCTAGAACAAGTTTTTATACAACGAGGATGTACGTTTTTATTTTGCCAGCTTTTGACCAGGTCTTCTGCAAAATATTGATGATCTAATATTTCTTGCCAAGTCTTTGTATTAAGGGTCAATTCTCCCATTGGATATTTTAATTGTGCATTTGATAAATTTTTAAAAGTTTCAAATTCATCGCTTATATAGCAACAAGGAAAAACTTCTGTTCTGCTGTTTACATATATTTTTTTTGATTCCTGGTACAAGCAATTGATTTTCCAGTTGTCAGGTAGTGAAAAATCGTCAGTCCACTCAAAATCTGTCATATTATATCTCTTTCTACCTACCATTTGCAGATCTTTGAGAATCAATTGCATATCCTCTAGGTCAGGATGACGCCATTCTTCAGCTTCAGGTGGTTCTAAATAATGTGTTACATCAAAGTTTTTATCTAATACTGGAAATTTCATAAATCGATCAAATCTAGCAGTTCTACGAAAACGAAAATGTTTTACACCCATGTCTTTTGCTAGCTTTTTACAGTACTCCATTTCGTGCTCGTTGTGTTTGAACACTAAAAAATCCCACCTTACGTCTATGTCAGCATCGCAGCACATTTGCATATTTTTTAAAATTTTATTGATATCTGTGTTTTGTCTGTATAAATGGTTAGTTTCAATTCCGTCGACACCAAATGTAATTCTATCACCTTTATCTAGAACACCTAGTAATTTTTCCCACCAAACTTCTGTTTTTAAACTTCCATTAGTAAACATTTCTACTTTTGCGCCCGTATCCTTTGCAGCTTTTATTGCTTCAAAGATATTTTTAGCAGCAAGAGGTTCGCCGTGGGTACCACAAAAGTATACAAATTTTAGGTTAGGCAGGTCTTTGAATACACTACGAATATCGCTTGTTGACCATTCTGTTTGGCCTCTGCCTGGACGATCGGCTCCTCCGTATATGTTTCTATCGCACATAGGGCAAGCTGCATTACATTTATTTGTAATTTCTACATGTAATTCTTCGATAGTTTCAGGCTTTATATAATACAAGTTTTACTCCAATAAATACACAAGTATTTACTATATACTTTACTGATAATAATTGATCATGATATACAAAGATAAATTTAACCAAGCTATACAGCTTACTATGCCTAAAAATGTGAAAAC
>Ga0208547_1001883_pt1 | contig 11373 bp, 17 predicted proteins | sample DEB08_DNA_5_FD_185501 | JGI IMG/M metagenome (GOLD analysis project Ga0208547, IMG submission 185501) | Aqueous microbial communities from the Delaware River and Bay under freshwater to marine salinity gradient to study organic matter... | ecosystem: Environmental > Aquatic > Marine > Coastal ... | reverse complement strand
AACATTTGCTCAATGGTTGAGAGTCAATCGAGACAAAGTAAAGATTACAGATAAACTTATCCAAGACATAGAAAACAAATATTTTACAGTAGGAAGATATTTTTACATACGAAGTGAAAACGTTTTGATGTTAGTAAAGCTCATAATATTAGACAGCATACAGCGAATCGACAAACTTGTCAGCAAGCAAGATATTGATAAATAACAGTATGCCAGCTAATAGTGAAACATTTAACTTTACAGTAGACGGAACGGATGTAGCACAACTAACTCATCCAAGCGATTCTACGACTCAAACACGGACTGCTAACAAGCTCAAAGGTGACGGTTATTATGGCCGTGCTGACGGTTTTCATACTGTTCAATATAACGTTGCAGGTTTTATAGGTAAAATTGTTGTACAAGCAACACTTGCTGTTGACCCTGCAGAAGCAGATTGGTTTACACTTTCTGCAACACTACACACAAGTACTGCAACTGAAACAGATGAAAGTGATGGCAGTTTTATTAAGAATTTTACTGGTAATTATGTATGGATTAGAATTTATGTGTATGATTGGACTGACGGCACTGTTAATTCTATAATTTTAAATCATTAGGAGGAACCATGGAACATTTTGTAAGAGTTACAATGGAAAAAGCAGATGATGTAAAAAGTTTAGATGAAAGTGTTTTTCCAACATACGATGTTTTTGAAAGCGAACAGGACACAACTGTATATCATATTCCACTAGCAAAAAATCTATCAGAACAAGAAGCTGACGAATATGCTAACAAATTAGCAAATTACCTGTTTTCAGAAGGTTTTGAAGATTTTGATATAGATATTACTTCCGACGACTTAGAAGAAGTTGATGAAATTACATACGAAGATATAGACGACTTTGAAACCGACTATGGTACACTATGGTTTAATGAAGATGATGAAATTGACGAAGCTGAGTACCGCGGCCGAAAAGTAAAACTTGGCAAACCAATGCGTGGTGATGTTAAGAAGTTTAAAGTGTATGTCAAGAATCCAAAAGGTAACGTAGTTAAGGTTAATTTTGGTGATCCTAATATGCGTATTAAGAAATCAAGTCCTGCAAGACGTAGAAGTTTCCGTGCAAGACACAACTGTGACAATCCAGGACCACGTCATAAGGCACGTTATTGGAGTTGTAGAAAATGGTAAAAGTCTACGAAGTAACAGAATTACCTTTTGACAAAATAGATGACGTAGTTGTATTCATGCGTAATGATCCTATGTTCTATAGAAAACAATATTTTCCAACCTGTTCTGACAAAATAGATGACGTAGTTGTATTCATGCGTAATGATCCTATGTTCTATAGAAAACAATATTTTCCAACCTGTTCTAATTTAGCAGATATGCAGAGAGAAGGATCAAACGATAATCCTCAAAGCATACTCATGCCTATGATTGAAAAGGGTATTAATCAATACTGTGCAAAATTTAACATAGCAAGAAGTCCAGAAGAAGTTTTTAATGACAATGATAGAAGTGCTATATTTGACAAAATTTACAAAGAAGAAATGGAACAGATTGAAAAAGGCGAATACAAGTGAGATACTGGGAACTAAAGGAAGCAGAACAGAAAAAAGGAACTAAAGGAAGCAGAACAGAAAAAAATCGTGGCTGTAATGCCAGGCGGGTTCCATCCTTTTCATCCTGGACACAAAAGTCTCTATGATTGGGCAGTTAAAACATTTGGCCAAGATTCAGTTTACGTTGCTGCTACAGATGATACTAAAAGTAGACCTTTTCCTTTTAATATAAAACAAAAATTAGCAAGCATGGCCGGTGTGCCAAATGATAAATTCATTCAAGTAAAATCACCATTTAATGCACTTTCGTATCAATCAATACTTGGAAATCCTAACAATACTAGTTTAATTTTTATACGCAGTGAAAAAGATAAAGGCTCACACCCTCTTCCAGATCAAATACGTAAAAGTGACGGCATGATGGGTTACCTTGTTTCTTACAAAGATAAAGACCAATTAGAAACTGCTGACACCCATGCTCACATAGCATACGGTCCAACCATCAATTTTGATTTTGCAGGTATGAGTATCAAAAGTGCAAGTGAATTACGCAACACCTGGCCTACAATGAGTGAAGAAGACAAACAAAAAGCTGCTGAACTTATGTATCCAGGAAATGCGGATATTGCAATAAGTTTATTGAATCAAGCTATAGGTGGTCCTATGGGTGAAAGTTTAAATGAATTTTTCTGGGGTGACGGCGATCCATTGCCAGAACCATCGTGGATAGACGATTTGAATAAGGCATTATGGCAACAGAAAGCTCCAACAACAAAAGACAAAAGACTTGTTTCACAGTTACGCAGAATGGAACAAATGGCACAAAATGATCTTGTAGATATGGCCAATCAAAATTTAAAAACAGAATTAGAAATGTTGGAGGATTAGAAATGAAGGTTTATGAAATCACAGAGCGCACACAAGTAAACGAACTTGAAAATATGCCAGTGGCACAAAAGATCGAACCAATCAAAATGTCAAATCCTCCAAAAGCGCCAGATGCAACTATTCCTCGCACAAGAGATGGTTATACCACTGATGACGGCACCACTTATAAGCAAGACAAGTATAATGAAAATATTATGCATGTGAGCAATGACGGCGGCACATACACATTTGACGGCAGTCGTTTAATTAAATGGACAACTCCTAAAATACAAGGGTATAGACAAATTCATGACTTTGTACAAAGAACAATTAAAGTTGATGCTGATACTACGGTAAATGCAGGTGGCGAAGATGTTTTAGTCAGTACAAAGGCTGTATATGATCTTGAAGGTAATTTACAAAATGGCGCAGAACTTGGATTTAGTGCAGGTGGATTAAATGTTGGCGTAAGCAGTGATAAATTTTCTATGGATTATGTTGTAAGCGATAATCTTTCAATGCATATAAGTGCAACTAAAGGCACAGCATCTGACAAAGAAATGCAAAACATTCAAGCAATGGCACAGGATGCTAAAGGAATTAAAGGCGGAACTCAACCATTACAAAATTTAGCAAAATTTGTACAGTCCGTAGGACAAAATGTTACTTTTAAATCTCCTGCTAATGGTACTGCAATTCCATTTAGACAAGGTATGGAAATGTTAGGACAGGCAGGTGCATAATGGACATAGACACTCTCAAGCGACTTGCAGGAATTAATGAATTCAAAGGTTATACCGAATACAAGGTTGATGAAAATCCCAGTATTACTGCTACAGCTCTAAAAAAGAAAGAACGCAAACTTGGACTAAAGCCAGGTGATCCAGATTGGTTTAAACTTTGGTTTTCAAAACCTTACATGACAGGTCCTGTACAATTTAGAGGACGTAAGAAAACATGAAAATACGTGAACTTACAGAGTGGGGTAGAATTGTAAAAGGTGTTAACACTACAGCAGATGTTGACACTAATTCAATTTCTCGCGAAGCTGGTAAGTTTGGTAACAAAGTTGACAAAGACGGTCGCCCACCTACAATAAGCAAAAAAGTTAAAGGTTCGAAAACAAACGTTCTATTTAATTTAGGACTTTCTGAAAGTGTAAAAATGAAATTTCAACGAGGTGAAGATTTCGATACACTGCATATTCAACCAAAAAATAAAAATAGAGTCGAGCTACGTGGAAAACCAGGTTACGAACGTGGCAATTACGATGCACAAGATAAATTACATCAAGTATTAGATCGTTTAGGTAAAGCAGCAAACTTTTCAGAACTAATGAATGGGGAAGTTGTAACAATAAACCCTAAACACCCAGACGGTGAACGTGCAAAAAACACAGTTCAAGATGTTTTATCTACAGAAGGGTGGAGTGAAAAATATAAGCGTTCTATTAACTGCAACAATCCAAAAGGTTTCAGCCAAAAGGCTCACTGTGCAGGACGTAAGAAAAACGAAGGCGCAGAAATTACTATGTGGACTAATCCTGAGTATCAAGGCGCCGATGTTGATGACAAATATTATGAAAAACAACCAGTTAAAATAGTAGACGTATCTGAACTTACACCGTTTGAACCTGCAGACAAAATGGATCCTAAAGATAACCATGATAATATGATGAAGTTTGTTGACAAGATTAAAGCGGGTAAAAAAATTAAGCCTATAGTAATTGTACCACATGATGATAAGTTGCTTATTGTTGACGGACATCATAGATATTTTGCACACTTAAAAGCAGGTGAAGATAAGATACGTGCAGTCATTGCTGATCCAAAAGATTTAACTTGGCGTGATGATGTTCCAGAAAGCATAAAAGAATCGCAGGAACTTGCCAGCACCAGTACAATTTATGTAGATATGGATGGTGTGCTTGCAGACTTCTTTGGTGACTGGGCAAAACTAATGGGCAAAGATCATTGGACACAAATTGATGATATTTCGCCTGCACTGCAAAAAATCAGAGACACAGAAGACTTTTGGTTAAACTTACCTTTAACTGACAATGCAAAAAATCTACTTGCACTAATCAAAGATGTAAAAGGTGAATACAATATACTAAGTTCACCTCTACCAGATGATCCTAATTCTGAACCACACAAACGTGAATGGATAAAGAAAAACTTAAATTTCTTCCTACCTAAAGAAGTTATTATCACACACGACAAAGCAAAGTATGCTACCACAGAAGATGGTACTCCTAATATATTAATTGATGATTATGGCCAAAACATACAAAAATGGGAATCTGCAGGAGGTGTAGGATTCAAGCACAAAGATCACAAATTTGAACGCACTGCACAAAATATAAAACAGCATATGCAAGAACCTGTAGAAAGTTTGTCACAAGAAAGTTTAACGCCAATAGCTAAACCTATAACTTTAGAAATTTTTAAAGAAAAAGCTGACTTGTATATAAAAGGATTAATAGGTGGATTTCCAAAAGAAGAAATGAAACAAAAATTAAACACCTTGTTAAGAAAAGCTATAAATCAAGGTACTGTGTCTCAGCAAGAAGGCAGCAACTATATCAAAAACCGCATTGCGGAATATTTAGATTTTGTGAAAAAAAATCCAGGACAACCTTTACCCGAGCGTGAGCTTACCAAAGATGAAGAAAAAGAAAAAGAACGTATTGTAAAAGGTATGAAGAAAAACAAAAGCGATTTTAAAGATAGATACGGTGATGATGCAGAAGCAGTTATGTACGCTACAGCAACTAAGATGGCGAAAGAAGCTCTACGTAGTGGTAGATATACACCAGATCAAATTCTTGAAATACTAGAAAACTTTGCAGATGGTAAAGTAAGTGGAAAAAGTCGACCAGGGCGTGTAAAACGTGCCGGTGCTAGTTGCAGTGGCAGTGTAACTGAACTTAGAGCAAAAGCTAGAAATGCAAGTGGCGAACGTGCTAAGATGTATCACTGGTGTGCTAACATGAAATCAGGAAGAAATAAATAGTATTATGAAAGTATTTGAAGTAGTAGAACATAGACAAAAATTAGACGAAGTAGCCCCATTGCTTCTTTATGGCGCTTATGCGATTGGTGCTTTAATTGCTGGCTATACTGTGGTTACGAGTGCAGAAGATGCATATCAAGCATATGAATACTATATGGCAGGAGAAAAAGATGGTGAGCCATATGAATTTGGAGATTTATCAGCAGATGTAGGACTCGAACTTGCTGAGGTGATTTTAGGATTAACGGGTGCAGGTACAGTTATCAAAGGTCCAAAAGTAGCAAAATTAACTTGGAAACAATTTCAAAGACTCTGGAAGCGTGGCGAAAAACATGCAGATGAAATTGCAGACATAAAGAAAAATTTCCCCAGCTTATCACGTATAGATCAAATACCATTAAAAGATATTCTCAAGTACGGATTAATATTTTCTACTGTAGCTTCAACGCCAGATATAGTATGGCAAAAACTTGAAGAATGGCGAGATAATCCGAATATAACATGGGAAGAAGTAACAATATCAATCGGTGCAGATCTGGCTATTATATTAGTTACTATAGGTGTGCTTGCAACAGCAGAAAGAGCTATAAAATGGACAAAGCCTGCATTTGTTGCTTTTTGGAATTTTGCAAAAAAAGCATATCAAGATACAAGAATAACAGAAAACACTGCATCAAGCATTGCTGTTGTTGCAGGTAATTTAGGTCCTATGCAAAGCCGTAACATGTACAACGCAGATGGCACGATGAAAAATGGTTTAGAATTTGCAAATATACTGGGTGGTGCACCAAAGCCAAAGAAGAAGAAAAAAACACGTAAAAACACATAAATACTATATACGGAGACAACAATGCGGCACAATGAAATTAAAAAGAAAGTCAATGAAGGCGGCTTAGCTGACATGGCTCAAAGGGTAGAGCAAGATCACGAAGTGCAAATGGCACGTTCAGAGTGCAAATGGCACGTTCAGACCTATATAAACTTGCAAAATATTCAATCAAATTGCACAACATGTTGGCAATGATTCCAGAAACCAAAGGCATAGAAGGTTGGCAACAGGCTAAAATAACCAAAGCTGCAGATTATATTAGCAGTGTTTATCACAATCTTGACTATGAAATGAAGTTTGATCAACAACAGGTTGCAGAAAAGAAAAAGTCTTCGTATAAAGATGGTTTAAGTGCTATGCTTGAATCTAAGAAAAAAACAGAATCAAAAGACGAACTTTGTAAAGAGTGCGGTAAGCCGAGTTGGAAAACACTAGACGAAGAAAAACAAAAAGGTGTTGACGGTAAAGTATGCTGGAAAGGCTACAGACGCATGGGCACTAAGAAAAAGAACGGAAAAACTGTAGACAACTGTGTTAAGGTTGACTAATGCTTGTTAAAGATCTACTACAAGAAGAAAATTGGTTATCAAAAGCATGGGATACAGTCATGCACGGCCCACAAAACGATGAACTTATTACATGGGTGAACAAAAACATTAGACGCAAAGGAACACAATGGATCTATAGGAACGTAGACAAAGAGTTTCCCAAAAGATATGTAAAGAGTGACGTAGACAAAGCAATACAAATAGTATTAGGTAGAGGTTAATATGACAGACTTTTATAAAATGAGCGCAATGATGAAGGACTTGTTTCCTTCAAATCCTCAAGCAGACAAACAAGCTCTACTAAAAATGGCAAATGCTCCGGCTCAAGAAGTTGCTCCACAAAAAGATTATGTCAATGAAAGTGTAAATGTTCCACAAGGTTCAATGCCGTTGGGTATAGATAGTGTAAGCGATTTTGCAAAACTTGCTGGAGTTATCACTGAAGGTACACAAAAAACTGGCAGTGCAGGACAAGCAAAAGGTTCAGATGCAATGCCTAAAATGTCTAAACCAAGTTCAACAGGTGAACAACCTCATCCACTCAAAGACAAACTAGTAGGCGAGGACGATATAGATTTAAAAGGTCTTACTCCGGGTGTAACAGCATTAGGTGGCGCATTAGATCCTGATGAAGATTTTAGTGCATTAATTGCAAGAGGATTAAAAAAAGCTGCAGACGGAATTGTTTTAAATGGTGAAGAAAGAGAAGCGGTTAGACCATACATTGAATTGCTAACAGTTATTATTAATACTCCCCAATTAAGAAATAATCTCATAAGCATGCAAAAAAGTCTAGAAAGAAAACGTCAATCTAGAGAAGAACCTCAAACAATTGATGACAATGACGAAGAAACAAAAGAAAGCGGTTTACAGTATTACACTGGTGTAAAAAAATACGGTAAAGAAGGTATGGAAAAACTTGCACAAGCAGGCAGAGAAGGTGCAAGTGAAGAAGAGCTTGGCGCTATCAAAGACAAATACAAAAAAACTGAATCCATAAAAGAACGTCTGTATAGAGAACTTAATAAACGCAGATGATATGGCATTTTTAGTACATCCCCTACCCCCAATATCAGTTTACGTAAGAAAAGAATATCTGTATGACCTCGAAAAAGGCCATGGCGAGTTTACTCCTGGTATTTGGATCAGCGTAAAATCAACAACGTATAAAGCTCTATACTTTGAAACACTGCTAACAGATTACGGTGCATTATATGACAAATTGCCTATAAGTGCATTTGTATGGAAAACAGATCACGGAGAACTGTTGCCTTTAGATGTTCTTCAGCTTTGGGATTGCTTTGACTATGATATCACAGTCATCCAAAAACCTCTACTATCAAGATGTGAATTTTTTGGTAAAGATAGACGTATGCACACAGGTGAATACGAATTTACCATAGATAATGCACACAGAGATCATTCCTATATAGATACAAACTTTTCAGAGCATGATCCTGAACACAAATCATTCAATGTAATACGACTTGATAATGGACAATTTGCCGCACAACCAAACAATAGAGTGATTTGGCGTGACAGCAGTTTAACACCAGAAAAGCTTCTAACACCAGATTTCAAAGTGTGTACCCAAAATTATGCTGTTGAAACTGAACCCAAATGGTCTGTAGGACACACAGATGAATGGCAGTATAAAACCAAAGACGAAGAAAAAAACAGTTGACATTGCCTAAATAATCCTATATAATAGATATAAATTAAGGAGAATCGCATGAGTGATCGAGTATATGGTCCTGAAGAAAAGGCCAAACTGGAGCGTCTAGTAAATGAAGGTGTTACAGTATTACAAGAAGTAGAAGATTTACAGGCTGGTTTAAAAGACACTGTAAAAGCAGTAGCAGAGGAATTGGATATTAAGCCTAGTATGATTAATAAGGCAATTAAAATTGCACAGAAAGGTGATTGGTCAAGAGTTGCAGAAGAGTTTGATGACTTGGAAACACTTGTTGTTACAGTTGGTAAGGACAAGTAATTGCAAAAAATACGAGACTTTTGGTCAAACAGTTATAGAAGTGACAGAACTGCATTTGCATTTGAGCTTGTTAGTTTTATTTTTACTGTTGGTGCAAGCATGACCCTTGCTATAAATGCAAGAGATCCTAATATGTTAATTGTTTATCCAGGATTTTTTGTAGGCAGTATTACTCAATGTTATGCATCGTATCGTAGAGGTGCGGCATGGGTTATGCTACTAACATTTTATTTTGCCTGTGTAAACATATTTGGATTTGGAGTTGCAGCATCATGGTGGTAAAACCTTATCAACCTTTAGCATGGTTTAGTACAGCATGTTTGCTAGTGGCAGCAACGCTTGCCGCATTTAATATCTACCCTTGGTATATATTTGCATTTATTGCAAGTAATAGCCTATGGGTTTTAATAGGCATATTGTGGAAAGAAAAAAGTTTAGTAGTCCTAAATGCAGGACTAACCGTAATTTATGTTGCAGGACTTGTTCTGTAATAAGTAATAGTACGCCCAAGACAAGTGTCGGGCATTGTTCTGTAATAAGTAATAGTACGCCCAAGACAACGGTCGGGCATGTAGAAGGTTAAGTTGGCCATAAGCAACGAAGGAGAAATGATTGAGTTACGTCGATGCATACTTTGACAGAGATTCTGATATTATCAGAGTAGTGGAACGCCAAGATGGGCAAAGACACTACACAGAATATCCCGTAAAATACACATTCTATTATGAAGATCCAAGAGGCAAATACAAAAGCGTCTATGGTGATCCTCTTACGAGAGTCGTTTGCAAGCACACCAAAGACTTTCGCAAGGAATTAGCAATAAACAAAAACAAAAAACTATTTGAAAGTGATATCAATCCTATCTTTCAATGTCTTTCAGAAAACTATTTGAATCAAGATGCACCTAAACTAAATGTTGCATTTTTTGATATTGAGACAGACTTTGATCCAGAGCGTGGCTTTGCTGATCCAAGTGATCCATTTATGCCAATTACTGCCATCACTGTACATTTACAATGGATGGATGCACTTATTACACTTGCACTTCCTCCGAAAACACTCTCAATGGAGCAGGCCAAAGAAGAAGTAAAAGAATGGGGTCAAGATGTTATCCTGTTTGACAACGAAGGCGATATGCTCCAAGCATTCCTTGATCTAATCGAAGACAGTGACATCTTAACAGGTTGGAACTCAGAAGGTTATGATATTCCCTACACTGTAAATCGTGTAAGTCGTGTACTAAGCAAAGATGACACTAGACGTTTTTGTTTATGGAAACAACTACCTAAAAAACGTGAGTATGAGAAGTATGGTAAACAAGCTGAAACCTATGACCTAATAGGCAGAGTGCATTTAGATAGTTTGGAATTATATCGTAAATACACATATGAAGAAAGACATACTTACAGACTTGATGCTATTGGCGAAATGGAAGTTGGTGAAAAGAAAACTGTGTACGAAGGTACGCTCGATCAACTTTATAACAATGACTTCAGAACGTTCATTGAGTACAACAGACAAGACGTTGCACTACTGGACAAGTTGGACAAAAAACTAAGATTTATTGATCTTAGTAACGAACTTGCACACGCAAATACTGTTTTGCTACAGACCACAATGGGTGCTGTTGCAGTTACAGAACAAGCAATTATTAACGAAGCACATCACAGAGGACTACAAGTTCCTAATCGTCCAAAACGTGACGATGAAAACGAAGCACATCACAGAGGACTACAAGTTCCTAATCGTCCTAAACGTGACGATGAAAACACAGCGGCCGCAGGTGCGTATGTTGCATTTCCAAAAGTAGGGGTACACAAATGGATTGGTTCAATGGACTTGAACAGTCTATACCCAAGTGTTATTCGTGCTTTAAATATGGCTCCAGAAACTATTGTAGGACAACTGCGTCCAGAGATAACAGAAGCTCGTGTGCATGAAGACATGAATCTTAAGAAGAAAAGTTTTGCAGGTAGTTGGGAAGGACGCTTTGGCACAGAAGAATATGAAGCAGTTATGGCCTGTAGAAAAGATGTCGCATTAACGCAGTTATGGCCTGTAGAAAAGATGTCGCATTAACCATTGACTGGGAAAACGGCAAGTCAGACACTATGAGTGCCGCAGAGATTTACAAATTAATTTTTGACAGCCATACTCCTTGGATGTTGAGTTCAAATGGCACAATCTTTACACATGAATTTGAAGGAGTTATTCCAGGTATTCTTAAACGCTGGTATGCAGAACGTAAAGAACTACAAGCACAACTTAAAAAAGCAAAAGAAGCAGGTAATGATATTGAAGTAGCATTCTGGGACAAGCGACAGTTAGTTAAGAAGATTAACTTGAACAGTTTGTATGGTGCTATTCTAAATCCAGGTTGTAGATTCTTTGATAAACGCATCGGACAATCAACTACACTAAGCGGTAGAACTATTGTAAAACACATGAGTGCCGAAGTAAACAAGGTTATTACAGGCGAGTATGATCATGTAGGTAAAGCAGTTATCTATGGAGATACAGACTCTGTGTATTTTAGTGCATATCCTATTCTTGAAGAACAAATTCAAGCAGGA
>Ga0208547_1001878_pt1 | contig 11384 bp, 11 predicted proteins | sample DEB08_DNA_5_FD_185501 | JGI IMG/M metagenome (GOLD analysis project Ga0208547, IMG submission 185501) | Aqueous microbial communities from the Delaware River and Bay under freshwater to marine salinity gradient to study organic matter... | ecosystem: Environmental > Aquatic > Marine > Coastal ... | reverse complement strand
GCTGGTATTCCTACAGTATTTATTTTGATTCAAAATGATTTGGGTACAGCATTGATTGTGACAATTACGCTTTTAGCCGTCTTAATAGTCAGTGGGGTACGGGCTAAATGGATTTTGGGGCTTTTGCTTGCAACTTTTCTAGCAGGTGTTGCTACCTTTCAATTGGGAATACTCAAGCAATATCAATTAGATCGGCTTACCTCTTTTACTAATCCAGCATTTGATCCTCAAGGAATTGGTTACAACACACTGCAAGCCAGAATTGCCATTGGTTCTGGTGGATGGTTTGGGCAAGGATTTTTAAATGGTTCGCAAACTCAAGGTAAGTACATTCCAGCTCAGCGAACTGACTTTATTTTCACTGTGGTTGGTGAAGAATTTGGATTTTTAGGAATTTCGTTTATGCTCATTTTGTATTTTATTATTTTGTATCGAATCTCACGCATTGCTTGGCGAGCTCCTGATCTTTTTGGACGTTTAACTGCAACTGGGGTCACTGCCTGGTTTGCGGTGCAAAGTTTTGAAAATATTGGAATGAATTTAGGAATAATGCCGGTTACCGGCGTTCCGTTACCTTTTGTTTCTTATGGTGGATCTGCGATGTTTGTCTCTTGGATTGCGGTCGGGTTAGTCTTAGCTATAGGCCGTGAGACTAATTATCGAAAGAGTCCACTGTTACAAAGGGAGCAATGAGTACTAAAGAAAAAATCCTCGGCGAGAGCATATTTGCTGATCTAGAGAAGTTATTACCCTTTGTAAATAAACCAGTGCAGTATGTCGGCGGTGAGTTAAACGCGATAACAAAAGATTGGAATCAGACACAAGTTCGCTGGTGTTTGATGTATCCAGATGCTTATGAAGTTGGGCTACCAAATCAAGGTGTGCAAATTCTTTATGAAGTATTAAACGAACGAGCTGACTTTTTAGCAGAGAGAACCTATGCAGTCTGGCCAGATTTAGAAAAATTAATGCGAGAAAATCAGGTTGAACAATTTACTGTTGATCAGCATCGTCGAGTAAGTGATTTTGACTTCTTTGGCATTTCATTTGCTACTGAATTGGGTTATACCAATATGTTGACCGCACTAAATTTGGCCAACATTCCTTTCGACGCTAATGAAAGAACAGACAATCACCCCATTGTGGTTGCTGGGGGGCATGCTGCTTTTAACCCAGAGCCAATTGCCAAATTTATTGATGCAGCGGTTTTAGGTGATGGCGAAGAAGTTATCTTGGCGATTAGTGAAGTTGCTAAAGAACATAAACAAGAAGGATCCCCGGGCGGGCGAGATGAATTACTTAGACGTTTAGCAGTTTCAGGCAATGTTTATGTTCCGAAATTTTATGATCTTGAATATTTTTCAGACGGAAAAATTAAAAAGGTAACTCCCAACAAACCAGGAATTCCTTATCGAGTTTCAAAACATACTTTGATGGATTTAGATAGTTGGCCGTATCCAAAAGCTCCTTTAGTGCCGGTAGCGGAAACGGTGCACGAAAGAGCCAGCGTTGAAATATTCCGGGGCTGCACCCGTGGCTGCAGATTTTGCCAAGCGGGAATGATTACTCGCCCAGTACGTGAAAGGTCGATTACCACTGTAGCTCAAGTGGTAGACAACATGATTAAAAAAACTGGCTTCGATGAAGTTGGCTTGTTATCACTTTCAAGTGCTGACCACTCAGAAATTGCAGAAATTACTAAGGGTTTAGCTGATCGCTACGAAGGCTCAAGCACCTCACTTTCTTTACCCTCGACCAGAGTTGATGCTTTTAACATTGATTTAGCAAATGAATTAAGTCGTAACGGCAGACGTAGTGGTTTGACATTTGCTCCAGAAGGTGGCTCGGAGCGAATCCGAAAAGTAATTAACAAAATGGTTACCGAAGAAGATTTAATTCGCACTGTTACTACCGCTTATGCGAACGGGTGGCGGCAGGTCAAACTTTATTTCATGTGTGGTCTTCCTACAGAAACTGACGAGGACGTATTACAAATTGCCAGAATGGCAGCAGAAGTGATTCGAGAAGGTAGAAAAGCTTCTGGCCGAAAAGATATAAGAACTACTGTTTCAATCGGAGGCTTTGTTCCAAAGCCGCACACACCGTTTCAATGGGCAGCACAATTATCTTGGCAAGAAACAGACAGAAGACTGCTAAATCTAAAGGACGAAATTAAACAAAATAAAGAAGTAGGAAAGTCAATTGGTTATCGCTATCACGATGGTAGGCCAGGAATTATTGAAGGGTTACTTTCGCGAGGCGACCGTAGAGTCGCAGAAGTTATTGAAGCAGTATGGCGGCGCGGACAAAGATTTGATGGCTGGCATGAACACTTTTCATTTGATTTGTGGAATGAAGTGGCTGATGAGATTCTGAAGAAATATCAGATCGATTTAGATTGGTTTACCACCCGCGAAAGAAATTTTGAAGAGGTACTACCTTGGGATCATTTAGATTCAGGTTTAGATCGTGGTTGGCTTTGGCAAGATTGGCAAGATGCAATCAATGGGGCAGAAGTAGAAGATTGTCGTTGGACGGCATGCTATGACTGCGGAGTGTGTCCAAGCATGGGCACAGATATTCAAATTGGACCAAGTGGAGTAAAGACTCTGCCGTTAACTGTGGTTTGAATTGGCAAATACCCCACCCGATAGGCAAACCTTGCCAGTCGTCCAAAAAATTCGGATGCGTTATGAAAAATTAGGACGAATGAAATTTAGTTCGCATCGCGACTTTCAAAGAGCTTTAGAGAGAGCCATAAGAAGATCAAAAATCCCAATTGCTTATAGTGCCGGATTTTCACCACATCCAAAAATTTCGTACGCTAATGCGGCACCGACTGGCTGCGCCAGTCTTGCTGAGTACATTGAAATTGGGCTCACAGAACCAGTAGATCCTGAATTAGTAAAGAATTTGATAAACGAAGCTTTGGGTGATGGCTTAAGTATTAAAGATGCCGTTGTTGCTCGCAATAAAGACTTCATTGATCAACTGGAAGCGTCGCTCTGGAAGATCGAATTATCGGCGGTAAGTGAAAGTGAAGTCCGAGAAGCGGTCAAAAAATTGCTCGAGAGCCAAGAGGTGGTCGTCGAGCGACTAACTAAGCAGGGAATTCGAAAATTCGACGCCAGAGGGGCTATTTTGGCTTTGCGGGTTAATGCTGCCGAGCCCTCCGAGGGGTATGCGATACTTGAGGTAGTCGTTCGGGCAGGCAATCCGACCGTTCGGCCAGACGATGTTTTATCCGCTCTAAAAAGCGCGGGTGGCTTGGCTCTAACCGTCCCACCAATGGTGACCCGGCGAGCCCAAGGGAAGTTAACTGAGGACCCTTTTCAGTTACTAGACCCATTTGCCCTCGATCGCGAATAAAACTCGCAACCACAGATTTCTGCCAGATTACAAAAGTTTTCTGGTACCGACCAAGTTTTGTTAGTTCGTTTTTTAGGAATTAACTGGCTTTAAGATTTAGGAGTACCTCGTCGTGAACGACGATTTAGAAAAAGAAAATACTGATTCCTCGCGTAGCGCTACTTTTTCAGCTACCCAAGATTCCAAGCAAGCACCGGCTGACACCAAGTTAGGCACCCCTGCGGTGGCTTTTCAATCCGCAGAAGTCCCACGCACCTTCACTCCTCGCAGTAAAGATGAAGGCCAAGAAGAGCCAGTTAGAAAAAGAAAAATGAGCTTACGTCGACGCCGTAAGGGCGATGAAGCGGAAACTCCTTCAGAAGAAGTTGAAAGTGCTGATGAGATACAAAAAAGCGATGAGAGCGAAGAAGAAACTCCGGTTACTTTCAAGCGCCGCAGACGACGTCGCAGTAATGAGCCAGATGCACAAGTTACAGCAGAAGATCCACCAAACACCGTGGTTCGAGTACGCAAACCTCGCGAGCGAGAAGCAACTGGCAGAAACTCAACACGTCTAGAAGCAAAGCGGCAAAGAAGGCGCGACAGTCGGGATACCGGTAGACGTCGGGCGCCAGTATTGACCGAGGCAGAATTTTTAGCACGTCGTGAGGCAGTTGACCGAGTCATGGTGGTTCGTGAAAAAGAAGATCGGATTCAAATTGCTGTTCTAGAAGATGAAATTTTAGTTGAGCACTACGTATCTAGAAATCAATCAGCATCATTAATTGGAAACGTTTATTTAGGAAAAGTACAAAATGTTTTACCAAGCATGGAAGCCGCCTTTATAGATATCGGGCGAGGCCGAAATGGCGTACTTTATGCCGGTGAAGTTAATTGGGATGCCGCCGGAATGGATGGGCAGCCAAAAAGAATTGAATTAGCTTTGCATACCAACGATAAAGTCTTAGTTCAAGTTACCAAAGATCCAGTTGGCCAAAAAGGTGCTCGTCTAACAAGTCAAATTTCTTTGCCTGGACGATATCTAGTTTTTGTACCTGATGGATCAGTTACTGGAATCAGTAGAAAATTACCTGAAGGTGAGCGAATCAGACTTAAGAAAATTTTGCGTGACATCGTGCCTGATGGTGCCGGAGTAATCGTAAGAACTGCAGCTGAAGGTGCAACCGAAGAGCAATTACAAAGAGATGTTGCTCGCCTGCAGGCGCAGTGGGAAAACATAAAGCAACAAACGGAAACAGCAACTCCTACCTCACTACTTTATTCAGAACCAGATTTGGCAATCAGAGTCGTCCGCGACATCTTTAATGAAGATTTTAAGAAGTTGATTGTGCAAGGTGAAGAAGCCTGGGACACAGTCGAACAGTATGTGACATATGTGGCTCCAGATCTAGCTTCAAGGCTTGAAAAGTGGGTGAAGACTGAAGATGTTTTTACGGCGCATCGGATAGACGAACAGCTAGCTAAAGCTTTAGATCGAAAGGTTTACTTACCATCTGGCGGGTCATTAGTAATTGATCGAACTGAAGCGATGACGGTAATCGACGTTAACACCGGAAAATTCATTGGCCAAGGTGGAAACCTTGAAGATACGGTTACTGAAAATAATTTGCAAGCAGCCGAAGAAATAGTTAGACAACTACGGTTACGTGATATCGGCGGCATCATCGTAATCGATTTCATCGATATGGTTTTAGAAAGTAACAGAGATGCGGTAGTGCGCCGTTTGGTCGAGTGCCTGGGTCGAGATCGTACTAAGCACCAAGTTGCTGAGGTTTCTTCTTTAGGTCTAGTACAAATGACTCGAAAAAGAATTTCCTCGGGACTCTTGGAAACTTTCTCAGAAAACTGTGAAGCCTGTAATGGCCGAGGGGTCAAGGTCTTCTCAGAGCCGGTGGAGCACAAACACTCAGATCGCCTGATCAAGCCGAGAAAAGATGAGAATCCAGAGGGCGAAGAAAAGACAGCCTAAACCCAACTACCACCCACCAAGAGGGCTTTTAGTAATCTAGGACGACCTGCCAAAAGCAGTAATTAGGAGAAAATCTTGTACGCGATAGTTAAAACCGGAGCCAACCAAGAAAAGGTTGCAGTCGGAGATCAAATTACTACCAATCGGGTAGATGCAGCTTTGGGTAGCAAAATTGAATTGCCAGCGGTTTTAATTGTTGAAGATGGCGCTATTACTCATGACCCACAAACTCTTTCGGCAACTAAAGTTTTAGCTGAAGTAGTTTCTCATTCACGAGGACCAAAAATTAGCATTCAGCACTACCGAAACAAAACAGGTTACAAGCGTCGCCTGGGACACAGGCAAGAATTAACTACGCTTCGGGTTACCGACATAAAGGTAGGTAAATAAAAATGGCATCCAAAAAAGGTGTATCAAGCACTCGTAATGGTCGCGATTCAAATGCACAAAGACTTGGCGTAAAACGCTTCGGCGGCCAGGTTGTTGGAGCTGGTGAAATTTTGGTACGCCAAAGAGGCACTCGCTTTCATGCCGGACAAAATGTAGGTCGTGGTGGAGATGACACTCTTTTTGCGTTAGCAAATGGTGAGGTGCGATTTGGAACTCGACGCGGTCGTCGCGTGGTAGATATCGTGCCAGCGGAGTAGTCCGCTCAAAATTTTTTGAAAAGGGCGGGGTTATCCCGCCCTTTTTTATTTGGATTAAGGAGGTGCAGTTGATGTTCGTAGATAAAGTTGTGATTTTTGCAAAAGCAGGAAACGGTGGCAATGGCTGCACTTCTGTTTTACGAGAAAAGTTTAAGCCTTTAGGCGGACCCGATGGGGGAGACGGCGGAAAGGGCGGCGACGTAATTGTAAAAGTCGATCTTGATGTAAATAGTCTTCTGGAATTTCATCGTTATCCGCATCAAAATGCAGCAAACGGTAAACCAGGAATGGGTGGACACAGAGCCGGGGCGAATGGCGAAGATTTAGTTTTAAATGTACCTAATGGCACTGTTATTAAAAACAATAAAGGCGAAGTCATCGTTGACTTAATAGGCGTTGGTACGGAATATGTAATTGCTCAAGGTGGGCGAGGTGGCTTAGGTAATGCCAGCTTGGCATCAACTAAAAGGAAAGCACCAGGTTTTGCTTTACTCGGCGAGGAAGGTGAGCAACAAGAAGTTCAATTAGAACTTAAATCATTAGCGGACGTTGCTTTAGTGGGGTTTCCCTCGAGTGGAAAATCTAGTTTAATTTCAGTAATTAGTGCGGCGAAACCGAAGATTGCTGATTACCCATTTACAACCTTAGTGCCGAATTTAGGCGTGGTAAAAGCAGGAGATACTTCATTTACTGTTGCTGACGTTCCCGGTTTAATTCCTGGTGCCAGTGAAGGCAAGGGACTTGGCTTAGATTTTTTAAGACACATAGAACGCTGCAGCGTAATTGCACACGTTATTGACTGTGCCACTTTAGAGCCAAATCGAGACCCGCTAAGTGATTTAACGGTGATCGAAAAAGAGTTGGCAAATTACAGCGATTTTAATGACCGAACTCGAGTAGTAGTACTAAATAAAACAGACATCCCGCCTGCAAAAGAATTAGCAAATCTGGTTAAGCCTGATCTGGAGGCAATGGGATATGAGGTCTTTGTAATTTCTACATTAACTAAAGAGGGAATTTCAGCTTTGATTTATGCGCTAGCTGAAAAAGTAAATAATTATCGAGCTAACTTGCCGACAGTAGAATCAACTCGAATTGTCTTAAAGCCAAAAGCAGTTGATGAGGTTACTTTTGAAGTTAGTTTTGATGGAATTCGCTATTGGGTTAAAGGCGAGAAAATTTTTCGATGGGTCAAGCAAACTGATTTTTCTAACGATGAAGCAGTTGGCTACTTAGCCGATCGGTTAGCGCGTGCTGGTGTAGAAGAAGAATTACTTCGACAAGGCGCTAAGGCAGGTAGCGAAGTTGCAATTGGTGAAGGAAAGGATGCTGTCTTATTTGACTGGCAACCGACAATTGAAGCTGGTAAAGCAGCGACTAAAGGACCGCGTGGTAGTGATATTAGGTTGGATTATCGATGAGTAGCGACTTGTATAAAAAGATTGCTAAAGCAAAAAGAATAGTAATAAAGGTTGGTTCGTCCTCCCTAACTAGTCACAGCGGTTCGATCGATGTGCAGCGCTTAAATGCTTTAGTAGATGAAATTGCCAAAAAGAAGCAGCAAAAAGCAGATATTGTTTTGGTTTCTTCAGGAGCCATTGCTGCAGCTTTAGCGCCGTTAGGCCTAAAGAGTCGTCCACGAGATTTGATCATGCAGCAGGCCGCGGCCAGCGTCGGTCAAGGATTATTAGTTCATCGATACACAGAAAGATTTGCCAGCCATAACATCGTTGCTGGTCAAATCCTCTTAACTTCTGAAGATATTTCTCGTCGAAGTCATTACCGCAATGCGATTAGAACCTTTAATCAACTTTTTGATCTTGGCGTGATTCCAATTGTTAACGAGAATGACACGGTAGCTACTGAAGAGATTAGATTTGGTGACAATGATCGATTAGCTGCTTTGGTGGCAAATTTAGTTCAGGCAGACCTGTTGCTTTTACTTTCTGATGTTGAAGGTCTTTTTGATAAATCGCCAAGCGAACCGGCTGCAAAATTAATTTCAGAAGTCAAAGATTTTAAAGAAATTTCTCAAGTTAAAGTAGGCAACGAGCCGGGCTCAAAGTTAGGCTCAGGAGGAATGCAAACTAAATTGACCGCTGCCAAAATTGCAACTTCGGCAGGGATTTGTGTAGTGGTAACGGATGCAAAAAATCTAGCTAGAGCACTGGCCGGCGAAACTGTTGGAACACTTTTTCATCCGGCGAGTGACAAACATTCGGCACGAGAGCTTTGGCTAGCGCATGCAAGTTCGGTGATGGGCTCGGTGGTGGTTGATAGTGGAGCAGAGCGTGCTTTGCTAACAGCTCGCGCATCCCTTTTAGCGGCAGGAATCAAATCAGTTACGGGCGATTTTGCAGTGGGAGATGTGATCTCCGTATTAAATGAGAAGCAAGAGGTAATAGCTCGAGGTTTGGTCAATTTTGATTCAGATGAATTACCCAAGATAATAGGGAAGACTTCGAAGAAGATAACTGAACAACTGGGTGAAGACCTAGTGCGTGAAGTGGTTCATCTGGATGATTTAGTTTTAATCGAGGGAGCGCAGTGAACGCGATTTATGAAGAAGTAATGGCAAGCGCCAAAGCTGCGCAAATTGCATCCTGGAGCCTGGCAACAGCTAGCCGGGCGCAAAAAGATGCTGCCTTGTTTTCTATGAGTCAGAAGCTGGAAGAAAACTTAGAAAGAATTGTTGAGGCGAATAATAAAGATTTAGCCAATGCCAAAATCAATAATCTTGACCCTAAATTAATCGATCGTTTAACGCTAAATAAAGAGAGAGTCAATGAATTAGCGCAAGCACTTATTACCATTCAAAAATTACCGGATCCAATTGGCGAAGTAATTAGAGGCTGGGTTCAACCTAATGGCTTAAAAATAGAACAAGTAAGAGTGCCGCTAGGGGTTGTGGGAATTATTTATGAAGCCAGGCCAAATGTCACAGTAGATGCAGCAGCCATTTGTTTAAAAAGTGGAAACGCAGTATTGCTTCGAGGGTCGGCAAGCGCAAAACACACCAATCAAACTTTAGTTGAGATTTTGCAAGAGGCATTAATAGCTGAGGGATTACCTCAAAAAGCTATACAGATGGTTCCCGGTGATACCCATGAAGCAGTTGGACATTTAATGAATGCTCGAGGATTAGTTGATGTGTTGATCCCACGCGGAGGTGCGAGTTTAATTGAGAGCGTAGTGAGAGATTCTAAAATTCCAGTTATTGAAACTGGAATCGGAAATTGTCATGTCTATATAGATGAAACCGCCGATATAAAAATGGCAACAGATATTATTGTTAATGCAAAAGTTCAACGCTGTACGGTATGTAACGCAGCTGAGACACTTTTAGTTCACAAAAATATTGCAAAAGATTTTCTTCCAGTTGCTCTGGCTGCGCTAAAGCAAAGTGGTGTTACCCTACATATTGATAGCAAATTTGAAGATTTTGCAAAAGCAGCAGAAATTAATTATCAAAAAGCTACTGACGAGGACTGGGCAGCGGAATATTACTCTTTAGACTTAGCGGCGAAAATTGTTGAAGACATTGATGAAGCAATTTCACACATTCGTCAGTGGTCCAGCAACCACACCGAAGCAATAGTTACCAACTCGCTAACTGAAGCACAGAAGTTCGTGGCGCAAATAGACGCGGCAGCAGTAATGGTAAATGCCTCAACTAGATTCACCGACGGTGGTGAGTTTGGTTTTGGTGCTGAAATGGGGATTTCCAATCAGAAATTACACGCCCGTGGACCAATGGGTTTAATAGAAATGACCAGTAGCAAGTACATTGTGACTGGTACCGGTCAAATTCGCCAATAGAGAGGAAGTCAGATGAAGTTTTTAGCAGCGGAGTTAGCGGAACATTCTGAGGCAGGGATTTCTCCTATTTGGGTGGGCGTAGGTACTTTCGTGATACTAACTTTGCTTCTAGTAATCGTGACCAGATTTGACGCAGAGCGCTAAGAGAATTGGCCTTTTTGGGGGCAGCTTCGACCCTATTCATAATGGTCATCTTGCAGTAGCAAATCAAGTATTATGTGATTCGTTAGTTGATGAAGTAATTTTTGTTCCAGTTGGATTACCTTGGCAAAAAGCAAAACCTTCTGCAACTGCTGTTCACAGAAAAGCAATGTTAGAGCTAACAATCAAAGATAACCCTAAATTCAAGCTTTCCACGAAAGAAATTAAAAGAGACGGATTCAGCTACACAATCGATACCGTTGAAGAGTTTCTGAAAGAAGATATCAATCTTGAAATTAACCTAATTTTGGGCGTAGATGCTGCCAGATCTATTCCTACTTGGCATCGAGCAAAGGAACTCATTAACTTGGTCAAGATTTTAGTAATTGCCAGAGAGGAACAAAATCCACCGAATTTTGATTTTGATTTTCTGTTTGTCAAAATGCCGTTAGTAGATATTTCTTCGAGCGGGGTTCGAGATAACTTAAAAAAAGGTTTAGCGATCAATCACCTGGTACCTATTGAAGTTGCCGTTTATATTTCAGACCATAATTTGTATAAAAATAGTGATGTGAGATAATTAAGATGTTAAATAGAAAGTGTAGGTTGTGTGTCTGCGTCTAAACGCGCAAGAGATTTAGCTCAAATTGCTGCTAAAGCGGCTTTAGAAAAATTAGCAACAGATGTACTAATTATCGACGTGAGCGAGAAGTTCCCGCTAAGTGATATTTTTGTGATTGCTTCTGGGCAGAATGTTCGACAAGTGGCAGCAATTGTAGATGAAATTGAGAAGGAATTATTTAAGGTTGAGGCCAAGGTTTTACGTAAAGAGGGAACATCCGAAAGTCAATGGATTTTATTAGACTTTTCAGAAATTATTGTGCACGTGCAATTAGCCGAAAATCGTGAAGTTTACGCACTAGAGCGACTTTGGAAGGATTGTCCGATAGAGGTAGTAAATGGCTGAGCGTAATTTAATTTTATGGCGCCATGGCAGGACGATTTGGAACAAAGAACACAGGTTTCAGGGTCAAACGGATGTTCCCTTAGATGAAGTTGGCATTGCCCAAGCTCAAAGAGCAGCGCAGTTGCTACAACATCTACCACCGCATCATTTAGTCTCATCTGATTTACAGCGAGCTTATAAAACTGCGGAAGAGCTGGCACGATTAACAAATCTTGAAATTGCGACAGATAGCGACTTTAGAGAAACTGCTCATGGTGAATGGGAGGGCAAAACTTATCAAGAGTTGCAAGAGAAATATGGAGAAATCTATAACCGATGGTCTTTAGGAACGGAAATTAGACCAGGTGATACTGGCGAAACTCGGATAGAAGTGGCAACTCGAATGGTTCGAGGAATCAATAAATACCTTTCAGAAATTGAAGATGGCGGAACCTTAGTTGTAGCAACCCATGGCGGTGCGGCGCGAGCTGCT
>Ga0208547_1001877_pt1 | contig 11387 bp, 23 predicted proteins | sample DEB08_DNA_5_FD_185501 | JGI IMG/M metagenome (GOLD analysis project Ga0208547, IMG submission 185501) | Aqueous microbial communities from the Delaware River and Bay under freshwater to marine salinity gradient to study organic matter... | ecosystem: Environmental > Aquatic > Marine > Coastal ... | reverse complement strand
AATTTTGAAGTATTGGCTACTACTGCTGTTACTACTACTACAACAACTACAACCCCTACAACTTTACCTCCACCACCTCCACCACCTCCACCTACTACAACTTTGGCACCAGTAGAAGTAGTTGTTATGGATGATGGAACTGAAGCAGAATATACACAAGATCAAATTGCTCAAGGAGATGTAGAGCGTGATAATGAGCGTAAAGCTAATGAAGAGAAGTGGGGTTGTTATGTTACTAATATTGCTTTAGAGCGTGGCGATTGTGAAGCATATAATAAAGCTCTTTACGAATCTACTACTACAACTACTATTCCAGAAATCAAAGAAGAAGATGTTATAGTGGAAGAAGAGATTATTACTGAAGAAGAAGAGATTATTGATGATAAACCAATACAGGAAGATGAAATTCCAATTACTGAAGATGAAATCATCATTGAAGATGAAATATTGGATGATTTTGAAGAAATTGTTACCGACAGAGATTTGGTTGAAGATGATGTTGAAGAGCCAGTTAAAGAAGAAATTGTAGATGAAGAAATTATTGATGAAGAGCCTATTGATGATAAGCCTATTGAAATTATTGAAGAAGATAAACCTATCAAAGAAGATTTCCCAGACGAAGAAGAAGTTGAGATTATTGAGACCGACCCACTTCTTAGTGAGGAGGGAGATACAGAGGTACAACTCACAGACGAAGAAATAGAAGAGCTTGTTACCGAGACTGAAGAAGCTGTTAAAGAAATAGTTGTTGTTGAAGTTGTCGAGGAAGTTTTAGAAGAAGACGCTACTGAAGAAGAGATTCAAGCTGCACAAGAAGAATTTGAGGCAGCTGTTGAAGAAGTCGTCAAGGAACTACCTAAAGAAAAGAAAGTCGAAGTTGTTAAAGAGGTAGCTAAGGTTAAAGTTCAAAATCTAGCTACTGCTGATAATACTACTAAGGCAGTTGTCAAAGCTGTTGTGAAAGAAGTTACAAAAGTTGAAACTGTAGCTGAACTTACTGAAGATGAAAAAAAAGAAGTTGGTAAAGTATTAGGTTTTAAAGATGAGGAAACTGCTGCTGAAGATGTTGAGATAATTGCAGAACAAGCTACTAAAGAAGAAAATATAGCTACTGCTGTCAATGAGTATGTGGATAGAGCTATAGAAAACAAAGATGTTGAAGATTATACATTAGCAGATGTTGTTACTGAAGTACAAGTAGAGGCATTCATAGCTGATCCTATAGGTGCTATAATAGATATAGATTTAACAAATATTAACCTTTCTGATATCGGAAATGATATGACTTCGGATCAGAAAGAAAAAGCACAAGAAGTGGTAGTCCCTGTGATTATAGCTTCTCAAATAGTTGCTCAAGCTGGAGCACTTATAAGGAGACCATTTTGAATAAGTTAAGCAAAATGGTGGGAGGAAATCTATTTAAGTGGCTATTGGATGTAGTTAAAGAATCCATAGCCCAAATATTTACAATACTAGGCTTTTTTATAGCTTGGTTCACATTAACAGGTACAGCACAAGATATAGTAGGAATAGCAATAGTTATCTCAATTACTATTTGGCTTGTAACAATAAGGTTGAGAGATTAAGTATGGACTGTTGCGGTAACTAATGTTAAATAAAATAAAAGATAATCTAGGTTTGATAGCAACTGCTATTGCTCTTATGGGAACAATAGGAACAGGTTTATCAACTGCTGGCGAAATAGTAAACACTCTTCAAGGCATAGATGACAGAATGAACAATATAGAGTATGAATTTACTGCTCTCAAAGAAAGCACTTATGTTCAAGGCGATATAGCTGTTCTGTTTGAAAAAGTGCAGAAATTAGAAATAATTAATGACACTAATCAATATGTTCAAATCGAAAAATGGGAATGGGACGATATCAAAAGTCAAGTTACTCGTCTTGAAACACAACTTATAGACCAAGACCAAGACTTAAATGTAGTTAGAGAAATACAAACTAGACTTGCGTGGATAGAAGCGAACTGTTGTAGATAATGCAGAAGGGACTAAGAGCAAAATGAAAGATTTATTAATGAAAGACAAAGTAATACTTACTTGCACTATTGGATTATTTGTTTTACTAGGTGTCATAGTTGTAGGAGATTTCTACATATCACTTAAAGAAAATAAAGGACCAGACGCAAGTGTTATTGAATTACTACAAATGTCTATTACAGGAATAGTAGGTATTGTTGCAGGATATATTTCTGGCGACAAAAAGAAAAAAGACTGCGACTGTTAATATGCAACCAGGTATGAGTAAATTCCAAAAAATTAAAATTATTATGGCAAGGATGGTTGCTGTATTTGTAGCAAATGGATTAGCTGTAATTGGTGCAGGATCTTTAATAGGAGTAGACACTGTTAGTTCTATTATGCTTGCAGGAAGTCTTGGCGTAATAAAAGTTTCAGAATCTTTAGCTAGAGCTTATATAGATGATGGCAAAATAACTCTTGATGAAATTAACGAGAGTTTTGCTATAATGGATAAGAAGAAATAATACTATGGCAGATCAACACATTACTAATGGAAATGGAAATGGGTTAACCCAAAAGGAGATGCTTATTATGGTATTAGAAGGTCAGGAAAAAATAAATGAGAGAATTGACGCTCTTCACGAAAAAGTCAATACAAAAATGTCTAGACAAGAGTTTAGTGGCTACTTTGTCGCAATATCAGCCTTAGTAGTCTTAGTTAATGCCTTAATGGTATAAATCAATTCCCTAAAGGGGGTTCAATGACAGAAATCATTTTAACCTTAACAGTATCAATCATATCTATGGGAGTACTGGTTTGGGTTGCAATATTAAGTAATAAGTTTTTTAAGTATTTTAAAGAGATAGCACAGGAGATTATAGATGAGCAGAAAAAAAATAAATAGATGTGTTGAGTGTAAAGAACCACTCAAACATATAACATTGAACAAATGGATGTGTGACCAAGCTCCAAGTAAGTGCAAAATGTCCATAAAAGTTGTATTTTTAAACAATCCAGAACAAAAAGACGAGGAAGAGTGATATGTATATCAATATTATCTGTGGCTTGGCTTTATTCGCTTGTTTATATTTCATGGCGAAAGAATTGAGGGATTGAACCCTAGTTGTCCTGTATGTCAAAGTGTTCTGTTAGAAATAAAAGCAGGTCTATACTGCTATAATGAAAAGTGTCCACAATACAAACAAAAAGTTGTGGCTTGTTGTGAGGGAGGTTTTTGTTGAACGAAGGTGCGGCAAATAAAAAAATAAAGAGATTACTACAACACGCAGCGATAATGATAATGTCTTGGATTCCTGCAGAAAAAAGAAATCAATATTTAAATTATTTCTACTCTTTATTTACAGATGAATAACCAAATCTTTATTGGCATACCTGTTATGCACGATTTAGATATTTACTATACGCTAGAAAACTGTTTAAAGAACGCTGACAATCCAGAAAATATACATTTTGGTGTATACGCTTATATACATACTGAAGCTTGGCGTAATAAAATGATTGATCTATGTGAAGCGACACCTAACATGTCTTTAGCCACAGTACCACTAACTTATGAAAATCTTGGTATTGGTAAAGGTAGAAAAGGTGCAGGTTTTTTCTATCAAGGTCAAGAATATGTTATGTCTATTGATTCGCATACTAAATTCGTAGAAGGTTGGGATACATTACTCAAAAAAGCTTTAAATAAACTAGAAGGAAAAAAAGCAATCTTAACAGGTATGGCAGGTTGGTATAAAGATGATAAATGGATAGAAGGAAGAGAAAAATTAGTTTATCCAAGATTTGATAAGGAAAAAAGAGGTTACTATTGGTACAATCCTGGGCATTCAAGTGTTCATGTTCCTGAATATACAGATACATTTGATTATGATCCTAATAATGATTTTGCAGAGTGTGTTTTGTGGAATGGTAATTTTTCTTTTAGTAAATATAATTTTTTTGCTGACATAACAGATATTCCCTTTTTTCCTGAAAATTGGATTCAAACCATAGAACTTAGATATCTTGGTTATGAACTGTTTACACCTTTATTTAACCAGCCTTCAATAGGACATTTGTATCAGCCTATGGATAGTTATTATGGGCATTCAAAAGTACAAGATTCAAAAAGATATTCGTTAGATGATTTCTTAACAGAAGAAGAGATAGACAAATACAAATTAGAAGCTAGCGAAAGATTTGTTAATTACTGTAAAACCAATCCTGAAAAAGTAGCAGCTTTTGAAAATTATATTGGTATGCCTTGCTATATAAGAGCTTACTATCCACAACATATTGAAATAAGGAAATGGTTTAAAGATTAGTAGGATAGGGGACACTCTATCCCCTATCACTACTCTTACTATGGTCTACCATAGATGATTACTAGATAATACTAGCTAGTAACTTTTCTTACATTACCTCTTGTAGAGATTTTATTGTAATTAGCCCAATCGTTGACTTGTTCAAATAATCTGATCCAAGACATATCAGCTTTAACATATTTTCTGATTTCATCAAAATCTTGACACGCCAATATAGTGTCAGATATTAATTTATCTCCAATAATACCAAAGCATTCTTTGGCTGTCTCCAAATCAAACACGCCTTCATCATTGATGAATACTCTAAACGAAGCCAACAAAGGATATAGTGTTCCTTTGTTCAATATATAATTTGGATACTCAGTACCAAAGTTATATGTTCTTAATGGATTAGTTTCAGGTTTTTTTCCTGAAAATTTAGTTAATGCAAATGGTTTTTCAGTTTGCATTATTTTACTAATTTTCTTGTGGTCGTTGCAAACAGCGTCAACTCTTGCCTGTACTAGATCTCTAAACTCCATTATTTCACTTAAGGAAGAAGCTACAAGCTTGTAATTCTTATTTGAGTTTCTAAAATCAGCAAGAATATTTTGAACTGCACCATAAGCACTTTTTGGCATATATGGTTCTTCAGTATCAAAATCTTTATCTGTAGGAATAAAACACTTCATAAGTTGAATTATTCCCAATACATCTTGAACACCTGTATCATTCTGAAAGTATTTAACCTGCTCTTCGGAATACGAAGTTGATTTTAATGCTTTCTTAATAAAGTCAAAGTCTCCTGCCATATTCATGTGTGAATGGTCTGTTACTTCGACATTATTATTTAGACCAAAGACAACTTCTAATTTGTCTTCAAAGTCTAAACCTGTATAAATAGTTACAGGTACTCTTTTACTGCTAGGCAAATTGCCTGATTGATACTGTTCCTGAATAGCAGCATATAAATGTCCACCATTTGCAATGCCTTCTAAATCTTTTGGATTAGAGGACATGTGTACAATCATGTTGTTCTCTTTAATTTCTACTTTGTTAGCAAATAGATAAATACCATTTGCTGCCAAGTGAAAAATATCAGGCTTGATACCAAGGGATAAAGCGTCAAGAATATCATCATTGAGATTATCTTTTGGTCTTCTTGGATTTGGAAAGTATTCTATGTTCTTCTCTTTAGCTAGAGATTGGCAGAATACATTTGCCTGATAGGTCTTTATTGATCGCTCAAAACGATCAGTTGTGGTTTTTGCACCACTCTCTGTTTCCAGAGATATTACTAAATTAGCCATTGCTAACTCTCCTCTTATTTCACGAGTACTCTTGTACTCTCTTAACGACACTTTTGTGCCGATACTGAAATATAACATGTCTGCTGAATAATGCAAGCACCAAACAAGGGTAATATAATTAATATGTGTATTACTATAAAGTTGAAATTTTAAGAGTTGTAGATGGGGATACAGTAGATGTCAGAATTGATTTGGGTTTTAATGTGTGGCATAAATGTCGTGTACGACTCGTGGGTATCAATGCTCCTGAATCACGAACAAGAGATAAAGAAGAGAAAAAACGAGGGTTGGCTGCGAAAGATTGGCTCATCAACACCTTAGAATCTGCACAAGCTGACATAGAAATGCAATCTCATGGATCAGGTAAGTATGGTCGTGTTCTTGGGGAACTCTATATCAATGGTATTAACATTAATCAACTTATGGTAAAAGAAGGACACGCTGTCGAATACGATGGTGGTAAAAGATAAGGTAGAGGCTGAAACGACACCTGCCTCAGCATTTCTGCACTCAATAGCTTTTCGCTACTGAAGGTCTCCACGCTATTCCAACTCTATTCCACATGAATCGGGGAACCCACCGATGTGAAGAATAAGATGAGTAACAACACCCCCTTGCCAGGGAAAAGTCAAAACATATAAACCCTTTTCCAAGACTTGTAGTTTTACTACGCAGTAAGAGTATCGTAACGCTTCTCGATGTCTGAAAGGGACACCTCTACCTTACCTCTTACTTTTATTCTACCACTTTTTAAAAAAAGATACTTACCTGACATAACTACTCTCTCTGCAATAGGTCTATGTTAAATAGGTATAGTTAATTAGGTATAGTTAGTGTACAATCCACTGTACCCCTAGGGATCCAAAATATTGTACCCCTAGGGATCCAAGAATTTGAACACCCAACATATAGTGGTATTAGCACATTGACATACTACATATAGTATGTATGGATAATCGAACATTTGTTCGACACTATATATAGTGTGTCTACACTCAAATAACACTACATATAGTGGTGCCTAAAAAAACTCGGCTTAAAAAACTTGTAATACACTCTTACTAGCCTATATAATAAGAGTAAGACAATATGATCTAAGAGACATTCGTATTTCTCTTATTGTGTACTCATAGTGTCCTCCTTTGTTGGCTAAGGGGATCTGGTTTTCCAGGTCCTCTTTGCTTTAGAGATCCATTTTTCCTTGGGAAACAGTATGCCACAATATAATTATCTGTCCAGGGGATAAAAAAAATTTTTGTCATCAAATATTACATAAATTCGACTCATTATGGGGGCGCGATTCGAGGTTATTTAGAATATTCTACAACAATGACTTCTTCTTCTTGAAGTGCAAGTTGTTGATCTTCTAGGATCTGTTTCTGAAGTTCTTTATTCCAAGATGGGTTAGATCTCTCCAAATACCAGGTTGCAGCCTGCCATACACCATTTTGTGCAGCCTGTCTTACTGTGTTTAAAAACAATGCTTCAGCTTTAGCTTTAGATTCTACTACCCTCTCTAAAAACTCTGAATAAATTGTTTGTTCTCCATTGTTGGAATCTTCTTTGCCTCTAGACAACCAATTGTATATACTAGCTGAAGAAACACCACTCAAAGAAGCAGCTTGTTCAATAAAATGTCCTGCAGTTAGCCACTTACAGATCTGTTGCATTTTATCTTCATTTAATTTTATTGGTCTACCCATATCTACTCTTAATTCTACCATAGGTAAATAGAGAAAGTCGAAATATTGTATGTCAATAACAGTAAGTAAAAATATAAGTAGGGGGTGGCGATTTTCAAAGAAAATGCTGTGCCAGGAGAGAAAAGGGCTACCCAATAGGAAAAGGAGCCTCACAGGACTCCTTTATTTCCCTACATTAGTATTAATGTACCCTCAACGCTTAAACATCTTTATTTAAGCAATACTGAGTATAAAGAAGATCCAAATTAATGCGTGAAATATTTTCTGTCATTGCAAAGTGTCATTAGCGTTCGCAGTGCTATATGCCACAGAAAAAAAATTTTTTCTTGATTTTGAAAATGGGTTATCATCAAAAAAAATCTAAACCTAAAGTTTACATTCATATTTTATTTATATTTTAATAAGGTAACCTAACCCAGCAAATAAAAAAAAGATCTAGAAGAAATTAATCTTCTAGATCTTTTAATGAGTTTTTTTAAATACCTTGTAGATAATCTTCTATGTTACGCTCGAAACCTATTTTAAAATCTTTTATTTCTTCATAGGAATATAAAAGATCATTAATAGTTAATTTACCTTTTGGAAGATTTAAATAACATAATTGACATTCATAACCGCCATTCTTTGAATGGTTAGAATGAAATTCAAATTCTCCATGTTCTAACATATCTCCAAAAAGTTCATCGTCTCCGAGTATATAAAAAATATCATCTAATGTATTTTTTAATTCTTTAACCTTCATTATTTTAATTTTCTCCATTTCTTCTACTATCCATTAATGAAACGCTAACCAATTTAAAATGGTTAGCGCTCATTTCATGAATGTGTAAATTATTACCATATTGAAGCTGTAACCATTGAATATATAATTCTTTTATATTTCTTCTAACTGGTTTGTTATCTTCTAATATGAATGTTTTTCTATTCATGTTCTATATATCGTATCCTAGAGCTCCATTAAAGATTTTATACACTCCAGTAGCTCCATTGTGCCTATTTTTACAACTCTTTGACTTGTTAGGAATAATTTCCACTAATTCAAATATTAAGTTATCTCTAACTATTATTTCATCAAAATTAGACTGCGGACGATCTAATTCTTCACAACTGCCATTGTGAAATTTATTTCCATACTCTCTTTGTTGTTTTTTTAGTTTGCTAGTGTATGCGGTTACAAGCTCCGCATTTTCTAGAATGTTATTTTCTTTATCCATGTTTATATACTCCTTTTATTTATATTATGAATTAGTTGTAATTTATCATATTTCATTACTATTGTGTTTATCGCGTCTTCAAGATCTAACCCGCATATCATTAATTCTTTGTATATATGCTTATGATCTAGAATAAAGAAATAGTAATTTTCTTCTATTTCATTATTGCAATATTCACAATGATAATTTACATAACTTTTAGATTCGAATTTAATCGGTTCTACTGTTAATGTATTTTTCATTTTTTCTTCTCCTATGTTCTTTTTAATTATTATATAAACCTTTTTTAAATATGTAAAGTATATTTAAATATTTTTTCTTCTATGTATTACTAGCGGAAAGTTATTTAAAATTTCCTATTGGGATCAAGAGTCACACAGATCCAAAAAAAACCCGATAACCTTTTAAAGTTATCGGGTTAATTTTAAGAAGATTTTCTTCGTGTTTTTCTTTTTCTTTTTTTAAGACCTTTTTGAATTTTATCTTCTTCAATATTTTTTAATATTTCATTTATAAGAAATATCATTATATTTGCAAGCGGTTATAAAACGCTCATAATCAAAACGATGATTATCTTCAGCTAATACACCGCCTAAATTAGAAATAATATTTCTAACCTCTTTTAATATTAATTTTTTTTGATCTTCTGGAATATTTAATTCTTCTATTTCTAATCTAGATATAGAAAAAATACCCGCCAAAGTTATATAATCTTTCCTAGTCATTTTATAACTCTCCTTTTTTATCATCGAATAAATCTAATATAAGTGTATTTAATTCATTCTTTTTACTCATTTTATAATTAATTAACATATCTTCTTTTAAATTATTAAAAGCTATCTCATCATTGCTATATCTTTTAATTAATTTTAGAGCGTCAACTAATTCAATTATTTCATGAGTTAATTGATCGATATCGTACATATCCATTTTTTTATTCTCCTTATGTTGTTAGTTAAGCGGGTTAAAGTTTTTGTTATCTAACCCTAAGGTAAGTTTGCAACTTTACCCGCTCAAATACTTAGACCGCATTGAATACAAGAAGGTTACATATTTTTTTTAATTTTTTTTTAATTGGTAAAATCTAAACCTAAACTTTACATTTAGATTTTTACGAGAATGTGAAAATTTTCACAAATCGAACAGGTGTTCGAAAACGATCAAAATGGTATTTATAACTTTGCTCATTACCGAAAAAAAAATAGTCAGATGATTAGATTTCATGGGGTTTTAGAATCAAAAATTACGATCTAACTTTTTTAAAATTTATATTTATTTCTTTTATCATCAAGGAACAGAATTAGTCAGAATTAAATAAAAAAAGGCGGGTAATAAATACCCGCCTTTAGTCCATGTATTATATTTACTTAACTATCGTATCCGATAGCGCCATTAAATAATTTATACACTGCTGTATCGCTATTGTGTTTTTTTGGACAAGTTTTAGAATTATTTTCAATTATTGTATCTAATTGAAAAACAAATCCATCTCTAATTATGAATTGCTCAAATTCAGGTAATGGCTTTTCTAACTCATCACATGTAGAGTAATTAAAATGACTAGCTAATTTTTTAAGCTGTTCTTTTTTTTGTTGCTCTACATTCTCAGTAATTAAGTTTGCGTTCATTTTTTCTCCTATGTTGTTTTTTCTAATTATATAATACATTTTAAGAATTAGCAATTGAATTAATTATCAATTGCTAATTCTTGTTTTGCTTCTTGTTTGCTATAGCACTCCCTACAGAATGGCTCATCATCAATACAATCGATTTCGTCATGGCTATCCAGTAGGACTTTGTTACAGCTGTAACAATTGGGGTAATAGTTATTTCTATCATTCCATACTTCTAAATCAGTTTCATCAATCGTAGCTGATAATGAAAATGTAACTTCTACATTTTTACTATCGTAACTAAACAATGTTCTAAAATCTTCAGCTCTATTCCATTCGAGTTTAGATTTTAAAATATCTAGCGCTATTTTTTCAATGACGCTGTCTTCAATATCATACATGTCCATTATTTACTCCTTTAATATGGCTCGTTACAATTTTCGCAAGTGTATTCATTTAAAAAAATGTAATCTCCCGCGTCTTGCAATATTTCTTTAGGTATTCGTACCATACAGTTACCGCAATCAATAAGCTCATCGCCAGTTAATTCAGTATCTTCCACGCCACTAATAGCACTAAAGAACTCTTTATCGGTCATATTTTCTCCTTGTTAGCTTGTACTTATTAGACACCTTTAAAAGTAAAAAGGTTACACCTAATTTTATTTTTTATCGCCAGTATAAAAAACGCTATCAGGGTTATCGTTTTCTCTTTCAATGTGTTCTTTAAGTTGTTGTTCTTTTTTTAATTCTTTTAAGAATTTATCTAACATTCCTATAATCATTTTTTTCTCCTTTACGATTAGACACCCTATAACGCTAAAAGGTTACAGGTATTTTATAACTTATTTTTTGCATATATTTTTTTAATCATTACGAAATCTAAAATAGTCAGATTAGATCCGAAATAATTAAATTAGATCAGCTGTAAAAATTAAGAAGAGTAGCTTATTTGCCACTCTTCTTAATTACTTTGCTAACAACAGTTTTATAAAAAAATATAACTGTTACTGTGTAACACCATATCAATATAATATCTAGTGTGTTAAATATTCCATTACCAGTAATATCTAGTATGTCATATATTTTTGTGTTGTATAAAAATGGTTCACTCATATTTCTCCTTTAACACTTTTATAAATACAATTGGGGCATAAGCACTCATCAAATAATTCATCAGCGCATATTAAATCGCTGTCAAATTCGAATGGCTCTCCTAATACCATAAGTGTATTTAAAAGAATAGTTGTTGCTTTGTGTA
>Ga0208547_1001876_pt1 | contig 11387 bp, 14 predicted proteins | sample DEB08_DNA_5_FD_185501 | JGI IMG/M metagenome (GOLD analysis project Ga0208547, IMG submission 185501) | Aqueous microbial communities from the Delaware River and Bay under freshwater to marine salinity gradient to study organic matter... | ecosystem: Environmental > Aquatic > Marine > Coastal ... | reverse complement strand
ATCATAGAACCATCCATTAATTCAAATTCTTCATTATTTTCGATTTTTTTAAGAAAAACTTCTGCGCGATTGGGTTCACGATCTTTTCTTAATTCACCGGGGTTTAAGGAAGCTTCAGACATTCTATTAATAATAGTATCTGAAGGTAAATCTAATTCTTTAAGTAACGATCTTAAAATAGAGATATCAGAAGGGTTACCCAGTGATGGGTACCCCTTTTCTGACCTATAAGACCATTCTAATAATAACTCGTCAAGAGTCATAAGTATATTACTTAATAATGTTAGCTAATTTTTTAAATCTTTCTTGAAGATGTGTAACTTCAGCAGATACTTCTTCTTCGAGATCTTCCTCTTTAGCTTCTTCGATTTCTTCTGTAGATTCTTCAACTGTTTCTTCTGCTAATTCAGCATCTTCTTCTTCAGCTTCTTCATCTTCAATTTCTTCAGCGTCATCTTCGCCTTCGAATTTATCTTTTAACATATCATAGATTTGACGAAGTACATCTTCTGAATCATCACCTGATTCTGCACCGTCAGCGTCAATGTCGCCTGCTTCCATGTCTACATCAACATCTACTTCTTCTTCGTTCATGTATGATTCAAGCTCTTCCTTGATCATATCTTGTAATTCTTTTAAATTCATTTTTTCTAGTTTTAGAATGGTTAATTATTTTTTAGGTTTTCTACCTCTTCGTTTTTTACCTTTAGCAGCTTTAACAACGTCTTTTGATTGTTTAACTATTTGCTTAGCAGACACTTTAACATCTTCTAATTCTTTTACGACTTCGTCGTATCTGGATTTTAACTCTTCGTCTATTGTTGTTTTAGCCCAAAGAGCATTCCATAAATTTTTTAAATAATCTTTCATAACTAATTGTTTTATTATTCTCCTCTTAATCCTGCTGTTAAACCTTCCATGTAAGCTATTTTAGCTATTTCATAGTATGATCTAATTGAATCAGATCCTTCTTTAAGTGAAATACCTTGTTCTTTAATTATATTTAAAAGCTCCATATGTACTTCTCTATCCATAGCAGTTTCAGCAACAGCGCGTCTGTCTTCTTTTTCTTTAAGTAATATGGCTTCTTTTTCTTTATCAATTTCACCTAAACGTGCATTTATATCTTTAATTTGTTGAGGAATATCTCCTACTTTTTTCTCGTATTTTTCTTTGTCGATTTTTTTATTTTTAAAATCTTGGATAAGTGGGAATATTTTGTCTTGTAGTTTTTTCTTTTGATCACGAAGTTTTTCTTCTTCTTTTTCTAAAGTTTTCATACCTTTAACTTTACCTTTGGCTCCTTTAGAAGCTTTTTTAGCTACTTCATCATCATCTATATCTTTAAATTCTTTTCCGCTTTTTTCAAAGTCTCTCATGCTTTTATGTTTTGCTTCTCTATCTTTTACACGAGTTGCATCATCAACCGAGCCAATTTCTGATAATATATTTTTAACTTCTGCTTTAATAGCTTCTTTTAATTCTACCATTTTATCGTCTTTAATTTCTTTATCTACTTCAACCATACCTTCACCTCTTTCAGACGTGTAAGATTCTAAATATTTTTTAAATGATTTTTCTTCAATTTTACTTCCTTGATCCATACCAGCATTAAATTGTTCTAACGCAGAATAATAAGCAGCATGTTCTTCTAAATTTTTAAGAACTTTTTCAGTTGCATCTTGTCTTTGTTCTGGTGTAGATTCTGCTAATCTAGGAACACCCATTTCTTCTAATTCAAAGTACATACCTTTTTTGAATTCGTATGGGTTTACTCTATCTAATCTAGATGGAGATTCTTCTTTTTTAGGTGAATACCCGTAAAATTTATCGTTTGCCATTGCTATATAAGTGTTATTCTGTGATAAATATAAAGCTATCCCAGAAACTGTTATTGTTTAACTATTTGTTTACTATATCGTTTATTTTCGTGTATAATTGATAAGTTATACAATCCATTTGGTAAATCAGATAAATCCAAACGTCTAGTTTCTGTTGAATTTATTAATAATCTTCCCATTAAATCATATAATTCTACTTTAATATCTAATCTAGTATCTATAGTTAATACGTTTCTTGTTGGGTTTGGATAAACGGCTATTCCTAAAGTAGCAACATCTGCTATATCTGTTGGCCATCCTAATTGACAATAATCATACATTGATTGACATGTAGGATCCCAATCATTATCACAACAGTAATTATCTACATCAATTACCCAAGCAAAACATTCATCATTTAACCAATATGGAACACCTGGTCCACCATAACAACCAGCATCATATAAACATGCTGTAGAATCTGAAATATTTGCTGCTGGGTTGTAATTATAAGCTGAAACATCAGTACAACCAGGAACTGCTGTTATACATGAATTATCATCAAAACAAGCAAATTCGTTATAGTTAACTGCTAAAGGATCAGTACAACCAGCAATTAAACAACAACTGTTGTCATTTGTGTTAGCTAAAGGATCGTAATTGAAAGCAGATGCATCAGTACATCCATAAATAAATGGTATACAAGATCCGTTGTCTGTATTAGCTAGTGGATTGTAATTAAATTGAGTTGAATCAGTACACCCATATATAAATGGTATACAAGAACCATCGTCTGTATTGGCTAAGGGATCATAATTTAATGATACGGGATTTATACATCCAAATATACATGGTATACATGTTCCATTATCAGTATTCGCATTTATACTGTAATTAAACGCAGTACTATCAGTACACCCATAAATGTATGGAATACAAGAGCCATTGTCAGTATTCGCATTTATATCATAATTAAATTGTGTAGGATCTGTACAACCGTAAATAAAATCAACACAACTACCATCATTAGTATTTGCTAAAGGATCAAAATTGAATGCATCAACATCAGTACAACCAAGCACAGGATATATACATCCATTATTTGTATTTGCAAGTATATTATAGTTAAGTGCTGTTGCATCTGTACACCCAATTACTACATCAACACAACTACCATCGTCTGTATTTGCGTTTATATCATAATTGAATGCTGATGGGTCTGTACACCCTAATACTGGATAAACACACCCAATATTAACATTTGCTAATTCGCTAAAATTTAATGCAGTTGGGTCAGTACATCCTAATACTTCAGGTATACAAGATTCATCATCTGTATTTGCGTTTACATTATAATTAAATGCTGACGGATCTGTACAACCTAAAACAACTGGTATACAATTACCTATATCAGTATTAGCATTAGGATCAAAATTAAACGCGTTTATATCTGTACATCCATAAATAAATGGAATACATGAACCATCATCTGTATTAGCTGCTGGATTATAATTAAATTTTCCATCATCCATACACCCCAAAATCACTGGGATACAAGAAGCTTCATCATTTACGTTTGCTTCTTCGTTATAATTGAATGCTTCTTCATCTGTACAGCCTATAATTTCTGGTACACATGAATCATCATCTGTATTAGCTTGGGGGTTATAATTGAATGCAATTTCATTAGTACAACCCAACACTATAGGAATACAACCACTATCAGTGTTAGCTTCAGGATTATAATTAAATGCTGTAGGATCAGTACAACCAACTACTTTAGGTATACAATAATCTCCACAATAAGGTATAGATGAATAAGTTGTCCAAAATGGTGATTTAAATGATTGTAAAGCTCCTAAACCATTATCAGCAAAAGGATTAGTACCTTCATGTAATAGTACAACACCATCAGCGTTTGTTAATTTAAATGAATTATGCCATGTTTGAAATTGTACTTCTTCTGGCGGTTGTTGTGGTCCACCAACTTCAAAATAATATACATTAACTGGTATACCAGCGTCTAATACTAATAAAAATGAATCTTGATAACTACCAGGACCCATTGTAAATGTTCCAAAATTAACTCCATTTTGATAAACACCAATATAAGAATTACCCCAACCATCACCACCAGCGTCTCCAATCCATAATTGATACTGGCAATCAGGAACTATATCGTTTATAGATGCATCTGGATCGTAGTTAAAAGCACTAGGATCAGTACACCCATATACATGTAAGTCTGTACAACTTCCGTCATCATCTGTAGCTAAAGGATTAAACTGTTGATAATCATCATCAGTACAACCAAGCACTGATTCAGCTAATTCACATTCTATACCAAATTGTGTTCCTGAATATAATACATCCCCAAATCCTGGATTATCCATATTCCAAATAGTGTCTCCTTCGCAGTCATATATGGTAATCATTCCATCCATTGAACCACCAGAGGTAGAACCTGCTAAACCATCACCATAAGTATCGTTAACAATTAGCTCAAAACCTGCTTCTTGGTCTACACAAAAATTGTAAGTATAAGTTTGACCTATATCGTTAAAATTATACGTTCCTGGAAGTTCTTCTTGTATTATACCTAATTCACCACTTGTAAGAGACCAACTAGTTTCACCTGGCCAATTATCAAATGTAATATCCATTGTGATTTGATAAGTAGTAGCTTGATCACAATTTGTTCCTGAACATGAACCATCATCAAAAGTAGCCCATGGGTTAAATGTAGGTTGTGTTGGATCAGTACAACCTGCTATACATGAAGAAGGAATGTAAGTTATAGTATCCGAAAAAGAACCATCAACAAATTCAACCCAACCATAATGCTCTACTGACCAATTAGGAGGCATTTGACCATTACCTGCATAAACATCAAAATCTAATTGATTAGGTCCTAATCCATATTGTGAAGGGTTGGGGTTATTTTCGTTTGAATACCAGAATTTAACTGGTTTACAGTTACCATTATTTTGATCGAGTGACCAGAAAAATTGAACTAAAGTTTGTCCGTTTGGTAAACATGTTTGGTCTGCTGTAAATGTATCGAGACCATCACATGCTGGGTATTCACATAACTCGTTATTAGTAATATATGCTAATGAATCATAATTTAAAGCATAAATATCTGTACATCCTTCTGTGGGGGGTGCACATGGTGCAATATAAAGTGTGTCTACATACAATTCACCAAAATCCCCAGCAACATATAGTAGTGTATCTTGACATGCGTTTTTAACTAAAAACCACCCATCAACTCCAGAATTTGCCCATTGAGAACTACCTAAACCATCACCAAATGAATCATATAAACTAAAAACAACTTGGCCATATAGATCAGTATAAATTGTATCATACAATGTGTTAGGCAGCATGTTACTATCATTTTCTACAATAATAGGCGAACCACCTGGGGGAGTCATAGTCCAACTAGTTTCACCAGGAAATCCATCAGTATATAATTGAATATCAACCCAACCAGGGGCAACAAACACTTGACCAAATACACTAGTAACACATAACCAGAATATTATTACAAATAAGTAAGATAATTTTTTCATATTTTTAATTTTTTAAAAGGCCTCCATTAATATTTCATCTACTGAATTCTGAATATCTTTCCTAGTAGCTTCCATCTGCATCATAATATTTGCTTGGAAACGTTTTTTTTCTTCTCCATTAAATACTATAATAGTAGGCACAACAACAATATTATATTCTTTTTGTAAATCAGGGCTTTCTTGAATATCAACTCTCATAACCCCACAATCACCTAGTTTATCCAACCAATCTACGCTGTTTGCTTTATTAAAACCTGCGTTAAATTCTACTACACAAATATCTTCATCACATAAATTTTGTGAAAAAGATACTAAGGAAAATAGTAGAAAAAGTAGTAGTATTAGTAACTTTTTCATAGTGTTTTATCTTAATTTATCAATTTTTTCTTCAATACGTTTCATATCTTCTTTTAACTCTTTTACATCATCTTGAGTTGTCATAATAGTTTGACGTACTAATTGATCTTTCATATCATACTCCATACGTGTAATTTCGGGATCTGAAGGTAAAGGTAATTCTTTAGCTTCAGATATTTCAGCTTGTAGTGTAAACCACATACCTACAAGAGTAAAAATCAATACTGCTATACCTGCTAGTGTTTTTATACTTAATTTTAACGTAGTGTCTTCGTTTAATTCTTTTGCCATTTTTTAAAATATTACGTAATTCATTCCAAATGAGAAATCATGCCATTCTCTATTCCAATATTTATTATATTTTCCTTCTACAAATACTCCTAGATGTTTATTATATTTGTATCCAAAAATCAATCCACCTGAGTAATCATACCATTGTTCACCATCATTAAAGTTGTGAAATGAAAATTCACCACCATCATCGTAATGCCAGGGCATTAAGTTACCCCATGAGTGCAACCAAAATGACTTTGTGTAATAATAATAATCAAATCCAACAACCAATGAATGTTGTATTGTGTTTTTTTGTTCGTCTCTTTTTCTCTCAGTATAATCAGCTAATACTTGTGGGATAACTACTGCTTCCCAAATTTCAGTATTTTCTGCCACTATGTCTCCGTCTGGATCTATATATTGTATAATATCATGTGAAATAAAATTAACATTATAACCTTCTTCTAATGCTAAAAATGTGTAGTGTAAATTTCCATTGGATAATTTCCATTCTTCTAAGGGATCAAATCCATAAGGTTCTGATAAACGTTGAACAGCACCTATATTAAGTGACAATTCCCCTTTTTTTAATGCAGTTGGGAGAAAATCTAAGTTGTCTAAATTTTCTATTTTATATCTATATCTTTGTGATGATTCAAAATACTTAATATCTGCAAAACCATCTTGGAGGTATTCTACTTTAGCTACCCAATTATCATCTACATAACGTAAAAAGTGGTGTTGATCTAGATATTCTATACCTTCTTGTCTTTTATAATCAGCTTCAAATAAAAATTCAAACCCTTTAATTTTACCTATAGTAGCAGCATCAGAAAATGTATTTTCTGTACCATTATAAAATGTATTAGCACGGTTTTCATAACCTAAACGAGCTATCTTTCTAACTCCTAATGCAACTGAATAATCGAATGGGGTTTCTATTGTGGTTGTTGTTAAACCATCAGTGACAGAATAAACATCAACGTTGGAGAGTGAGGTCCCTCCATTAACTGCGCCATAGAATGTGGCGAACTTGAATATCTTTTTTAAATCTTGTGCAGAAGCACAAAGTGTTGATAACATCAACACCAAAAATAGCAACTTTTTCATATATGGATATTAAAATATACGAAAATAAATATATAAAAAAAAGAGCAGCCTATGGCTGCTCTCAGGAACTTTAACGATATATGTTCTATTATACCCGTTGATGTTGAGTGCCTAACTAGGCAGCCATAGCGTATACTGACTCTTCAGTAGCTACAGTTTCTGTTGCCAGAATTCTGATTGCTGCTAATGAAGCGAAAATACCTGCATTCATCGTGTTAACCTTATTGCCGGTTGCGCGTTGATCTTCGTTATATCCTTATCTTCCTGTCAAATCCAGTCACCCCCATGATTTTTTCTTAGTGGAGGTGGCGGGTATCGAACCCGCGTCCAAAAAAGTAGCTAATATAACTACTAGCGATCATTAATATATACTAAAAAATTTTTAGTAATCCAAATCTTCTTCTTGGTTTAATTGATAATCTTCAGCTTCTTGTTTTATTTTATAAAGATCCCCTAAAATCTCTGTTTTAGTAATTTGAGGATCTCTTTCAAGATCATCTATAAGATTTTCTATTATGTCTATTAATTTATCCATTATCTTCTTTAATTCGTCTTAGAGCATACTCCCATTTTTCACAAACTGTTTTGTATTTGTGTTTTGGTTGCTTCAACATTTTTTTAAGTTGACTATCAAATTTTTCTTTTAACCCACTCTGAGTTACTTCTGTGTGGATTTCATACATGGTATCTTCTGTTTGGCTGCTCATGGTTAATCTTTTATTAATTCATGGTATGCTTTTACATATGCATCAACTCTTGAAGACAATGGATTTTTTTCAAGAAGTCTTTTAGCATAATGATCTACCTCGCTTCTTAGTCCGTAAGCTCCGGCTTCCATTAGTATTTGTTCTATTTGAAATTCGTCATCACTCATCATTTCAAATGTTTCACCACTATACCAATAATCATCTATTCGGCTTCCTGCCTCGCTTTTTTGGTCGTTCATTTGGAAAAAGTCTATAATGCTCTGCCCAGTACTTTTTCTCAGTGCTTTCAAGCGCGAGTTTGTCAGCCTTAGTTGTTCGTTTTTTTCTTCCATTATCGTGAAATTTAGGTTCTTTTAAACGTTCTATTTTATAATATAATTTTTCTATTTTATCAAATTCAGGATCTAATACCTCTACTAAATATGGCCCATTAGAAAATTTATCTAAATCATAATGCCATATAGAGTCTTTATATTCGCGAGTAAATTTTTTAGTTATTATTGCTGGTTTTTCTGATGGCCTACCTCTATTTTCTGTTTTTTTATGCTTCATGATACTAAATCTCGTTTTAAAAATAAATTATTTAGTGTTTTTGTAACTTGATATATATTTTTAGGATCAATAAATGTTGCACTTTTACCATACATAGTTCTAAAATCATCCATCAGTTCATTTGTTTTTACAAAGGTGGCAGTGTCTGTTTCTATAAAATAACTCAACACATTAACACCTTTTTTTCTTATATTATTAACTGCTTTAGTTGTGTCTAATATAGCTGATTTTCCTTTGTATACAAATCCACTACTTTCAAAGGTAGGAAAACCATCACTCATATTAATCAAATAACTATCCAAATAATAAGATGAGCTAGGAATATATTTGTTTAGCGCATTTAAACACATACCTTCTGGTGTTAATCCATATACTTTATAATAACCTAATTTCCTTAAATCATTTACTGTATGTTTTTTACTGTCAAAAGCCAAAATTAATAATGGAATATGTGCAGATTGTGATAATAAACTTGGATCTATACCCGTAGTTCTAATAGATATGGTTAAGTCTATGTTTTTCATGTGTAAGGATACATAACCTAGCGCAATAGTATTAGTTAATACTTGTTTCCATTTTTCACCTTGCATACTACCACTACCATCAATTGATAAATGTATACTAATAGGTTTATAATTTGCTCTGTCGATTTTATAGAATATATCATTTTCAAAATCAGCAGCATATACTCTTCTAGCATCAATTTTACCTGATTTTAATCGTTTAGATGCTAAAGTTACTTGTTCGTTTGTAATTTGTAATTTACGTAACAATTTCTTCCCTAAATTTAAACCTTCATCTATGCTATCACGGTATACAAAATCTGACGCGTTAAAAATACCATATAAATTGCTATTAATTAAAGACTTAGTAATCCCATCGATTACATGGACTTTACGAGCACTACGTTTAACTCCATTTTTATCAACAGCAGAAACACGGTCTTCTTTAATGTTTGACTTGTTAATTGCCTCAATTTGGTTGAGTTCTTTTTGGGAACTTGCGGCTTTATGTACTACACCCTTAATAAATTGTTCTTGTTTTGCAAACGCTTTTTTAGTTTCTTCTCTTGATGGCGCTTTATCACTAGCATTTTGTTTATTTTGTTGAACTTGTGATTTACGTTCTTCGGGTGTCATAGATTTAAAATGATCTGCTAGGATTTTATATATTTCCACAGCAGTATCTAATGAATCCGCTGTGTTTTTTAATCTATCTATATTTTTTAAATCAATTGTATTAAATATTTGAGGTAACACAGCAAGAGCATCGAGATCTGTATTTTTATTAAATATATTAATAATTCTAAACAGATAGGATTCCCAATTTTCTTCTCTATATTCAGGTCCTTTCAGTGCTTTGTCAACTGTTTGGCTATAGAAGTATCTTTTGTACATAGATCTATAGTATCCTTGATATCCTGGCGCATTTTGGTAAATCAAAGAATCAATTCGGCGATCTTCTACAAAATTTAATAAAGTTGCAATAATATCGTGACCAGATTCGATTTTTCTAGTATATAATGTATTTTTTAAATGTTTTAATACATGGAAGTCAGTGTATTTACAGTGAGCGGCTTCATGAAGCGCAGTACCCACTACACTATCTATAGTATTCATTGAAATAGTTGATGATATTGTAATTCTTTTACCATTTGTCATAGAATCACCATCATTATTTGCGTGAAAGTCGACTTTGATTTCTTTTTCTGTTAGTATTTTAACAAAATTAGTAATAGCGCGTTGAGTGTTTGCTAATTCTAATAAATTAAACTTACCTTCAGGTTCGTGTTTTAACCAAAAATTTGAACTATTCATATATCTTATGTATTTGGCGTCAAGATACGAAAAAGAAGTTGCTTCTCCAAGTTATTTTGCGATTTTCTTTTCAACATATACACAAGTATCGCCTTCTTTAAAACCTTTTTCAATCAATAATGGTAAAGACATAGGTTTACACCAAGCATACGCAGTATAACCTGGAAAATTTTCATTAACATAACCCCAACGTATATCCCACATATGTCTAAATATACCTTTACGTCTATGGTTTGGGTGAACCCACGCATCTAAAAATTTAATGCGATTTTCTGGTTCTATATGAAGATGAGTATGTCCAACACATTGATTATCAATATGGGCGATCCAAGAGTGTTTTACATATTGGTCTGTTCCCGAGGGTGGGATATGCATAATTGATATGTTGGGCAAAGTCGATAATTAAAGCGGTTGGTTTGCTCTAAATATACTTTTCTCCTAAATCCTGTATGGTTTCTTTTGCCTCATTTAATGATATTGCAAAAAATTCACGATCTTTTGCAATTCTATAGCCTTTTAATGCCTGATGTACTTCACCTTCTAATCTTTCTGCATTAAAACATCGAAATGCCCATTCTAATTGGAAAGGAGTCGCAACTGATGTAGATCTAGATAACTGTTTAACACGCTTATCAACATCTTTATGCGATGTATATCCAATTTTATACATTCCTGGTTGAGATTCACAAGATAACACATATACCCACGAATCTCCATCGCCCTGTCTACCTTCATACATGCGTTTTTTACGTGGTAAGTAATAAGTTACATCTTCCCATCCTGGTTTAGTATCAGAGGGTGTTAAAGTAAAATACGTTGCATCAGTGATATCTGATTTATGGTCCTTTTTTAGTGGGACAAGTTGTTCTGCTTCTTTTGCTGTTATTCTTTTCATACTATTCAATAATAAATTGTTCTTTAGATGTTACTTCTGGGAATTTGTTTTTATATTTTTCCCATTTTTCTAATGCTTGTTCTGGGGTATCAGTATCTTCTATACCACACCAATCTGTACCATACCCATTCCAATCGTAATCTGTAGACTCAATATCAAACATTTCATATAATTTTTCTTCATCAAATCTATAACCTTTTTCATAGTCAGTTAAGTAGAAATAATCTTCTTCTCCAATTCTCTCTATTTCTATCCAATCTTCACCATCATACTCTAGTATA
>Ga0208547_1001873_pt1 | contig 11404 bp, 18 predicted proteins | sample DEB08_DNA_5_FD_185501 | JGI IMG/M metagenome (GOLD analysis project Ga0208547, IMG submission 185501) | Aqueous microbial communities from the Delaware River and Bay under freshwater to marine salinity gradient to study organic matter... | ecosystem: Environmental > Aquatic > Marine > Coastal ... | reverse complement strand
GATGTGCAGTTGATAATAGTTGTGCTGTTTCAAGTATCAATTTCGTCACATGCTTATCAACCATCCATTCAGCACATTGCTTTGGTGATTTATCAAGATAAAAGATGTTCAAAACATAATTCCTATGCAGTAGTTGCAATAAATTCATTTGATGGTAACATTTTACGATAATATAATAACAGTTTATACAATTGTTCGTGTGTATCATCAAACCATTCTGATATAATATAATCTGGTTTTCTATTCCAATTTTCTACATTAAGATTTTGTTCTAATGTATCAAGAACAATAAGAAAATCAGGTCTGAAATTTTTATAATATGTAGTGGATTCAATCACAATAATACTACCTGCATCTACTACACCTTGAATATAAGCTTTGTTATATAAAGGATGTTGAACTGTAGCATTGTAATATATTGCACCCAGTAACTCAGATAGGGGTTTGGCAAGTGTTGTCTTGCCAGACCCAGAAAATCCTGTAATTAATATCTTCATATTAACCGTTCATAGCAATGTAGATTAAGGGAAGAAATGTGCACAGGAACATAAACACTAATGCACACCAACCAAGATAGAACGAAAACAGGTGAGGATAATCTTTGATTTTCATGTTAAGTTCTTTCCATTAAAAGGGTTATTGGACGAATCCAACCACCAATATTTATTTACCAGTTACGTGAGAACACATATCCATCATTAGACATCACTACATCGTCAATGAACAGATCTATTGAAAACTTTTCGTAATCAAAATACATCTTAGCAAATTCTGATACACCATCCAACATACCTGTAGAATCTACAAAGTCTTCAGTGTACTCTATTGGAGAGAACCAATGCCCACGATATGCATCTAGGATAGTATCCACATCATCGACATACCCTTCACCGAAACATTCTTCAAATGCTTCAAAGATTTCTTCAGAATCTTCACCATACATAGGATAAAGGTCTTCGATGATTTGTGTTTTGTTTGTCATGTTGTATCTCCGTTTCTCAATGATGTACACATTATATCAATTTGAATGGGATTGTCAACTGTTAAAATTCTGTATTGATTTCAAATAGTTAAGGGGAGATAGCAGAACTACCTCCCCCCAAATTTCAACAGAATGTAGGTCATGGACGAGAGGAACCCCACCTTTTTCCCCGTCAATTCCTGGAGCAAAATTAACTTTTAACCCTTGCCGCTTGCAATAAATCGCAGACATGACTAGTCATGATATTATTTATAAAAACAAAAAATTTAATTCAAAATAAATTCTGGAGTCCATCCATCAAATCCACCACCACGATTTAAGAAATCACAAAAATCAATAGCAACATTTTTATTTTTTGTTCTCTTTAATACTAAATCAGTATTGTTTTCAATTACATTATAATGTTTATTATGCCAAAGAACTTTATAATTCATCATCAATACCTTCTTTTAATACTGTGTCAATATGTTCAATTTCATTATGTAAATTATCTAGTAATTTATTTTTTTGATCCATAGTAAAATCATCAAAATCTTCTCCATCCAAAACATTATAATATGTACAACGAAGTTGATATTGATATACTAGAATCTTATTCAATTCCTGATTAAAATTAATTTCTATCTCTTCCATTAAGTGAATCCTCTAAATTTGCTTTTATCAAATGATTTCTTTCCACGTTCAATTTCTTCTGATCCAAATGTGGTATTATCCATTACTGGCCCATCTAATATATCCTCTTGATAACTATCATCTACATCATATAACCTCATCTTACTCCTATCTACACCAACTACAAATCGTTTGTTTACTGAAGGATCACCATAACGATTTTTCAATTGTTTAATCATAATTTGATTTAGGTCTTCAAGTTCTTCTGTTGAAATCAATGCAATCATAAAATCAACAGTCATAGGTAGACCGATTGAATCTGAAGTATTTTCCAAACCAACATCAGAAGAATTTAATGCTCCACGATTAGATTGTGTTGCAGTCATGATAGGTAATTCTTGTTCAACAGCAAGTCCACGCAATTCTTCTGCAATTGATTTAATATATGAATATGTATTCACTTGTGAACCAGATTTAATTCTAGATGATACACAAAGGTTCAAATAATCAATGTAAATTATATCAGGAACAAAGTTTTTCTTGATTTTCAATTCTGTTAAAAGATGTCTAAAATGACCAGAACCAGCTGATGCTGTTGGATATTCCTTGATAATTAATTTGCCTTTAGTGGTTTCTTTTACTTTCTCCATTTTTTTAATGTAATCATTTTTACTGAGCAATAATAAATCATCTACAGGAATATCTAGTAGGTTTGTATCAATACGTTGTGCAATTCGTTCCTCAGCCATTTCTAATGTAATATAGAGAACATTATGATTACACATAAGATTATGAGCTGCCATATGACACATTGCCATACTTTTCCCAACACCTGTTCCTGCAATCATACAATTTAATGTTTTTGGAGGCAATCCACCACCAGTAATTTTGTTTAGATAATGTAGATTAAAATCAATACGTTTTTCTTTAGTATGGTAAACATCATATCGATTTGCAGCATCAAATACAAAATCATGACCAATATTTGAATCAAAACTAACTTGTAATGCTTCTTGTAATAACTTAGGTATTGCACCCTTTGTCATAGTAGAATTTGAATCAATAATTTTAATCGATTCACGAATTGCATTATATACAGATTTATCTTGACAAAACTCTTCAGTCTTATCAACCAACCAATCTAAATTAGTAGTATCATCAATCTCTAATACTTGAATTAATGTTTTTACTTCATTGTACTGTGTTTCTGATAATGTTTCTAGATTTTGAAGGTCGATATACAAAATTTCTTTTGTTGGAAAGTTATTATATTTGTTTACATATGATTCGATTAGTTTGAATAATTCTTTTTGATTATTGTCATGAAAGTACTCTTCTTTGAGGAATGGCAGAATTTTCCTACCATATTCCTCATTATGAATAAGATGTGCAAGGATAGTTGTTTCCATTTATTTTCTTTCTTTATCGTAATAAAACCCATATGATTCCATAAAATCTTCATTAGACATATTACGAATTGATTCTGCACGTTTTGTATAATATTTTATCACTTCTTTCTGAATATCATATCTGTTATAACCACAACCATTATCTTGAAATACTTCACAAACACAATAGAATTGTTGTGGGCAATCTTTTTTTACTAAATCAATTTCATCTGGTAGAATATTAATACTGAATAGTTCATTCTTGATCATCTTTCACCTCAAATGTTGGAAATGTTCTTTTTACTATGTGATTATATTCTTTATTACCAGATTTGTCAATACCTGAGTAATAATTCTTTTCCCAATGAGTTGAAATTTGTTCAGGATTCATATCAGAAAAACCTTGATTTGTTTGTTGTATATAATCTAATTTTGTATTTACTATTCTTCTTTCTGAAGCCCATTCATCAAATTTTTGTTTTACTTCTGTATCATCATTAATATCCATCATATCTACATCCAATGATGAATAGTCATGTTGTATAGGTAAAATAAAACACAATGGATCTCCTTTTTTAAATTGAAATGTTCCTGGTTTATACAATTTCCAATTCATAGTAAAAGTAAATGGACACCAAAAAGTTTCAACAATACCTGTTAATGGTGACATATAATCCACATAAAAATTAGGTGCACCTGTAACTAACATATCAACATTTTCAGATGATTTGAAAAGATAACCAGGATGAATAGTTACGATACCCCAACCAAAAATAGAAACAGCAAAATTATCAGACTTATTTTCAAAATGCACGTGTAAATCATTCTTATGATTACTCCCATTCCATGAAATTAAAAAATCGGATGGGGCTAAAAGTTCCCATCCTGTAGTATTTGCAATTTGTAGAGGTAGACAACGATATGCATACTTATGAATAGTATCATCCATCCATTGTCTTTGTTTACGTCCTGGAATTAATTCCAAAGGGTTTTCATGTAGTTTGTATGCTGTTATCTTCATCATAATCCATCATACTACTTGTTGAACCTATTTGATATTTCTTTTGAATGAAATCACTGAAGTCAGTATTTTTGAAAATATCAATCCAAAATTCTTTATCATTGATAATTTGTTTTTCTCGATATGATTTTTCTTCTCCTGGTTTTGAATACCATCCTTGTTTTGGTTTAATAACCGAACCATGTTCCAATGCAAGTTCGAGGAGACCAGACCATCTGTTGATGCCACCTTCCCAGCTGATAGAGATTGGTACTTTAGATTTTTCTTTAACATATCTTGATTTTTCCACATTGATTACAAAATGATAACCTTTAATATCAGAACCATCTTTATCTTGTTGCCGACCAAGAATCCAGATAGTATCTGCCGAGTAATATGCACCTGTGTTATGAGAGATAACACCATTTTCAAATGCATATTGTTGCATATCATAATCATCAGAAGCAATAGATAAGTCATATACGAGTCTATTGCCTACAGGTGTAATAGATTTAATTTTCATAATATGTTTCCTTGTATGTTGACTTTATTTTTTCTTACAGTTGTCGTTGTGCCATCTCTTGATATTACCCATATTAGATGTTACGCCACAATGAATACACGTCCCTTGTTTTTGTGATATTGCAGCAGGATTTTTCCAAACAGTTTCATCATATAATTTTTTTTTGGATTTGTCAACCTTTATACATTCTCCTGTGTTGATATTCTTAATTGTAATCTTACCCTTATTACTTGCACTTACGGCCGTTTTTTGTTTATCAGATGCAGGTTTTTTGGCAACCTTGTCAATCCAATTAGCAATTCGTTCCTGTGGTACATCATGTTCTTCATACCATTTTTTCATCTTTTCAGACAATATCTTTTTAGTTTCTTCAGAGTGTGTTTTGCCGTAAAAAGGATTGTTTTCGCCTTTCATAGTCGCTTTCAATGTCTTTATAAGTGCTTTTTTTGATATTTCGTGTTGCTTTGCAGTGAAAAATCTTTTTTGGTTCGAACTACATCTTAGCATTGAAAACCATGCGTGTGCCAATGAAGATGTTCTGTAATGTTTATAAAGTAAATGATGTGCAACATAATGTTCTTTGGCAGTCAATCTTATTAAATTTTCTGGCGAATCGTCACCGCCTTGACATCTAGGTATTATATGATGCAATTCGCCGTAAATATCATCTGATAATATATTAGTTTTTCTTTTAGCAATCAAAGAATTGTAAATTGATAAATAGTTCATGTAAGGTTCCTTTAAGTTGTTATAGTACTTCAACAATACTATTTATACTTTTAGGAACCTTACTATAGTGCTGATAATTAAATTACTTCAGCATCCATACCTATAATCAAGTCTTTACATTCAACCCATTCACCATCAATGATGAACTTATGCGTTGCACTACATATTACTTTGTAGCCATCTTCAAATTCAATCTCATAGCATTCAGGATTACCATCATCGAGAGTTTCTGGATTCCAAACATGACTCACTCTTTGTTCACCATACTTGGTAATTACTATATCACCTTCTTTAAAGTCTTGAATTGCTTTCAGACCATCTGGAGTTTGAATCATAGTATCTTATGCACCTGTTCCACCAGAAACAATATCCTTTGGAAAGAGACCAATTTCTTTATAGGTATGATTAATGACACACATTGGAATATCTTTAAGACTTAGATGTGGTGTAATCATTCTGAATAGAGATTTCAGTTGTTTTGCTCTAGACATATCAGCAACTGATTTTTCATTTAATGCATCATCAACTTCTTTTTTAGAAGCCAAATTACCAATTGAATCAATCACAATCATGATTTGGTCTTCACGTTGCAATTCATTTAATTGTTTCATAACATCAAATTTTAATTGCTCAACATCAGTAATTGGTGTATGAATAACAGAATCAGTATCGATTTCAAAAGAACCAAAATAATCTTGTGGTGAACCAAATTCAGAATCATAAAATAGAACCACACCTTCAGGATACTTATTCAAAAAAGATTTCACCATTAATAGTGTAAAACCTGTTTTGAAATGTTTTGATGGACCAGAAATCATTGTTAATCCTGGAGTAAACCCGCCATCAATTGTTCCTGATAATGCAACATTAATCATTGGAACAGGTGTAGTAATCATATCCTTTTTACCAAATATTTTGGAATTTGATAATGTAGATGTTTCTTTAACTGTTGAATTTTTGATCAATCGTTCTTTTAGGCTCATTTAGTTCTCCTAAGTAAAAAAATCATTAAGACTATTTGTTTTTTCAGTTTTCCATCCAATCTTATCAAGTATCGTTTTAATTGGATCAAGAAAAGATTTCTCAAATTGTAAATCATAATCAATATATGATTCAAGATTGAATTCAGATGGAATCTTATTTGAAACAGATATCACATTTTCGTGAAGTGGATTTGGTAATTTTAAGTAACAGAATTTAATTTTTTCCTTATCAAAGATCATTTCATATTTGTTTTCCAAGTTATGTTTTTTCAAATGATGATTAAATAATAAGGCACCACGAACATGAATTGGAGTACCTTTCTTATAGATATTACCATAATCCTTATATTTGTCAAGATTATTTACTCCTCTTGGAAAAGAAATTTCTTCAAAGGATAATGTTTTAAATTTATTTCGAAAATTTTCTATGTATTCAATTGCATCATCTTCATTACCTTGTAGAATCACTTTTAATGCATTTTTAATTGAATCTCTACATGATGATGGTGTTGATGAACGAACAGCTTCAATACCCATCATTTTCAATTTTGGTTCATCATACTGAACGCCTTCATTATTGTGAACATTTAAGATATATCTTTTTTTGGCAATGAATATACCACGATCAGAAATTCCTTCACGTTTCATAAACATCATCTGTTTATATGCTCTCATATGTTCAGCAAGTTCATCAAAAATCTTATTTAAGTATGGTTGAACCTTTTCTTCACAAAATTTATCCAATAGAGACACAATTTTACTTTTATCTGTCATACCAGATTTTTGAACAATTTCATTGAAGTTCATGTATAATGAATCAGTATCAGATGCAATACAATAATCAATATTTTCTGTTTTCAATAGATTATTCATATATTGATTCATTTTGTGTTCAGCCCATTGAATAGTTAATTGACCTGATAATGTAATTGATTCTGCATATTTTAAATCAAACCATCTAAAATATTCATTTGCAAGTGCACCATAAGCTGAATTCAAACGAATTTTTAATGCCATCTGAAGATTATCATACTTAGATATTTCATATTCTAATTTTTTAGATTTTGTTACTTCATAGGTCTTTTTCAATTCCAACATTTTAGTTTTGTACTCTTTACGTTTTAAAAAGAATTCCTCCATCAATGCTGGCAAAAAACCCTGAAATTCCTTTGTATAAGTACAGGAATTAGATGTAAAAGATAAATTGTTTTCATCTAAATAATCATGATACTTATCAATACCATTTGTTAATAGTTGTTGTGTATTAAACTTTTCCTGAATTGTAGATTTGTAGGTATCAGGTGAAATATTATATCCCATGATGATATGTGGATAAAGTGATGTTAAATCAAAGGAAACTATCCAATCGAACATTCCTGTTTGTGGAACTTTAACAAATCCTCCAGCTGGTATTCTATTTGCTTTCTCATAAACTTTCTTTGGAATAACTTTATTCTGATCCATCAAATAATTGTGAATAGTTACATCCCATGATTTAACAGTTGCTAATGAATCATTATAGTTACAACCTGAATCATATGCAATTGTATAAACCAAATCCAATAGTTTCATTTTATCATCAAGACGTTTTACAAGAACACAATCTCGAATGTTATATTCAATGAATTTTTGATGATCATTTTCATATAATGCATTCAATGAACCATAATCAGAATAATCTAATTTACGTTCACCCAATTCAATAAATGCAATATGATCAAGTTTATAGGTTTCTTGTTGTGTATAAGTAAACTTCTTATATAATTGAAGATAATCTAATACACTAATACCAAGTGGACTGAAGGATTGATTATCTCTACCCATAAATGAAACTGTTTTTTGATCAAGAATACCCCAAGGTGATAATTTCTTTGCGTATTCATCACCTAAAATCTTTACGATTCGATTGACACAATATGGGATATCAAAAAATTCCACGTTCCATCCAGTAATGACATCTGGACGATAAACATCATGAGACCAAATTTTGATAAACTTATGTAATAGATCTACTTCATCTTTACACTTAATATATTTGATATTTGAATCATTAGTATCAAAATCCTTATAACCGAGAACGAAGGTTATATCATCATAAAGCATAGTAATTGCAGTAATTTCTGACCCAGCTGATTCTATATCAGGATAACCATCTGCGGTTGATACTTCGATATCAATTACAAGAGTTTTAATTTGATTTGTATCATACTTAATATTTTTAAATGTATCATAGATGTAGACATATGGAAAATTATTGAGTCCATAGATTTCAAAATTATCTACATCTTCATAATTTTTGTAGAATTCTTTTGCTTCATTGATTGAATTGAATGTGATTTTATCCACGGGTTTACCATGGATAGTTTTATATTTCGATTTATTTTTTGATGGAACAAAAAGGTATGGTTTATATTTTATTTCATTTTTATATCGTTTACCATTTTCATATCCACATACCAGGATACGATTTCGTCTTTGTGTTACGTTTGTATAGAAATGCATAAATTACCTCAGAGTATTGTAATTGTTATTACTATACACCGAAAATAATCAACTGTCAATCATTATTTTTCCTCTACAGAGTTGTGTTACTTTAACATCCCAAGATTTAAATGCTGCTTTTATAACAGGAATTGTTAATTGTGGTTTAGAATTGCCACACATGAATATATCCATTGCAGCATAATTTTTTTCTGGCCAGGTATGAATTGAGATATGACTTTCTGCAAGAACTGCAACACCAGAAACACCACCATTTAATTCAAATTGATGTGTATCAATGTGTAATAAAGTTGCTCCTGCTGCTTCTACACATTGAAGAAGAGTGCTATGTATATGGATTTCATTATCTAAATTTTTGCCATTAAATATATCAATGATCAAATGGTCTCCAGCATATTCAAAATTATCTTCAACAATAAAAAAGTTCTGTGACATTCATTTCTCCAACAAAAAAAGGAACTGGAGCTTTCACACCAGTTCCTTGTGAATAGCAATCTTATTTATTTAAGAACTATTCTTCAATGTCAATTTTTTGGGGTTTTTTATGTTCTGGAATAATATTTTCCAAGAAAATTTTAAGCATACCATTCAAGAGTTTTGTTTCTTGAATTTCGATTGTATCAGCCAATTCAAATGAACGTTTGAATGCTCTATTTGCAATACCTTTATATAAGAAATTTTCTGGTTCATCTGAATTTACTTTACCTGAAATTGTTAATTGATTATCTTTTAATTCAACCTCAATTTCATTTTTAGTAAATCCAGCCAATGCAATTTCAATTGAATACTTATTTTCATCAATTTTTTTGATATTATAAGGTGGAAAAACTGGAAGTGTTTTTTGAGTAGAATTTTGAATTTCTTGAACTCTTTTTACCATATCTTCGAATCCGACAGTCATGGTTTGAAAGAGTGGATTTAAATTTGATCTATTCATATGAATCTCCTTTTAAAGCAAGATTATGTGGACACAATGTCCAATACTAATATAGTGATTATTTTTAAATTTGTCAATAGAAAAAAAGGGGGAAACCTTTTTCAGTTTCCCCTATTGGTAACTTTTATCATGAGACTAACGAAACACGAACGTTTCTCCCCTTTCTTGCCTTCTGTACAAGTCCTTTCTTTTGCATATCTTTCATTTTTAGTGATACATACGGAACACTGTTTCCAGAAAGTTTTGCAAGTTGTGTGATAGAGACATTAGGATTTCGTTTTAGAATCCTAAGACATGGATCACTATCTTGTATAGAAGGAACCTCAATTTCTACTTTTTTCTTTTGAGTACATTCCATAAGACCTGTAACACCAAAAGCAAGTAGACCATTCATCAAACAAGTAAGAGCTATTACTGCAGTGAATGGTATGAGATTTGTAACTGTTTGTGCATCCATATATGGTAGAACAAATGCAAGTCGATTTGCGCCACCATTTGCAGTCTTGGTTGAACCAGATTGAACCAGTTGATTAAATAGATCATTCTCTTTTTCGAGTAATGACCTACAATTTTTTCCACAACCACCTTTTTTAGATTCTTCAGTACGAAGTTTTTTCACTTCATTATATGCCTGTTGAATCCTTGATATCTTTTCATTATGAGAATGAATGATATCTTGTTGGTTATCAATTGCAGAACTGATTCTAGAGATGCTTACTGGAGCAGACCATAGAATTGCAAAAACAAGACCAACCGCACATAATGTTCCAGTTGAATATTGTTTTTTCTTGAATGCGATTGAACTTACAGATAAACCAAGTGCTGAACAAACAGCAATTACAATTGTAGTAATCACTGGTCCAAGTTCTGATTTATCAGACGAAACAAACTCCACATTAAGCCATGTGTCTGCTACATATCCTGCCAATCCAGCACAAATAGCAACAAGACACAGGGCCATATGTAGACCCTTAGTCATGATATTTTCTCCTGTTGTCAAACAAATGAATGGGTTATTCCATCCATCTAATATATATTATAATAAAATTCAGGAGAAAAATCAACTGTTAATATTTATTAACCTTTTCAAGCAGATATAGTTAATGATTTTATAATCATACAATTACTATGACAATCTTCCATTTCATCTATTGATAAAGATTTACCAAAATATCTACCACATTCTTTACAACTCATATATCCAACAACGTGTTTTTTACCCTCAACAATTTCATTTTTGTATTCTATTTCAAATGGGTTTGGTAAAAGTAATTGTTTATATCTACGATTTGTAACTATACCATCCATCATCTTCTCATATCCATAATCCAACCAATGAACACAAGAATAGCAAACACTGGCCAAAATATTCCTATTAAAATAAGACCAACACAAGCCCATAATTGAATTTTAACAACTTCGTTTCTTGTTGTTACAAATAAACCATTATGAACTGTAAAAATACACAACAATGATACTGTTGTTACTAATGCAATTATTGAATATATAATCAGAAATGTTGTCATTTAACATATCCTATATTAAACCGTTCTGCCTTTATACCATCCCTCTGGTATCTTGTCAATCTTTTTGATCTTCTTATTTTCGGAACCATTAGTTATTAAGTAGACAGTATAATACATTTGAGTCTTCAGTTCATATAAACAGGTCTTACTACATATTGCCTATTTATACTTACTGGAGACTTATGCACCCCTGGTAGGACTCGAACCTACATTATCCAATTA
>Ga0208547_1001863_pt1 | contig 11441 bp, 21 predicted proteins | sample DEB08_DNA_5_FD_185501 | JGI IMG/M metagenome (GOLD analysis project Ga0208547, IMG submission 185501) | Aqueous microbial communities from the Delaware River and Bay under freshwater to marine salinity gradient to study organic matter... | ecosystem: Environmental > Aquatic > Marine > Coastal ... | reverse complement strand
CTCAAACAGGTTTGGGATACTGATCTTCTAGGAGATAATCCATTGTGAGTACTTTAAATGTAGGTAATATACAAAGTACTGGTTCTGGGTTCCATGACGTAGTTACATTTAAAAACTCTGGTGGAACTGAAAATGCAACCTTATGTCGTGCATGGTGCCATTTTACTGGTACTGGAACAGTAAGTCTTGATGGAGATTTCAATGTAGATAGTATTACTGATGTAGGTACTGGACTCTATCAAGTTAACTTCACTAATGCAATGCCTAATGTAAATTATTCTGCTGTTGCATCTTCTCAAAATAGTTTGAGTGTTTATTCAAACGCAACATCAGTTTATAATTACAACACAACTGATGTGAGAATTGTTACTGGTACTGATGGCACTGGTGGTGCTACATATACCGCATATGATGCCATACATTGTGCGCTTGCTGTTTTTGCTTAAAAAATCATGAGTAGTTTAAGAGTCGATTCAATTCAAGATATCGGTGGAAATCCGTATAATGGAATAGAATACATAGGCGTAGATACAAAAGCCAGTTTTCAGATCGTAAGTGGACTAACATATCACTCCACCGCCAACAGTACCACGGTAACTATTGGATACCCTAATAACATCGCTAATCATGATCTAACAGATCCTGAAGTATCTGCTATTATGATTTTGCAACTTCATGTTCATAATCAGAGTGGAGCTTATCATGGATATCTTGCTGGATACTATCATCAGGATGGAAAAGATTATGCCGATTATGGTGGATATGTTTCCCAATCGTATTACGCCGCGTATTATACGGTGCAGGGCCAAACAGCGATTGTTCCTTGGGATCCGGCTGGAACTCAACAATTAAACCTGTATATTTCAAGCGCATTTAACACTTCTGCATCCAACACTTATGAAGTTTATTATCTGGGACACTTTAGAGGTAAATAAGAATTATGTTAAATCCAATTCCCAAAATTGAAGATTTTATTGTACAAGCTGCATATTCTTTAACTGGTAATATCCCTGGCAGTCTTGTTGTAAGAGGAACTACTTCTTATGAAAATATTGAATGGAATACTAATCTTATAACTACAACATTACCCACAAAAGAACAGGTTCTTGCCAAAGCTCAAGAACTTTTTGATGGGGAAGCTCATAAAAGATTGAGAACTCATAGAGATCTTTTATTACAAGAGTGTGATTGGACTCAAAGTGCCGACAGTCCTCTTTCTGATGAAAAAAAGACGGAATGGGCAACCTACCGTCAAGCTTTAAGAGATCTTCCATCAACCGCAACACCAAAGATTGATGGTCCTTTTGTTAAAAACGTAACCTGGCCAACGAAACCATGAGCACAATCAAAGTCAATAAAATTCAAGACACTTCCTCCGCCAATTCAAGCACCCCTGCTGAAATTCACAGTGGTCGTGCTAAGGCTTGGGTGAACTTTAATGGAGTTGGTACTGTTGTAATTCGTGATGATTATAATGTAGATTCAATCACGGACAATTCTACTGGAAATTATTTTGTTAACTATACAAATGACTTAGATGGCAGTAATTATGTAATTACAGGTTCTTCTGGGGGAACAAGTAACACTACCAACGGTGCCATTTATCTAGTTGATCAATCAACTGCCAGAACAGCTGCAAAGTGTAGAATTTATATTGGCAGCACTAATGGTGCCGCCGTTGATTGTGATATGATTAATATCGTAATGTTTGATTAATTATGAAAGCAGAATGGGCCATCTGGAGAGGTGCTTTCTCTTCTGATGAATGTAAAAATATTATTGAAAGAGGAGTTGATTTGCCTGAAATTGTAGCAAATCAAGGTCTGAATGGAGAAAATCAAGATCGAAGTTATAGAAGAAGTAAAGTCAAATGGATGTATGAGAACATCTATGGTGATGTCTTTGACAAAATGTGGAAGATGACACTGAAAGTAAATGAAGAGTTCTTTGGTTATCATATTGATACTCTTCGTTTTATGCAGTTGACTGAATATGATGAAAGTGATCAAGGAGAGTATAAAAAACATCATGATGTGTTTTGGATGGATGAACCAAAACACCGAAAACTGTCTGTTGTTCTACAGTTGACAGATAGATCTAAATATGATGGTGGTGAATTGATGATGGAAGTTCAAGATGAAAAACCACAAAATTATTTTGAACAAGGAACTGTAATCTGGTTCCCATCATTCACCCCACACTGGGTTAATCCAGTGACAAAAGGTAAAAGAAATAGTGTAGTTTGTTGGTTTGAGGGCCCTCATTGGCAATGAAAGGAAGTATTATTGTTTTAGATGATTTCTACTACGTTCCAGACAAAGTAAGAGACTATGCTCTTAGTTTGCCTTTTAACGTTGAGGGAAACTATCCTGGTGTAAGAACATCAAATCAAATTAACGACGACACTAAGACTGCAATTCAAGATATTCTTTGGCCCGTTGCAGGTAACGTTACAAATTGGTTGGATAAAGACGGAGAAGGGTATACTGGATCTTTTCAAGTTTGTCAATCTAATCAAAAAACATGGATCCATCAAGATGACTTTAACAACTGGGCAGGAGTTCTTTATCTCTCCCCAGATGCTCCATTGAATAGTGGAACTTCATTCTATAAACATAAAGACACTGGTGTGTTTGATAGTGATGAAGTTGGTAACGCACTTGATCCCGATGGAAGTGACTATTCAAAGTGGGAAGAAGTTGATAGAATCGCAAATAAGTACAATCGTTTGATTTTGTTCCGTGCAAATCAGTTCCATGCATCAACAAGTCACTTTGGTGGTAGTTTAGATACTGGAAGATTGACACAAGTATTCTTTATTCAAACTGAAAGATGATTTCTTTTTGTCAATATGTTTTGAGGGAGGGTGGTAGTGTCCACCCTCTTTTTGTAGAAAATCATGAGACTGGTGACACAGGCTTGATGAATCCATCTGTATTTGTGGATGGAAATAAAGTTCTGGTCAATCTTCGTTCAGTTAATTACTTTCTGTATCATGCTGAGAAAAGAAAGTTTCCGAACCGATATGGACATCTCTGTCACATGCAGCCAGAGACTACAAAGATTTTGGGTACAAAGAACTATCTCACAGAACTCAATGAGAACTATGAGATAAAGTCCATCAATAAAGTTGATACTTCTAGATGTGATATTGATCCCAAGTGGTTATTTCATGGACTGGAAGATGCTAGAGTGGTGAGATGGAATAAAAAACTTTATTTGTGTGGTGTTCGTAGAGACACAACAGATAATGGTGAAGGTAGAATGGAACTTTCACAAGTTGTAGGAACACTGGAAATTTCTAGACATAGAATACCCAGTCCTAATGATCAGTATTGTGAAAAGAATTGGATGCCCATTTTAGACAAACCATTTCATTTCTTGAGATGGGCTAATCCAGTACAGGTTGTCAATAGTGATGGGGTCATTGTTCATGAAGGAAAAGAAAAACTAGATCTGCCCAGAGAATTGAGAGGTGGTTCTCATGTTATTTCAATCGGAGATTATTATATCTGTGCAACTCATGAGGTAGAGTTTTGTCCCGATGAACAGGGAAGGAAGGATGGTATATACACACATCGTTTTATTGTGTATGACAGAGACTGGAACTTTGTAAGTTATACTCCGACATTCAATCTTATGAGTGCAAAGATTGAGTTCATCACTGGCATGGCTGTACATGGTGATGATGTCTTAATTAGTTTTGGTTTTCAGGACAATGCCTCATATTTACTGCGTCTAAATCAAAAGAGTTTTCTCAAGTTTCTTTTAGACTGGGGAAAGAATGAACCTTATGTATCTGAGATGATATGTGAGGAGATACTTGTGAACCGCATCTATGAGAAGTTTAAACAAGTTAAGGAAGGCGATATTGTATTTGACATTGGTGCAAATGTTGGAGCCTTCACTAGATCTATTGTGGATAAAAATCCAGAACACGTTTATTGTGTAGAACCATCAGATACCATGGTTCAATCACTCACTAAAAACTTAAGTGGTTATCCAGTTACAATCATCAACAAGGGTATATCAGATACAAATGGAACTCAACAATTAAATGATGAAATTCATGTGTATCACAACACCACCAATGAGTTTGAAACCATCACATTTGTTGAATTGATCAAGGACATAGATCACATCGACTTTATGAAAATTGATTGTGAAGGTGGTGAGTATTCAGTCTTCACTCCAGAAAACTATGAATACATAACAAATAAAGTCAAACATATTGCAGGTGAATGGCATCTATGGGGTGTTCCAACTGCATTAGATAACTTCCTAAAGTTCAGAGATTTATATCTACAAGGTCAAAACTACAAAGTATTTGATAGATATGACAATGAACTAACGGACAAAGTATTTGATGATGAGTTTATGACAAGTTACTCTCATACAAATACACATGGGGCTCAACTGATGATCTACATTGATAACTGATATGTTAGAAAAATATATTGAAAATCCAGAAGATCCCCAGATCAATTTTGATCTAGGTCTTTGGTATGAAGAGAAGGGACAACTGGCAGCTGCCTTCTCTTTTTACATGAGAACTGCTGAGAGATCTGACAATAATGATCTAACGTATCAGGCGTTGTTACGTGCTGCTGGTTGTATTCACATCAGTGGTGATCATTCAGAAATTGTTGAAGATCTTGTGGAGTATGCCAAGTCTGTGAAGAAGGAACTGATTGACATTGTTCTTCAGGGTCAATATACAGACTACACAGATGTAGTTGCAAATTATTATCTTGAACTCCCATTTGTCAATCAAGTGATTATATCTTGTTGGGAGTATGATAAAGAAGAGGTCAACAACCCCAGGATTAAGTTTGTAAGAAGTAAGTTTCCTGATATTGCTGGTTCTGGCAATCGCAATCTGCAAATCATTTCTTCACTTACTGGTCTTCAGTCTGTTGATACAAAGTTCTCTGTCAAGGTTAGATCTGATCAAAAGTATTCTCACTCAGCCATGACGAGAATGTATGAACACTTCTTTAAAAATAAGGAGAGGGTGATTACATTTCAAGATAATGAGACTAAACCAAGAAACCGTATCTTTGTTGGTGGCAGTTTTCCAGAGTTTCCATTTCACCCCAAAGATCACATCATGTGGGGTAACACTGAGGACTTAATTGATGTCTTCAGTTTGCCACTTGAACAACATTCAATCTATACACGGGCTGGTATTCAACAGAAAGATTATTGGAAGTATTACAAATACTTTGTACGGACTGAGAGTTATATTGGTGCCTTCTATTGTGCCAACTTTGATGAACGTATTAGGATCTTTTTATTAGAACCAAAAGATTATCTTTATGATGAGGCCAAATACCGCGATGAGGCCATGAGTGTGAGTGAGTGGTTAGTTCCTAAGGTATTCAAGTCTTTTCCAAAGGAGTTCAATGATATTGAATGGCCAAAATATGGATGGACTGAGTATCCTTTCGAGAACCAAAGGGATCAGTTTGGTGAGAGATGGGATGAGGATGGTGTGTGACGGTTTCCCGACTGTCACAAGCCCCTTGACAACGACATCCTTCCTAGATATATTAGTTAAGTCGTTCAGTTCTCGACCCATGACCTCCGTTTCTTTGATGCAAAAACGTCGTTATCGTGTTGTCCTGGATCTTGAAATCTTGGATGATAGTCATCCCGAAGATTTCAACTGGGAGAAAATGATCGACATTGGCCCTGGTGAGTGTGTTAATCTTGTTAGAGTTGAAGAAGAAGAGGACAACCTCTGGTAAATTATTTACTGCGAAGTAAATAACCTTCAAATATACTGTGCAAAAAAATGAACCTCACTCTTCAAGAGATCGACGCACTAATTACTGCGTTACAACTCATGAACATTCGAGACCAAAATCGTCAAGAAGAATTTCTTGGTGTAGAATATGCAGAGATTATCAAAAAACTGGAGAACCATCGTTTCAATATGACTTCGTTCTGATGAAACTTCTCTTTGTTATTTCTGGTGTTTGGTTTCTTCATTGGTTATGTCTTGTGCCATCTCGTTTAGCGGCTATCGTCACCGCAAACGCCTTGTCCGCTCAGCCGTGGACTGGTATGTATCAAACTTCCTTGGCAAGTATCAACTAGAGATTGATATTGAAGACCGAGGATTGAACCGTGAAGGGCTCTACGGAGCCTGCACGGTTCTTGATAGGAACTCCCGCCCCAGGGAGTTTCTTATTGAGATGAATAACACTCTGGATGATATGGCTTACTTGTCCACATTGTTCCATGAGTTGATTCATGTCAAACAACGTGTGTTGGGTCAATTCAAAACCAAATATGAGAAAGATTATTGGTTTGGGAAACTGATTGACCCCGACACAGAATACAAAAACCTCCCGTGGGAGGTAGAGGCTCACCAGATGGAGGAATCCATAACGGATCTTTATCTATCGGACCTTGCCACTGACCCCTGACTGGGGTATATTACTTTCATCGATCAAACGCGATCGACACGGAATCTTCCCCAAATATACTGGGGAGGTGAACAAAAACCCTTACTTTATTTTTTGACATGTCATTTTTGTTTCCTCTCAAGAACGCCCCTCAAGTGGTGGTTCTGAAACATCTGGTACAAGACTTCAGGAACTTCATTGCACCTGAAGAGTTCCAACGTCCTATTGCGTGGGATAATAAAAACCGCAAAGCTTTCTTTCAATCCATTTTGATGGATCGAGTAGAAGGATCTTATGTTGTTGTAGACATCAGTAAGTGTTACAGTAAGATTCAACGTCGTCCTGAGAGTGATCCCAAGGCCTATGGTCTTTTCCGAGAACTGAATAAGAAAGGAAAGGAGTTCATTATTCTTGATGGAAACAACCGATTGAGTTTCCTTCTCTCTCTGTTGGGTAATGAGTACAGCATTCCTCCTGGTACTTATCAGTACGTTGAAGATCGTGATGAAGGTCTGATCTCTTCCTTTACGGTGAAGGGTCGTAATACTACTTTCAACGATCTTCCTGTCCGAGTTCAACGAGCAATCGAAGAACGTTCCTGCATTGTCAGCCGTTATACCCAGATTGGTTATTTGGGTATGTCTGATGTGTTCGGTAACGTGAACAGTGGTGTTGCCCCTAATGCACAAGAGCTGCGCAACGCTTACTGCACCGACTGGTCGGAGTATGTTCGTGAGATCCGTTATGAGATTGCTCCTCTTCTCTCCCGTATCTTCAAGGACTTCAATCACCGACTGAAAGGTGATGAGTGGGTTGCTGATTGTCTTGATCTGGTCCTGAATGCCATGGGTTGGGATGATGAGAAACAGGAGGATGTGTTCCGTTCTGTTACTCAAACGAGTAAGAACAAACTCTATCGAAGTGACTTCCTTGAAGAGGAAGACGCTGCTCATATCAAACAAACCTTCATTCAGGTGATGGATTTGGTTGATAAGATGATTGACCAAGACACTATCTCATCTCAGGAGATTCGTCAGTCTTCTATTCAGAACCTGTTCTGTCTGGTTTATGATGGTTTGGACTCCTATGATCAGGTTGTCATGGCCATGAAACTTCACCAGGATTGCTACACTGACAAGAAGTGCATCACTGTTACGGAGAACGGTGAAGAGAAAACCTTTAGAACTTGTTGCGATGGATTGTCTAAGGAGAATGTGTCTTTCCGACATGAGATTCTAGACAAGATCTTCCAACAAGTCTGCACCGAAGTCCAAGTGTGACAATCGGATGACCTTCACAGGGCCCTCGCCACGGGGGCCCTTTTGTCGTATTATGGCCACATCGATGAGGTTCCAATGCAACTCCGCCCTTACCAAGATCGCATCGTCACCGCAATGCGGATGCATCACAAGGGTCAGTTGATTGTCCCTACTGGTGGTGGTAAAACTCTGTGCATGATCACAGACGCAATGCGGGAACTTGATAACTTCCCCGCAAACTACACTATTGTTGTTGTTGCACCCCGTATTCTTCTTGCAGAACAACTCTCCAGTGAGTTCCTTGAGTTTATCACCAACTGCCGTGTGATGCATGTCCACAGTGGTGAAACTCATCACTTCTCTTCTACCAAACCTGAAAAGATCCGTCAGTGGTTCTATCAGGTTCCGATGAGCCGTCGTATCATCTTCACCACCTACAACTCTCTGCAACGTGTTGTTGACAGTGGTATTCGTGTCGATACCATCTATTTCGATGAGGCTCACAACAGTGTGAAACGTAACTTCTTCCCCGCGACTGAGTATTACTCTCAAACTGGTGGTCGTTGTTTCTTCTTCACTGCAACTCCCAAACACTCTGTTACCATCTCCAAGCCTGGGATGAATGACGTTGATGTGTACGGTAATGTCCTCGCACAGGTTCAAGCCAGTGAACTGATTGAGTATGGTGCAATCATCTCTCCCAAGGTGGTTGTCAACCAACTCCCCATGGCTATCGGTGGTGACATTGCAGAACGTGACTGTGAGAATCTTCTCAACACGTTGGACAACAATGATCACATGGAGAGGGTTCTGATCACGGCTGCCAAGACCAAACACATCGCAAATCTCTTCACTGAGAGTGACTTTTACCACAAAGTTCGTGCTCGTGGTTACAACGTGATGTGGATCACTTCCAAACACGGTGCTAACATTAACGGTCAGAAAGTCAACCGTGAGAAGTTCTTTGAGACCCTGAATGAGTGGGGTCGTGACATCAACCAGAAGTTCATTGTTCTTCACCACTCTATCCTGGCTGAAGGTATCAACGTCTCTGGACTGACTGCCTGTGTCCTGATGCGTAACATGGACTACATTGAGATGGCTCAGACTATCGGCCGTGTGATCCGTTTGGATCCCCGTGACCGTCAAGCCATTGCATCTGGTAGTGTCACTCCTGGCAATGTGTGGGATTATCACAAACCCTTCGGTGTTGTTTGTGTCCCAGTGTATAGTAAGGTCGGTATCAGCACTGCACAACGACTTCAAGCCGTTGTCGATACCATCTTTCAAGAAGGTCAACCTGCAATCTCCGTTGTTCGTCGTTAATCATGTCTGATCGCTGGAAAACTTACTCCAAATTCGCGTTCAATTCTTTACGTTCCAACATTGATCTTTATCCTGATGACTCCAACGCAAAACGTGCGGCTGGTCGTATCTTCTATGACCTAATCTTCAGTTCTGGTACAGTCAAGACTGGGCTAATCAGTGAGAACGCACTGAAAGCCAAGAAGCCCTGTGAGGATCACTATCTCTCTCCGCAGTTTGTCTGTCGGATGATATGTGAAAACCCTGAACTTTACCTAGAAGATTACTTAATCTTTGAAAACCTGTTTTTCCATTGCCGAAGGACCATACTGGTCACATCTCAGGAAAATACGAATTTATCTAAACTTACAAAGAATACCAAAGGCAATTTCCAAGTGTTTGTTCCTACCAACTTGAAGTATGAACATCTTGGTATCAAACTCTTTGAACGTCAAGGTAGGTTATGGAGTGATTCTATAGAACTTGAGAATAGTATTCTAGATGACTATGTTCCTTCCGATCTGTTAGAGTTTGAAAAACAATTTCTTGTCAAATGAGTAAAAGTAAAGACCCTATGCCTGGAATCCTGGATAATACTCACCCAGGATGTTTTTATAAAGATCATGGAATAGTGCCGATTGCCAATAGTAAAAGATACATGGTGATCGGCCCTGATGGTGGCAAATGTGTTCAATTAAAAGTATGTAACTCTGTGGATAGTGCAAAGAAGTTCATAAATCTTAGGACGAGAGGGGCCAGTCGTCGGGCTGGCCACAAAACGTGCCAGGGCCCTCTGGATGCGTTATATTAGCCATGTTGAGAGGAACACCCAATGCAACTGACTTCCAAAGACGCCAACATGGTTGTTGACTTCTATCCCGTCAAGTTCGCCGACGGTACGATCAATTCCCGTCAAATGATCAAGATTGTTACCTTCATGGGTGGCACTCAGTCTAAGTCGATGATCAACAAGCGTGACATGGAGCGTGAGGTTGATTCCCGTGTGAATGGCTACGGTTATGAGGTGACTGGTTTCCATGAGATTCCTCAACTCTTTAACTCTGGTCTTGTTTGTGCCTGCTGATCCCGCATTTCCTACATCAAACTTCCCGCATTTCCCGCAATGACCATGACCATCAATCCCTCCGATCTTCAAGCTCTCAAAGAAAACTATGTGGAATACATTATTGATGGGATGGATATGGATGATCTCATCTGCATGTGTCGTGACCTGATGTATGATGCATACAAAGATTACACTTGGGATGAGGTGACTGAAGAGATCAAAGATCTGTATGATGAAGAGACCTTGATTGGCCTTCTGCCCGAATGATATACGCTCTCATCATAACTGCCAGTATTGTGTGGGCATTGCTGGCTCTCTTTTCTCCCTGGTTCAATCACCTTAACAAGGACAATGAGCGTTTCTAAGGAACAACTAATCGACGCACTCTACAATGAGTATGTTTTTCTGTGTCATGATGATTTCGATCCAGATGAGGATGCAACTCCTGAAGAATACCTTGAAGGACTAAAGGAGATGAGCTATGATGAGTTGATTGAAGAAACATCAACGGACGACATTTACCATCTTGATGAGTTTATGCAAGCATGGGGATGAAAGTAACTGAACACAATGTAGATGCCGACTGGAAGGTAGAAGAACTTGATGCCTTGATGGAACTTGTGAAGAGGGAAATTAAGGGAACTGATGACAAAACCACACAAATGTTCTATGCCAAAATATACGGAAAGTTGATGGGGGAACACATGGGAGCCCAGTCCTAGAACTGGCCACAAGACGCGCCAGACCCCGCCAGATGGGGTATATTAGCCATGTTGAGAGGAACACCCGTGACTGACTTCATTTGCGTCTACTTCGGTAATGACACTCAAAACCCTGGTAAGTGGTGGAACATCACCGCCCGTGGGTTTGCCACTGCCCGTTGTGCTGAGAAGCACGGTCTCTACATGATGCCTACTGCTGGTGTCTTTGGTTTTGCTGTTATCAAGGAGACTGACAACACTTGGGAGGTGATTGACAACAACTCTATGTTGCCTCCTCACTACTCTATCGGTGCTGACGGTAACAGCTTCTCTGTTCAACCTGCTTCTACTCTCCAACTGGTTTGATGCTCAAGACTAACGTTCTCAAAGTGATCGGTGAGACCTCTAAGGGTATCACTCTCACCAGGCTTCAAAAGTTTGAAGTCTTCTGCAATGTGTGTGACAATCTACTTGCAGAGGGTAGAATTACCAAAGCCCAACACTCCCACTGGACTAACGTATTCTAATGAAAGACGACACTCAAACTGCACAAATCCGTCGTACCATTCTCCAAAAGATTGAAGAAATGGACATTGAATTGCTGAAGCGCATTGCATACGAATGCCGTTGTGAAGAGATGGGAATCTATCCCGACATGACATACGTCAACTGGTGAGGTGTGACAGCCACCTGGCTG
>Ga0208547_1001861_pt1 | contig 11443 bp, 17 predicted proteins | sample DEB08_DNA_5_FD_185501 | JGI IMG/M metagenome (GOLD analysis project Ga0208547, IMG submission 185501) | Aqueous microbial communities from the Delaware River and Bay under freshwater to marine salinity gradient to study organic matter... | ecosystem: Environmental > Aquatic > Marine > Coastal ... | reverse complement strand
TGTGCCTTCGATGTAGCTCAATCTTCCTATACTGTCTATTAGTTTTTTGCATTTAGGAGTGATAAAAATCTTTCTTTCTCCTTTTGCATTTTTTAATCTTGCGTTGAGTGCATTCACTCTATCTTTAACTGGTGTGTGGCGTGGTCTCGCTTTTACGACAAAACCTGCATTTTGCAGGATACTAATGTCGCTTCGACCAGCTGATGCCGATTTTCTAGCACGGCCTGCAGGGTCAGGATAAATGATTATTTGACTACCTGGATATCTTTCTTTCAACTCTGCCGCCATCATATCTGTGTTACTATTCAGCATATATATCTCATCGTGGAAATGTATAATGTCGCCTCTGATATCAAAGATTGCTGCTGTTCCTGGTGATAAGTTGAAGTCCATGCCCACGTGTATAACATCTGTGTTTGGATTGTTTAGAGGTTTGATACATTCTTTGTAGTCAAAGTTGTAGGCTACCACGCCTCCAAACTGTGAGAAGCTGGCTTCATATTCAGCTTGAAATGTACGTTCATCCAAATCACGCCTTGCTGCTTCTATTTCATCAGCATCAACATTGCCACCTTCAATGGTTGTGTACTGAAAAGCATTCCAATCATCTTCTTGTAGTGCTGTTGTAAACAACTGATGGCTCCAACTACCATAACCTTTGGGTGTGCCTGTAAACAATGCTTTGCCTTTTTTATCACTCAGCGTGGGTCTCAAAACTTCTGTGAATGCTTCTCTTGGAATGTCTTGAAACTCGTCCATAATCAAAAAGTCCAAACCCACTCCACGCAAACTATCAAAGTTGTCTGCACCACGCAAACCAATGATGCTGCCATTTTTAAGGTATATTGTGAGTTCCGCTTCGTTTTTCTTTTTGATCCAACGTAGTTTGCTGAGTTTATCCAACAGTGGCAACCAGGTAAGTTGTTTTGCCATTCTATAACTTGGAGCAACCAGCCAGTTGACACTGCCAGGATTTTGAGCTGCATTTTTGCACAACTCCCTCATGCACAGGTGAGTCTTGCCGAATCTGCGTCCTGTTATTAGAACTTTGAAACGACTTGTGTCATCTGCTACTGTTTGTTGAGGGGCTGTTAATGGCACTTAATCATCCTTCCATGGTAGCGGTGTATCATCATCACCATCTGCCACAACTTCTTTTTGTCCAAGATATTGTTTGCCAAGCCAAACCAACATACGATCTGACCCTTCCATGGCTTTTTCCATTTGTTTTCTGCGCAAAGCTCTTTTGCCGGCACTTTGACCATGCTCAAGCTCTTTAGCAAAGTTTTTTCTGATGGTTTCCTCTGCGAGACCTGTCATAAACGACATTTCTCTGAGTGTACAGCCAATCCTTGCCAACTTCCAGATCTCTTCGCGATCTACGTCAACAACTCTGACTCTCCCCTTTTTCTTTTTGGGTGCTTCATCCATTGTGTAATCCTTACATTGATCGTGCTTTTACTTTAACACGAAAATATCTTCTATCTGTCAAACCACCAGTAGTGGTGATTGTGTTGTAGACCTTGTAAATGTTGCCTTGAGTTCCGCCTGAAAGAGTGATTGTTGTGGTTGTTGTGGTTGAGCCTGTGTCCGTTGATACCAAAGCATCAGTGTCGCCGGTGATGGTTTCTACACTCCAGTTTGAAGTTGAGATTTCATCACCGCCTGGTAGCCACTGACTCCATGAGATCAAATAGTCCAAGGCAGCCTCTGAATCTTTGTCGATTAGTGTGCCTTCGTTGTCTTTGTAAAATCCTGTTGTTGTAGCCATGATGCTTCCTTAAAAGTTTGTATCAAGTATTCTTGTTTCTTGATCTATTTCGTATTCACTTGATTCTGGTACAATGTTATTTATTCGGGATTCAGAATCAAGGGCGAAAATCGCCGTTTCTTTGAGTATTTCTATGTTTCTAGTTTCAGATTCAATGGTAAATCTACGATTTAATGGAACCGTAAACTTGTAACTGCCTATTCCAGTGAGTGTGAATACTGCACCAAATGCACTTGTAGCACTGCGTTTTCTTGTGCCTTCAATGCTGGTGCCAAATGCACTTTGTATTGTGCTTGCAAAACTTGTTATTCGATTTGCATCAACACTCAAACTTGAATCTACATCTAAGTCTGCAACTGCGGTGCGTTTTCTTGTTGCATTAGATACCTGTGTAAATGCTGCATTCAGTGTTGCAGCACCAGTACTGGTTATTCTACCACTTGCTGAAAGTGTAGCAACAATATCAAGATGTGCATCAGCTTTGTCATATGGATGACCTTGTGCTGTTAAGGAGAAAATACCAGTTGGTGAACTTGAACCACTTATTGTTCTTCGTCCACTGCCAGTCAATCCAAATGCTGAATCTATTGTACTTGAAGCAGTTCTTGTTCTTGTGCCTGCTCCAACAACCGAAAACGCTGAATCTATTGTACTTGAAACATTTCTTGTTCTTGTGCCTGTGCTGGTTTGAGTAAATGCACTGGATAGTGTTGCACTTGCAGGCACTTTAATAGTTGCATCTGCAGTTGTTGTAAATGCACTGGATAGCGTTGCACTGCCTGGCACCGTTACACTTGCATCTGCACTCACGCTGAATACACTTGATAGATTTGCAACGGCGGTGGATGTGGTTGTAGCAGTTGCAGTTAAACCAAACTGAGCATCCAATACAAGTGCATCAGGTTGCCAAACTATGGTTGGCCAATCATCCCAAGTGTAATCGCCTAAATCATCCCAAGTATAATCAGTACCTGATACTCTTATGATGTTGTTGGCAGTTGCTGATAAAGTAAATGCACTTGATATATCCACAGTCGTTGATGATTCTACTGACGCATCAGCAGTCAGTGTAAATGCAATAGTCTCCGCTGGGCGAATATAGTCATCTACAACATAATCATCATCTACATAAGGCAGGCCTACAGTACCAGAGTCAATGTATCTTACAACATAACCCTGATCTGCATAGCCTTCATCAAAATACAAACTATCAGACATAATCTACTTTTATTAAGCTAGACTGATGCTTAGATTGCCTGCTACGATGGTAAAAATATCTGCCTCATCTACTGCACGACTGGCCGACAAACTTCCGAAAAATAATGCATTTCCCGCACTGGACGCATCGCTGACAAATAGTCCTATAACTGTGCCCCATCCGCCAGCACCTGCTGCGTCAAACTCTACGTCTGCACTGTTTGATGCTGTGCCACCTGAAGCTGCACCAAATGTAACTGCTTTTCTTGTGTAGCCAGTTCCACTTACTTCTGTCCAACTTTGTGTTTCGCCATCACTGATAGCTGTGTAAAGACCAACATATAAGTTTGCTGGGCTTGTAAAATCTCTTGTTCCTTTGCCTAGTACGTGATCTAGGATCTCGTCTTCTGCGTAGTTTGTTGCATTGCTCATGCTTTTCTCCTTAAAGTTTTGTTACTCTTATTCTGCAACTGATATTTCTATCAGTCGATGATGCTGCGGTTTGTCTAAAACTCACATTGGTTGTTGATCCAAATGTTTCACTTTGGAAGCCTGTTAAGATTGTTGAAGTTGTAGTGCCGCCCAAGAATCTTAGAGTTCCAACATTTCCAAGTGAAGCATCTGTAGTTTCATCCCATAAAACTATGGCAACTTCGGTAGTACCGCCGTCTGTTTGTATTATTGGTTCAAACAAATATGTGCCAGCTCCTAATGTGACTTGATAACTTCCATTTTGTGTTAAAAAATCAAATGTATCATAATCAACGGAAACTGTACGTCTATATTCATTGCCACTCACCAGTTCTCCACCAGTAGAAATATTTAATATGGCAATCCCTGCACCACCCCCGGTGCTTGCACCTGGCTCCCAAGCACCACTGGTACTGTTGTAGGTTAGGATATCACCATTGCTGGGACTTGCAATATCAAACTCATCAATGATTGCATTTACATTGTCAATGTTTTGTTTGATATCAGGTCTTGCCAACGCTGGCTTGTCTGAACCTGCGTCTATGTTGGTTGTACCTGCTTTTGTAGTTGGCCAACTCATAGTGCAACTCCATCTATTTTGCACTGTATTCCGTTGGGTATGTCTTCATTGTTGTCAAACAACTCAATGAGTTCAACTGTTGATTTTGGTTCAGTTTCCACTGTCCAAACAGTTTCAACTCCGTCTATTTCATATGTAAATGTATAAGTCCACATATCTTATCCTCCGTCATCATCTAAGTTGTTGTCGTAGTGTTGCAACAACACTGTGTCTGCATCATTGGTGAATGCACTAGTTGGTGGTGTGATTGTGCTGTTGGTAACGCCATATCTATCCACTGTTGATATACGAAGTTCATCCATATATCCAGTGTAAAAATAACCACCTCGTGTGGGGCCCCCTGCGGGATCTCTAAACAACCCACTGCTCACACCATAGCCTGTGCCTATGTGAAAATCTTCAGTAGTGTCTGCAGCATTGTGATTCCAACCTGCGTTGTAGTATCTTCTAACACCATCTGTGAAAATAGCAACTCCGCCACCGCTTGCGTGACATATTGCAGCGTGTGTCCAAGTGTTGTCACTATAACCGCCTGTGCTGGGCACAAGAACACTTATGCTGCTGTTGTCGCCTACTGCAAACAACATTCTTTGACTGCTTCTTGGTCCTACACTCCAACCAGTGTTGTCATTATAGTCTTGTTGGTTTACTATCTCTGCTACAGTATCAGCAGTCTTAAACCAAAACTCAATGGTGTATGCACCAGTGCCAAGATAGAAATCACTGTTGTTGCTGATATAACCTTTGTCTGAACCATCAAAGTATGCACTGTGTGATCCAAACTGTTTGTCGCCGGCTCCACTGCTGAAAGTTATACCACTGTTGGTCATTGTTTTAGGTGTTCTTGTAACAGCCTCATCAGCTGCTTGGAATGTAAATCCGTGTCTCATTGCTCCTAATGGCATATCTTCTCCTTATTGGAAGTCATTGACTGCTGTAGCAACATAAACCGGTGTTGTGTCATCAATGCAGGTTATTGTTACAAGATCGTATCCGCCATCTGTGAGTGCCAAACTACCACCTGGGGATAAAACACTTGCACCCAATGTGAGTGTGTAGCTGCCACCTGTACCATCAAAGAACAATGTCACTGTTTGGCCTTCGGTGGGTGAAGTAAAACCATTGACGGTCATTGAACCTGTCATTGCCACATAGTGTATTGGACCATCTGTTGCATCAGGTGCATAAGTGCCTGTGGTTGTTGCTGATGTATGAATGGTTTCTACAAAATCATTTAGATTGGTTAAACTAGTTGCACCTGTGAGAGTCAAACTTGACCCTGTTAAACTCAATGCACTGCCTGTGCCTGCTGTTAGTGTTGCACCACCGCCATTTGTTAGCAACAACTGCGGATCTGTTGCAGCCTGTGCAAAATCATTGGTTGCAAGTCCAATACCTGTTGAAGCTGAACCTGTTATTACACCATAACCACTGCCACCTGTGTCGCCTATTTCCATTCCGCCTGCACTGCTTACTTCAACAGCGCCTGTGCCGTTTGCAGTGAGTGTGACATTGCCATTGACTACAGTTGTGGTTATACTAAAAGTATTCACATCCAAGTTGCCACCAAGCACTGGCGCGGTGTCCTCTTCAACTTCTGTTAAAACAAGACTTGTGTCTACAGGATTAAATGTAAACACGCCTGTGGCGTTGTTGTATGCAAGTGCCCCAGCGCCACTTGCTGCGCCTGTTGTTACACTAAAACTTGTTAAACCTGATAATCCTGCTTCAGCTGCTGTTTGATTGATCCATTTGCTGGTTCCAGTATCATATGCCAACAACTCATTGTCAGCTGGTGTGCCTGTTTGAACCACATCGCTTAAATCACCAATATTTTCAGCTGTAATATTTTCTAACTTGTCTGAATTTAAGTTGGAAAAGTTATTATCCATCTCTGTAAAAGACAATGATTGGCCTTTTATACTTCTTAAAACTATCGTCGACATTTATTTCTCCTATGTAGGCGTCCCTACTCATTGCTATTTAGTTGTCTTTTGGTTTTTGGCTGTAATAACCGAGGTTTTTAGCCTGTTCTCTGCTTTTGTTTAATAAATCACTTCTTTGTACAATGATCAATGTGCCTTTGTCAAAGCCTGTGTACAATCCGTTTGTTTTTCCTGTTTTGGCAGGATCGTTTATAAAGATTTCTATGTCTTCATATGTATTTAACACCGTATCGGTTATTTCCCAAAGGTCCGTTGGTGGATGGGCTGTGTATATAATAACTGCTGGTATATCCATTGGGTACAACAACTGACTGATGTGTTCAAGTTGTGCTTGTAAATCACCCTGTGCCATCAACAAGTGAACACTGTGTCTATAAGGTGCAAGACCCGGGCATATTGCATGACCGCCATATTCTTTTTGAGGTTTAGTGAGCCATTTTAGATAGGCTTCAACCTTGCGTGTTAGCGATTTCGAATGCTTGATCATGTGTGATTACCTCTAGTTGTGGATCTGTTGTGTTGCCTACAAATCTTATGCTGGGCAGTGTTTTGATTAGTTCTAATATTGCAGCTCTGTGTTTGAGTCTTGTTTTTTCTGTTGTGGTTGGGTTGGTTCTAAAATAATAAGTGTAGGCATTTTCATTTGATTGATTGAGTACACCATCAAAGCCTATTGCAATGATTTGATTGTGTGGATAAAGAGTGTGTGCAAGTTTGATTGCAGTGCTGCCTGAATCCATTCCGGCTGGTTCGCAGTCTTGCCATCCATCGGGTGTTTCCAGTGAACTTTGTTTGCACCAATAGGTGGTGTTAGGCTTTTTTGGCAGTTTGCTCACAGCATGTACTGCCATTCTATCAACACAAACCAAGTGATCTAGTTCAAAATCTTTGATGCCGTAGTTGCAGCCAACACTGGGATGCAGTTGTACTCCGTGCCACTTGCGATTGCTTGGACCATTGCCAATAACCCAGGTTATCATTTAAAAATCCTTTGCCACCAACTGAAGTTGAATATCAACAAGTTGTTTTTCCAATAAAACTACTTTTCTTTTGAGCTGTTTGTGTTCTTGTATAAAACTGTTGTGCTTTGTACTCAGCTCACTCAACAACAAACTGGTTTCAATCATCCAATCGTATGGGTCAAAATCTGTCATTTTATCTGTCATGGTGTTTCAACATTCTTTGTCTAAGATTTTCTCTGCGATTGAGTATTTCTACATTGTCCAAGGTCCAACCTTTGCCGAAATCCTTGCGTACCATGTTTAGATCAGACTTGCCTCTGCCCGGCATGCGATAATCTTTGCCATCTCGCCATATTTCCAAATAATCATCAAACTCAATCTCCCAACATTGGCCTCTGTGCTTGGCTTGACACCTAGCTCTTATATAACTCAGTCTAAGAGATTTTATTACAGGATCTTGAAATCTAAAATAGCGCATATTTTATTTATGCAGATAAATATCTTTGTAAAATAAAGGAGATGAACATGAAACTATCAAACGATTTAATAAAGGACATTCAGTTGGCGAGATTGTATAGAAGTGTGGCTGTGATGTTGGAGATTGGCACATTGTACGCAGTTGTTTGGGGAATATACACTGCATTGTCAGTTATTGCATCATGGATATGATACACAACCAAGACTGCATTGAGTGGATGCAAACACAACCAGATGATAGTGTTGATGTGATTATAACAAGCCCGCCTTACAACAGAGGCATCAAATACAACCGTTATCAAGATCGCAGGCGAGACTATTTGGAGTGGATGCGTGAAGTGTTTGAAGAATGCACACGCATACTCAAACCCACCGGACATTTGTTTGTAAACATTGCAGGCAACCACAAAGATCCTTTCTTGGCATATGAAGTTGCACAACAAATACAATGGCGAGTGCAAAACAACATTGTTTGGGCAAAGGCAGTTGAGTTTAAAGGACACATATATGGTAGAAGCACTGTAAACATCAACGCCCAATATGTACTGCCGCACGGACACGAAACTGTGTGGCACTTTACACACAAAGGTAAGACGCCAATATCACTTGATCAAAGCAGTGTGCCTTACAGACCAGAATATGCAGAGGACAACTTCAAACGCACAGGTAGAACACACAGGCCCACCACAACCTGTTGGCACATTCCATATGAAACCACAGGCTATATGGGACAAGACGCAGCACAACTCAAAGGTGAAAAATCACATCCAGCTATATTTCCAAGAGATCTTGTTAGACACTGTTTGAATGTTGCTGGAGCACAGCCAGGTGATGTGTTGTTTGATCCTTTTGCAGGCACAGGCACCAGTTTGGTAGTTGCCAAAGAAATGGGTTTGACTGGAAGAGGCACAGAAACAGATCCGGACTATTGTGAGTTTATACAAGAGAGATTGAAATGATATACAACCAAGACTGCATCAAGTGGATGCAAACACAACCCGATGATAGCGTTGATATGGTATTAACAAGTCCTCCGTATGACAACTTACGAGAATACAACGGTTTTGATTTTGACTTACCGAGTATGCTTCCACAGTTGAAAAGAATAGTAAAGCCCGGAGGTGTTGTTGTTTGGAATATCGCTGATGCTACTGTAAAAGGCAGCGAAACTGGCACAAGTATGCGTCAAGCATTGGCATTCATTGACACGGGCTTTAGACTAAATGACACTATGATTTATGTCAAACGAAACCCAATGCCAAGTTCAAGCAGCAGCCCACGATATCATCAAGCCTGGGAATATATCTTTTGCTTTAGTGTAGGCAAGCCAAAAACCTTCAACCCATTAATGCGTGAAACAGCATACACTGGTGAAGCAAATATGCGTTATCGTGGCAAAGAGGGCGTAATGGAATACAAAAAAACCAAACGCAACACGCACACCAAGTTGAACAATGTATTTGAATACACCATTGGCGGCGGACATACAACCAAAGATAAAATAGCATTTGAACACCCAGCGATTATGCCAGAGCAGTTAGCAGAAGATCAAATACTAACTTGGACCAATCCAGGCGATACAGTATATGATCCCTTTGCTGGATCAGGCACTACAATCAAGATAGCCAAACAGAATAACAGGGTTGGTATTGGCACTGAAATCAGCCAAGACTATATCGATATAGCAAATAAGAGATTAAAATGATATACAACCAAGACTGCATTGAGTGGATGCAACAACAACCCGATGATAGCGTTGATGCTATCATCACTTCACCGCCCTACAACTTCGATATTGAATACAACACATATCGAGATCAAGTTGATGACTATAGAAACTTTACAAAAAACTGGATCACGGAAGGCGTAAGAATACTAAAGCCAACAGGTAGATTTATTATAAACATACAACCTCTATTCAACAAGTATATGCCCTATCATCATTGGATATACAGAATAATGGAAGATGCTGATATGTTATGGTATGGTGAGCGTATCTGGCAAAAAAACAATATCAATGGATATAGAGGAGCCGCTGGTTCAATGGGCAGAAGTAGCAAACCATATCTATGGTATTCAACCGAATATGTGCAGATATTCTGCAAAGGTGATCTATATCGTCGGTGTGCTGCTGAAGAATCACTATTGACAATCAAAGAACAGATGCCCTGGTGTAAGGATCATATATGGAATATTGCTCCTGGTAGAAACAAGAACCATCCAGCAGTGATGCCAGAGCAGTTAGCAGAGAGACTTATAAAACTGTTCTGTAAAAAAGGTGATGTGGTATATGATCCTTTTGCTGGGATTGGCACAACACTAAAGGTAGCACAAGATTTAGGATGCAATCCCGCGGGCACAGAAATAGATTCGGACTATTGCAAGTTTATACAAGAGAGGTTGAAATGAAACTACATTTTCCACTTGGAGATACACATTTTAAAAAATCAGATTGGGATGACTACCAACTATTACAATATCGCCAAGCTGTGGCAATGTGCAAGGCGAGAAAAAAACTTGCCATAGACTGTGGTGCTCACGCTGGTATAATGACACGTAGAATGAGCAAAGACTTCAAACGAGTGTTGAGTTTCGAACCTGTACATTGGGCATTGTTGGGTGCCAACACAGCGGATCTCAAAAATGTAACCATAGTACCACATGCTGTTTCAAATGGCACAGGTTCTAGCAAAATATCAATCAACACTGAAAACAGTGGAGACAATCGTGTAACAGAATCAGGCGATAGAGAAATACAAACTGTGAGATTGGATGATTACGACACTGATGAAGTTGGCTTGATCAAGTTGGACATACAGGGTCACGAATATCCAGCACTGCTGGGTGCCCGACAAACCATATTGCACGACCACCCCACCATACTCATTGAAATGGAGCGGTGGGATGAGAATGCGCCAAAGATTGAGGCATTGTTGGCAGACTGGGATTATCAGCTAATCCAGCGCCGAAATGCAGACAGGATATATGTGTGGCAGGGCTGGTAAAAAAAGATTGACAACCCACACATAATCAAGTATAATAAAAATACAAAGTTGCTACAGGAGAAACAAATGAACTTTGAAATACTAACAGGTGATAACAAGGACACCTTAAAAACACTTGAAGACAACAGCATAGATGCGATTGTCACAGATCCACCATATGGTATCAGTTTTTTAGGCAAAGATTGGGATAGTAAAAAAGCCACAGAAACCACAAGCAAGTTAGTTGGACTACAAAATCTACCAAGTGGTATGAAACACACATCTTTGGCGGATGATTTAGAGTTTCAATATTGGATGAGAGATGTATTCAGTGAATGTTTGCGTGTGCTCAAGCCAGGCGGATACTTGTTGGCGTTCAGTGCCGCAAGAACATATCACCATATGGCAATGGCAGCACAAACAGCAGGCTTTGAAGTTAGAGATCAACTTATGTGGTTGTATGCAAGCGGCTTCCCCAAAGCACAAGACATAGGTAAAGCAATCCAAAGAAGACAGGGTGTTGAAGAGGAATATACGATAGAAGAATGGGAAGCAAAGCAAGGTTATAGTGTTAATCGTCCTGGTGAAACAATGGGATTTGGCGATCCTAAAAATAGAGACGGACACGGTGATGCTGGGTTAAGTGGTAAGATTGCAAAATGCACATCACCAGAAGCACAACAATGGAGTGGTTGGAAGACAGCACTCAAACCCGCACACGAACCAATCGTTATGGCACGCAAACCCTTTAAGGGCAGCACAATAGACAATGTGTTGACTCACGGTGTTGGCGCACTTAATATTGATGCTACTCGTATTCCTTTTGAAGGTGATAAACCTAAACCAGCATCGTTTAAGAATGGCATTAGTTATAGACAGCACACAGATGAACTATACGGCAAAGATGCGGAACACACAACAGAACGCACTCAAGACTATAATGACGCAGGTAGATTCCCCAGCAATGTCATAGGTGAAGTTGAAGGTTATCAAAAGTTCTTTTATTGCCCCAAGGTAAGCCGCAAAGAGAGACATACAGGTTTTGAAGCACCACC
>Ga0208547_1001860_pt1 | contig 11457 bp, 12 predicted proteins | sample DEB08_DNA_5_FD_185501 | JGI IMG/M metagenome (GOLD analysis project Ga0208547, IMG submission 185501) | Aqueous microbial communities from the Delaware River and Bay under freshwater to marine salinity gradient to study organic matter... | ecosystem: Environmental > Aquatic > Marine > Coastal ... | reverse complement strand
AGTAACAGTAACTCTAGATTACGTAAGGGTGCCAAGACTACTTATGCAGATTGGTGTGTGAAGAATGGGTTTCTGTATGCGGACAAGGATGTCCCACAGGAATGGATTGACGAAAAGAAAAAACCTGCTAAAGTGTTTCCACAAGAACTAATTAAATTTCCTTACAAGAAAATACAGAGGTAGTTATGACTGAGCAGACAAGCAAAAACAATTCAACATTTGCAGTTGCAGTTGAACCTGAGTTTGATGATAACAACAAGTGGACTGGTGTTGTCTCAGCCCACATTGAAGAAGCTGTTGAAGACGATCTTGATGAAAATGAGTTGGTTCAAGTTCGTAGCGTTTTAGGTATGCTTGCATCTTGCCTTGAGCTTATGGAACGTGATGAAGATTTCTTAAATTACGTCAGAACATTTTTCATTGAATCCCAGCAAGAAATGATTGAAGGTTTCTTGGAGGAATTTGAGGAAGCACAGAAGCCCTCATTCACACGAAGTGAAGATGGCAAAGTTATTTCGTTAAACTTTCACACTAAAACATATGGGAATGCGTGATGGGTTTTAAAGATATCCGTAATGAGTTGACACCAGAAGTCAACGCAATGCTTGAAGACATGGTAGAATTTGATGAGATCAACAAGCCTATGCATTACAACACAGGCAAGTACGAAACATTTGATATCATTGTCGATGTAATGGGAGACTACGACACAATACCCTACTGTCGTGGCAATGTGCTGAAGTATATGTTGCATAGAATGTGGAACAAGGGTGATCCACTAGCCAATGTCGGAAAGGCAACATGGTACTTAGACAAACAGACTGGCTTGATGCGCAAAACTGAAGGAGTGAACTGGTAATGTCTAGGGAAATAGATGTCAAGGTTGACATTGAACTGTTTATAGATATAACTGAAGTTTCGCCCGAACATAGGAATCAAGATGGAATCACAGAAATCATCGAGGATGTGCTCGATGCGTGTGTGTATGACATTCCGGGTTCGACTCTCAAAAGAATCGGGATTGAGATTGAAGGACTTGATTAATGAAATACTTAGGCATCAACATAGATCTTGACAGAGATAGTGAGCTAACTGAACAAGCGACTGTTCTCCTCAAAGATTACTACATGCTTGAAGACGAAACATCGCCACAGCAAGCATTTGCACGTGCCGCTGTCGCATATTGTGAGGGTGACTATGCTTTTGCTCAACGGATTTATGACTATGCTAGCAAGTGTTGGTTTATGTTTGCATCTCCGGTCTTGTCTAATGCACCCAGAGACGGAGAAGACATCAAGGGTCTTCCTATCAGTTGTTTTCTCACTTATGTTGGTGACAATCTGGAGTCCCTTATTGATCACAATGCTGAAGTTGCATGGCTATCTGTCAAAGGAGGTGGAGTCGGTGGTCACTGGTCTGATGTACGCCCTGTAAGTGACAAGGCACCGGGAGTGATTCCATTCTTAAAGGTTGTTGACTCACAGATGACAGCCTACAAACAAGGCAAGACCCGCAAGGGATCTTATGCCGCATACCTTGATGTATCGCATCCAGAGATCATTGAGTTCGTAAACTTTAAAGTCCCTACTGGAGGGGATATAAACCGTAAGTGTTTGAATTTATTCAACGCAGTTAACATTACAGATGCTTTTATGGAGGCAGTAAAAAATGGAGAAATCTGGGAACTTAGATGTCCACACACAGGAGCTATCCGAAGTACAATCCAAGCTAGAGAATTGTGGCAAAGAATACTTGAAGCTCGCTTCAGAACTGGTTCGCCTTACCTCAACTTTATCGACACAGCCAACCGCGCATTACCAGACGCTCAAAAAGCTCTTGGACTTGCAATTAGAGGGAGTAACTTATGTAACGAGATACATCTCGCGACAAGTGAAGACAGAACAGCCGTCTGTTGCCTCTCAAGTGTCAACATTGAGCGATACGATGAATGGCGAGATACAGAAATGGTACAAGACTTGGTCCGACTCTTGGACAACGTCCTTAAATTCTTTATCAGAAATGCGCCAGAAGAGCTAGAGAAAGCTAAGTTCAGTGCATACATGGAACGGTCCATCGGCTTAGGTGCGATGGGCTTCCATGGCTACCTACAGAACAAAGGCATTGCATGGGAATCTTGGCAAGCGGCTAGTGAGAACTACCAGATATTCAAGAAGATCAAAGAAGATGCATTGGAGTCTACACATGAACTCGCTAAAGAAAGAGGTGAAGCACCGGATATGGCAGGCACAGGGCGGCGTAATGCTCATCTACTTGCGATTGCTCCGAATGCTAACTCGTCTATCATATGTGGGTGCTCAGCGTCTATTGAGCCTATCAAGTCGAATGCATACACGCACAGAACACGTGCAGGTGCGCATCTGGTTAAGAACAAAGCGTTAGAGAAGGTTCTGGAGGAACACGGTGAAAATACCGAAGTTACATGGAAAACAATTATATCAAGCGAAGGCTCTGTCCAGCATTTGGACTTCCTCAGTGACCATGAAAAGAGCATATTCAAAACAGCCTTTGAACTGGACCAAGCGTGGGTTGTTGAACATGCGGCTAAAAGGCAGGAGTTTATTTGTCAGGGACAATCAGTAAATCTATTCTTCCCTGCTGGCTCACCTAAGCCATATGTCAATTCTGTCCACATCAAGGCGTGGAAGGATGGCCTCAAAGGATTGTATTACTTACGTACCAACGCCGGTGTAAGTGCTGACAAAGTTGGTGCGTCAGTTGAACGCAACGCATTAAAAGATTTCACCTCTGACAGTGAAGGAGAAGAGTGTATCTCCTGTCAGGGATAACAGAGTTCGGTGATTGCAACACCGATAGGAACGTGACCGAATATCTCTCGCTGATGGGGGATAAGGTAGACTCAAAGGGATAGCGTCCATACCCTTAGCAGGGTTGCGAGTTGTAGGAGGTCCATTCGGAAAGGTACATCAGATAGTACCTCCTTGGGGGTTACCCGATTCCCCCCGTTCCGCCTTTTTAGGTTATATCATGGCAAGAAAGAAACAATTACAAATAGCAATAGGACCAATAGAGCACGTGCCTTCAGACAAGGATAGAAGCTACAACGAGCTTGTGTGCTCCATCTGCCACTGCGAGTTCGACATTGAACTTGAGGGCGGCATTGATGGATACTTAGGTGTGTTACCTGTGGCTTTATGCGCTATGTGCTACTCAGGGTTAGATCAATTCTTCACTCAGATGCATGGGTGCTACGATGATGAACATGATGGATACGAGGATCACGATGAAGATTAACGGCATACACATGAACGACAGAGGAAAGCCAGTAGATCGTTTTGATCTGGAAGATGCGATCATGAAAGCATGGCACACAACGGATGACATTAAGGCTTTCTATACGTCCGCTGAGCACATGAATGAGGATCAGGTAATCAATGCCCTTATCGGGCTAGAGATCTTCGCTGAGATGCGCTTTAACGAGCTTTGGAATACATTTGAGAAATGCATACAGAATGGAGTGTTTAATGACGACGCAAGACGTGCAGACAAAATTGCTAAAGCTTTGGATGAAGCTACTCAAGGCTTCGGTCAAGAACAAATCTAGAAAGATAGCTAAGCTTGAGAGTAGATTGATTCAGCTAGAGCTACAAAAGAAAAACAATGACGAGCAAATCTAGCATCCAGTATTATTGGGCTGTTGCCACTGTATATGATGGCGTAGTAGACATGGGCCTCTGCAATAAAGTAGCAGATGAAATAAAAAACAATTCAGAGTTACTCACTGGTGTTGTCACTAATGCAGACCCAAAAGATACTAAATACAAATTTTGTGAGTCTAATGCTGTTGATCATCAGGATTTGATTAACCATTTGTTTTCGCATTTAATCATAGATGATCCTCAAAGCACATATGCCGTCAGGTATCATGAGATGGAAAATGGCGGGTGCATGGCGTGGCATGATGACAGCAAGTACAAATGCTCGTTTAGCATCTATTTATCAGATTGTGTCGGCGGAGAGTTGCAAGTAATGTCACCCTCTGGAAATGAAAGTATAGTTTTAGCACCCATTACTGGTAGATGTGTTAGACTAGAAAGAGACGTTACACACTGCGTACTTGATGTTGAAGAAGGCGTAAGAAGGTCACTTCAAATTTTTGAAAAGAGGTAGTAATACACGATGAGCATTGATTTTGAAGAAGAGTTTGACCTAGTCAAAGCACTGCGTGAAGCGCAAGCACTTGAGATGGTTGAAGAAACTGAGAATGGATGGCAGACTAAAGTAGTCCCAGACGCATTAGCACAAGCCGCCGTAAAAGAAATTATTCAACTAAGACAAGAGGTTAACGATTTACGCAACAGATTAGCAAAAATCAAGTCTTGACAGATTTTCCCTCGTGAGTATAACTACTCGACGGTGCCCACTTCGGTGGGCTTTTTTATCTACAAAACAAACGGAGTGGTGTAATGCCCCTGCTAGAACAATCAAAAACGTATAAGCCATTTCTATATCCATGGGCTGTGGACTTCGCTGTCAAGCATGAGAAAGTGCATTGGGGTGAATGGGAAGCTAAGTTACAGGATGACGTAGCTCAATGGAATAACGGGAAGCTGACTGATGTCGAAAGAAACCATATTACACAGATCCTTAGACTCTTTACGCAGTCGGATGTCCAAGTTGGAACAAACTACTTGGAATCTTACATACCTAAATTTAAGAATAACGAAATTCGGGCTATGCTTACTAGCTTTGCTAATCGTGAATTTGTGCATCAGCGTTCTTACGCTTTACTCAATGACACACTAGGCTTGCCAGAAGAAGAGTTCTCCGCATTCTTAGAGTATCAGCAGATGGCTGACAAGATTGAGTTCATGGCTGACATTGATGTGAACACACAAAGTGGACTGGCTAAAGCAGTTGCCCGGTCAGTAATCAATGAAGGCATGAGTTTGTTCAGTGCGTTCGTAATGCTACTCAACTACCAGCGCACAGGTAAGATGCGTGGCATGTGTGAGATTGTCGAGTGGAGCATCCGTGATGAGACGATGCACTGTGAGGGCATGACTAAACTATTCAGAACCTTTTGTGAAGAACACCCAAGGATTGTTACAGATGAATTTAAATCAGATATCTACCAAATGGTCAGAGATGCAGTCTCTCTTGAAGACAAAGTTATTGAACTTGCGTATGAGATGGGAGACTTGGAAGGACTCAGCCAAGAAGAAGTTAAGCAATATATTAGGTACATCGCAGACAGACGACTGATTCAGTTGGGTCTGAAGGGTAACTACAAAGTTAAAGAGAACCCACTACCATGGGTAGACTGGGTTGTGTCAGGAGATTCTCACAAGAATTTCTTTGAGGGTGTTGTGACAGATTACAATGCCGCAGGCATGGAAGGTGATGACTGGGGGTGGCAGGCCGCATGAGCCAAGATCAAGTTAAGGAAGAATTTGAAAAGCTTAACAGAAAGATCAAGGAAATGGAGGCAGTCATCAGACACCTAAAACGACAAATGCGCAAATAGTGCTTGTTTAAACACTTGACATTTGCTACAATCCGAATATAACTATATGGAGGAAAGTATCAATGTCAAGATTACGCTCTGCCCCTTTGAAGATTCAATTCCAAAAAGGCTACCAAGCGTTTAGGCGTGGCTTCACGAAGAACCCATACCAACGTAAGGATGATATTCAGAGTCGGGAATGGGAACGTGGATTTAATGCCGCATACTTTGAGACATTGACCAATGGTCCCACCCGCTAGTCAATGCAACCGTATTGGCTACACACTCACAGCCCCTCGCAATGAGGGGCTTTTTATTTGCGTGACATTAATCCGCCACGATTCTTATTTAGTTCCCCACTGCTTTTATTTTTTGGGTCAAACTTAGCCCATGGCACACGTAATTGAGAAGTATCTAACACAATATAAGAGAATAGATCATCGTCTGGAGAAGGCGTTCCTCTTTCATGCAAGTTTTCATACTTAATTGAATCGTACCCTTCGTCAGCTAAAATTTCCCTAATTTCTGCAAGTAGTTCTTTTGATCTTGGCGATTGTGCAAACTTAGCTTGTGTCATAAGATCATCTGGGATTTTATATGGAAGCGGGCCTTTCCAGTCGTTTTTATCCGCAATCTTCCAGACTTCATCCTCTATATCAATCAACTTCTTTATGTTTTCTTTTTTAAATCCTTTCTTAACCGCAATGTCTGTTATTCCATCCGCAAGTATTTTAGGATTTATGTATTTTCCTTGGGCTATTTCATTCCTGTAAGAATTCATCTGTTGTTGTTTGTACAAAGGATTAGGACCACGAAGCACTGTTAATACGTCATTCCAATGCCCCAAGTCCGTAGTTTCTAAGGGATTCTTAATTCTAGCAACAAGTGGAATTATATTTGCACCCTCTGGATATTCATCTATGTCTAAGTCCTTCGGCAAGTTACCTTTAGCCTTTAGTCGTAGCATTGCTTGCTTTGGATTGCCTCCAATATGAATTCCAAGGTCACTCTTTTTCAAGTCGAAACCGCCTAGATCACCAGTTGTTCCGTGGTAGAATGTTTTATCCCCACTCATTCCCAGATCACTAGGACTATACTTTTTTGCGGCATCCTCTAAAGGCAACCCTGCATCATTCTTCGTAGCAGTAATTAAATCGCCCTTAATCTGAACATTGCCCTTGCCGAACACTTCCTCTACACGAGAAACGTAATCACTGGTAGGCTCATTTCTCTGGTAACCTTTAGATGTTATCTTTCCTTTGCCTGATCCATCTCCTGCGTACACAGTAAAGTATGCCTTATCACCGGGCTTAATAGCATTCTCAGCCTGCTGAATAACACGCTTAATATTTTCAGGTTCTTCAATTACATTTAATGTATTATTAGACACAGCAACGTCAGCACCACCATCTGCCACAAGTTCTTTAACAGCTTTGTTATGATCCGGAGTGCGATTGAAAGGATCGTATACTTGTAGCTCAACATCTTGTTTAGCAAGATCTTCTACAGCATTGTCAAAACGTCCACCACCGATATCTACAACACGTTGTCCGGGTTTAAATGCCCCCATCTTTTTTAGTTTAGTGTAGCCAGCAGGAAGTTTAGATGAGTTAATTGAGGTGTCAGCAGATGTGACTTTTTGTGTTGGTGCATCCCACAAATCATCTGCATATTTAGATACGGCCTTAACACCTGCCTTTGCGCCCCTTCCTACTATACCAACACCCGGCAGTGCACCTAACGCACCCAATGCCGCCATGCCATAGTCACCTTTCTCAAAGTCTTCTACAGCGGCTTGTGCTGAACGTATCTCGCCAGTCACAGGCGCAAGGTCAAGACCTAGCTCAACCATCTGCCTTGTCTGATCGTCAACACCGCTATCGTATATAGGCTGACCAGCACGTGTTCTGCCGACAACATCACCGCCTTGGCTAAAAGATTGAACTAGTCCGCCCTTAGCATAACCAATACTTCCAAATTGCTTGGTCATTTCTATTGCTAACTGTACTACTGCGTACAAATCTTCTTCATTTTCAAGGTCAGGTCTTCTGCCTGCTTCTTTTCTAAAAGCGGCTAATGCGGCTTTTTGAGACTCTTTAGGTTTTGCTTCAAAATGGTTTCTGTATATCTCTGCTTTAGTGTAGTCTATCTCTTTTTTGTCTAATCTGTTTTCTAGATCTTCATAAACATCATCTATAATTTGCTGTACGTATTGACTAGTCGCGTATTTTAGATAACTTCTTTTGGCACTTATGTCTGCGTTATTATATTCTGTGGTATCTAACAAAGTTCTGTTAATGTACTCAGTGAGTGATGGATTACCAACATTACTATTACCAGATAACTCTCGTCTTACTAAAACATCGGCTGGACCAAACTTTAGTGGCTTATATATGTCATAAGAAGTATATCCAATCTTAGCCAGTTCTTTTTCTAATCTTGATGATTTCCTTGACCGTGATAAACCTGTCACTGCTGTGCTAAACGGATCTAATGTTTTAACTGGTTTGTCAGAGGTAACAACATATCTTTGCGCTAAAACAGATCCCTTTTCTTTTTCAGCTAAAACTTTTTCTTTAAGAGGTTGCGGTAAAGCACGGGAAGCTCTGGCTCTAAAAACGTCACCAAAAAGAACCTCGTCTCCCGGCCCAATCATCCGCGCTTCTTCGTCAGTAATTTTATATATGTCACGCGCAATTGCTGTTGGCATGTTGTACGCAAGTGTAGCTACGTAATCACCTGCAAACCTACCCATAGCCTTGTCAAGTGCTTGTGATTTTTGAAAATCAGAAGCTTCATCTGGTAAAGCCACAACTTCTGCAAATTGTGGAAGAGCACCATTTATAAAATATGCTCCTGCCCCAACACGGAAAGAAGATCCAAATAGCAATTCACCAAGCGTTCCGTAATCTACATTTGATGTAATAGAACTAACATTATCTTGCATTGGTTTACTACTATCCCAATGACGATTGAGCAAATCACCTAAGTACATTGGCAAAGCCATTGGCCCTAAAAACGGACGTAAATCTGTTTCTTCCCCATTTTCATTTATGTGCATGTACCATTGCTTTTCTGTACCTTGACTTGCGCTATGCATATAGCCAAAATACACCATGCTAGTTCCTGTAATTTGCTTAGCTATTCTTTCCGGTGCTTCTTTTGAAAATGTCTTTGAATTTATAAGCCCAATAACAGGGGCGTGGTCATACATAAATTCTATTGAATTAAACACAAACCTTGGGAACGGTATCAACATACCAGCTACAATCCCAGCACCCCAATGCTTGTCTAGCTTATTTAAATAAAAATCTCCAAATGTTCCTTTGTCAGGTTTTTTCTGATACAACAATTCAAACGCTTTATTGGTTGCTTTAGAAAACATGTCGTTATCTATTTCTTTAAATCTGCCTTCTTCTAACATCTGAAGCAAACTTTTTTTATGCTTGGCCCGAACTAGTCTATCTAGCTCACCAGTAAAAATTGCTTTTTTAAAATAGTTATCGGAAAACCTATTAGCAAAGTTCATTGATGCACCGACACTTTCCAGAGCAGTACCAAGTTTTGCTTTGCGAGCAACTTCTGTGCCATCCATGAATGTACCAAAGAGACGTTGCGCACTTTCCGGGTTAGCTCTGGCAAACATATTAGACACAATATCCGCCATCACTCTGTTTTCACCGCCGACAGATATAGGGCTAATGTACTTAGCAATACTTAAAGCACTATAAATTTGATCGTCCGCATAAACTTCTTTACCCGCAATTGTATTTACAGTCTTTTTTATTACGTTTTCAAACAGCTTTTCTGGCATGTCTAATATTACACGGGCACCACCACCGGCGAAGTTACGGACAGTTGTCTGAACCTGTGAAGTAAGAAACGCTCGCCTCATTCTTTCAAAACCACGAAGGAATCCAGTAGATTCTTTTGTGAATAAATCATATGACTTTGAAATCATATTGATCTCATCTATTTGTTCTTCTGTAAACGATACACCCTTGCCCTCTGTTTTATTTGCAATGCTCTGCATGTTTTTAGCAAGTTGCTCAGTTTGCTCTTTCATTAGCGATTTTTTAATTTGCCCGACTAATTGCAAGCTACGTGCGGCATCAGAAATGTCAGCAGTAAAAATTAAACTCATCTGCTGAGTAGACAAGTTATATTTTTCTGCTATGTCTTGTATACCTTTAGTTGTTAAAGTCCCGTTCGCCATTCGTTCAGCAACAATTTCTGTTATTCTTTTTGTTGAATCTTTAGCTAAATCTTCAGGCCCAAGAAGTTCAATAGCGGCGGCTGTAATAGATTTCTTAACAGGAATGTCCATTGAAAGCATTAGCAACTCATTGTTGCTCATCATGCCTTCTTTAATTTCCCTGCCTCCTTGCACATTTTCTTCTTTTAACGGCTTTAAACGATCTATTACAGCATCTGCTTTATTTTTGTTAGCCGTGATTGTTTCATCTGCTACTTTAGCGGCTTGTTCTGCTAACTCAGACTCTGCTTTCATAGCATCGGCAAAAAACTTATTGGCTTTTTCTACCTGCTTGGCTTTGCCACGCCCAATTAAAGCTCCCGCAGTTCCTCCAGCAAGAGTTCCAACTAGAGTGTTAATTGCAGTAGCTGTATCATCTTCTTCTGCCTGCGCTCCAGTCTCTACACGGCCCATTTGCCTAGCACGTTCTGTTGAATATGCCGCCGTTCCTTCTACTGTTGCTCCAGCTAATGCTCCAGAAGCAATAGGACGCTTAGCGGCCATTTCAGTAGCTTTGTATATTAATCCACGAACACCCACACGTGCGGCTTTCTGAGCACCTAAAGATGCTACCTTTCCCGCACCCGAAGTAAGAAGACCTACCCATGTAGAAGGAGAAGCTAAAATAGACCCACTAAAGTCCATAAAAGCTTTCCCTGCTTCTACGATATCGTCGTTGGCAGTTACTTCCATAGCATCGTATGTTTGAAATAACCTTGCCATACGGGCTTTCATATCAGGGTCTGCGTCTTGAGCAAACCTCAAATCACGGAATGGTGTAACGTCATTAGTGCTATGCCAGCGCATATGATTTAGATAAGCGTCAAAAACTTCTTCTGGCTCCGTGTAAAACTGACCAGTTCGTTTGCGCAAAAACTCAGATGCGTCAACCAAAAAATTATCGTCTTGCAACAATGTTTCTTTGTTTAACTGCTCTTGTGGCATTTCGTTGTACATTAAATTTACCTAAATCAAAGAGTTACATTAGGATACTTGCGCTTTAGCTCTGCCTGCAATACTTTCAATAATGCTTGCAAGTCTGGGTCTGTCATTTGTTTTTTAGGAGTTCCATCTGCGTTAAAATGTGGCCCATATATTTCATCCCATGCATCCATCTCTGATTGATTTGTTATTTTCTTTTGCATTCTTCCTGAAATACGAACTCTTCCAACTTTAGCAGTTTGTCGTACAGGGCCGGAAGCTTGACTAGAGCCGGAAGCAGAAGAACTAGACGCGCTTGCAGAAGTTCCTGAGTGCTTGGACATCACATCCCTGTCTGATTGTGTTATATTAGATTCTACTGTGTTTAATTGGTTTCTAATAGCGGGATCTAAAACTACTTTTTGTTTTTGTAGATCTTGAACTATTTTAGCTAAAGGAACCCCAGCACCAATTTGTTGAGCGATATACTGCTGTTGTTTAACGCTCAATCCCGCCAAGGTAGATTTTAGTATCTTGTAAATTTTAGATGCACCGCTGTTGGAGTTATTTTTAAGTTCATTCTCCATATTAGTTGAGAAGTCAGCTTCTGTTACAGCAATTTTATCCCCTGTATCATCTGTTTCCCCATACGGATTACCAGAAGAAACTGCTAGACCTTCTTCAGCAACAATACTATCTAATAGTTGCTGATCTGTCATCGCACCCTCTTCAATGTCTCTTAACTCTCCGGGAGCAACATCTGGCCTTTTATTCAAATACTTAGTTTTAATCTCTT
>Ga0208547_1001859_pt1 | contig 11458 bp, 13 predicted proteins | sample DEB08_DNA_5_FD_185501 | JGI IMG/M metagenome (GOLD analysis project Ga0208547, IMG submission 185501) | Aqueous microbial communities from the Delaware River and Bay under freshwater to marine salinity gradient to study organic matter... | ecosystem: Environmental > Aquatic > Marine > Coastal ... | reverse complement strand
ATAAGAGGGTGTCTAAACTACGATGGCAAATGGCAAACGGATAAAGAGGCCCAAGGAGACTAAGGTATGGAAAGCATTGACTGGAAAACTACAGAAACCCACACGAAACCAAAAGGCAGTGGAACACCTGGTGCAGTCGATACAGCAGGACCTGATGTGGTCGGACGGGGACCTGGAGACGTACACAAAAATTCAACAAGGCAAAATAGATTGGAGTGGAGATGTTAGAAGCAAACGAAGGACTGGAAAACATATTCGAAAACGCGGTTAAGGAAGCGGAGAAGAGGAGACACGAGTACGTAACGATAGAGCACGTGCTTTTAGCACTGGTCAAGGACGAGTCCATAGGTAATGTGCTACACGACTTCAAGGTCAACGTGGGCATGTTGATCAAGGACGTTGAGGACTATTTAGATACTAAATGCAACGACATAGTGGCCAAGGGCAAGGAGCCCATGACCCCACGCAAGACCGCAAGTCTGGAGAGACTGATGAACAGGGCATTCACGCAGGCACTGTTCCAGGGCAGACAGGATGTATCATCAATCGACATACTGATATCCATATTCGCTGAGAAGAAGAGCTACGCGGCATTCTTTCTGAAAAAGCATCAAGTGGACAAACAGGACCTGATGGATCTAGTCTCAACGGAGACCATACTGGACGAGGGCATGGCGCAGTTGGCGGGTGGACAACAAGGTCAAGAGCAACGACTGAGACCTAACCAAGCGGACAGGATATTAAAGAGCTACTGTGAGAACTTGAACCAGAAGTACTTTGACAAGAAGATAGATCCAGTTATAGGTAGGGATCAGGAGACGGAAGACCTCAAGCAGATATTAGCGAGAAGGAACAAGAACAATGTTCTTATAGTGGGTGACCCAGGAGTGGGTAAGACGGCGGTCGTCGAAGGACTGGCTAGAAGGATAGCCAAGAACAAAGGCGACATTCCTGAATACTTGAAAGATCATATCGTTTGGAGCCTTGATGTAAATTCATTGATAGCGGGCAGTAAGTTCAGAGGTGACTTCGAGGAGAGATTGAAATTGATCGTGAACGCACTTGACCAGAAGGGCAAGAGCATATTGTTCATAGACGAGGCGCACATGATAGTGGGCGCTGGTGCCACCGGACAGGGGCAGAGCATGGACATGGCCAACATGTTGAAACCCGCACTGCTCAAAGGCACAATAAAGGTTGTGGCATCAACCACATGGGAGGAATACAGGAAGTACTTCGAGAAGGACAGGGCATTGATGCGTAGGTTCCAGAGACTACAAGTGGGAGAACCTTCAAAAGAGACAGCAGTCAAGATATTGAAAGGTGTGAAACAGTACTACGAGAAGTTCCACAACTGTACCATAACAGACGAGGCCTGCGAGGACGCGGTTGACTATTCTACCAAATTCATAGCGGACAAGAAACTGCCAGACAAGGCCATCGACGTGATAGATGTCGCATGTGCTAGGTTGAGATTAAACGGCGTCAAAGACGGCCGGATCGACCATGACGAGATCATACACGAGATATCGGTAATGACTGGTATTAGCATAGAGCAACTGTCTCAGAAACAGGCTTCGAACCTGAAGACCTTGGAAGAGAAGATGAAACTGCAGGTGTTTGGACAAGACAAAGCCATAAACACAATCACAGACAAGATACTGGTTGCACGAGCAGGACTCAAGAGCCTGACCAAACCAGTGGGATCATTCCTGTTCCTTGGACCAACGGGCTGTGGTAAGACAGAGACGGCGAGACAACTGGCCAAGACGCTGGGTGTTGAACTGATTAGATTTGACATGTCAGAATACCAAGAGAAACATTCGATAGCGAAATTGATCGGGTCACCTCCGGGCTACGTTGGATACGAGGATTCCAACATGGGTGGAGGTATGTTCATCAACGAGGTTGAGAAGAATCCACACGCGGTTGTGCTGTTTGACGAGATTGAGAAAGCACACAGGGACGTGTCTAACATGCTACTACAGGTCATGGACTACGGAACTGTCACAGGTTCAAACGGCAAGAAGGCCGACTGCAGGAACATAACACTGATAATGACTTCGAATCTAGGTGCCGAAGACAACGAGAGGAACAACATCGGTTTCGGACCAAGCGAACGTACGGGCGAGGACGACAAGGCACTGAAGAAGTTCTTCCCACCGGAATTCAGGAACAGACTTGACGCGGTTATCAAGTTCGACAAACTGAACAAAGAAACAATGAAGTCAGTCGTGAAGAAGTTCCTGTTAGAACTGAACACAATGACCATGGAGAAGGACGTGGAGGTCAACGCGACGGAAGACGCCATAGAGTTCTTGATGACCAAGGGATTCGACGCCAAGTTGGGTGCGAGGCCACTACAGCGCGTGATCGATGACGAGATCAAGAAACCACTGAGTAAGATGATGTTGTTCGGTGATCTCACCGAGGGCGGAATGGTGGAGGTTGGACTGACCAATGACGTCGTGCCCAAACTCACAGTCAACTTCAAAGCCAAAAAACAACCAAAAACACTGGATCAATTCAAACCCAAGAAGGTAAGTGATGAGAAAACATCACAATAGACTCTACTACGGTAGGTTCCGGCACAAGACAACATTCAAGATACCAGGAAGTCTGATGTTTTACCCCACAACTGACGAATACCTTCGCACTATCAAGGACAGGTATCCTGATCATCCAGACATGAATTACCTATCGGAATTTGTAATTCGAAATAGGAAAACAATGAAATTTAGATTCCAAGACCGTAAGGCCATATTCTATTCTGACCAACGAGTGGCACAGCAACTTATCAAACGTTTCTGGAACTACTGGACAGGATCAGAAACGGTGGATCCCAAGTATGACAATATGGAGCCCAATACCGTTGGTTGTGCAAGACTGCCACACGGCAAGTACCAGTACCAGGTGCACCTCAAGAAGGACGCACAACTGCTGATCAACGAGGAACAAAAGAAAGGGCTATGGGAGTTCCTGGACAGGAACGTGGACGAGTGTCTTGTGAGCAACTGCCACCTGTTGGACTACCTGGAGTCAAAGACCCCGTACTGCTTTGGTGGATACTTCTACGTCAAGGAAGAGAAATACCTAACCCCGATATACATGATGGCACAAAGGGCCATTGACAAAGTGATCAAATTCAGAAAGGTGAAACATGGAAGCGATAAAAAAACTAAGAGATAAGAACATATTCAACGATCAGAGCATCGTTGAGAGCATGATCGAGAAGACCTGGATGGGAAGTCCGGTCATAAAGAGGAGCCTGCTCAGGGTCAGGAAGGTGCGCGAGGACGACTGCGTGTGCGAGGAACTAGGTTCAGCGGACGGTAAAGCCTACAAGATCAAGTACATCAACATATTAACAGTAGACGGACAGGAGCCAAACGAGCTGGCCGCGGTGTACGGACTAGGTCCAAAGACTGCCAGGTTCAAGAGAAGATACAAGGATGAATAAATAACACTGATGGCACAGACAAGCACGACACTATCAGGTGAAAAATCTCACGTACCCAACATATCAGGGAGTGATATCAGTTTCACAGCGAGTGGTGGAAACTACACCATATCCTCAACGTCAACTGTGTTGACTGGTTCAGGTAAACTGGCCGTTAGAGATTTAATCACAGTTTCAGGCACTGACCTCAACAATTCCACTTTCACAGTCAAAGCAATAGTATCAACCACAGAGTTCACTGTCGAAGAGGTCGTCGCAACGGAAAATTCAGATGGCTCAACTGTGACAACTTTGGATCACACAGGTTTCGTCACTGACAAAGCAAAAGGTGATGGTTACTATTCACAACCAGACGGAGTGCACACAGTGGCTTATCATCCAAGTGCGACACTCAATGACGACTCTACGATCGGATTGACAATGCAGGGCAGTTTGGCCACAACACCCACAGAGGATGACTGGTTTGACATACCAGGAACATCAATAGATCAAACCAATCTAGACGGTTCCACACTGGCCTTCCATGCCAACTTCACTGGAAATTTCGTTTGGGTCAGAGCAAAAGTGTCAGGAATGACCAATGGCAGTGTCACCAAAATACTGTACAACCACTAAAAAGTCAATAAAATCAACACTTCTAGCAAGATCAACTTGAGTTGACAGATCGCTGTTCCATGTTATACTAACAACATGAACGACAACGAACTAGAACAGATCAACACAGTTGATGTGAATGTCACAGCGGAGTCAATGGACGCCCACGTGATTTGCCTGAAGGAGAACGGATACAGGATATTCAGACCCTTCTCATTATACACAAGATATATCATGTTCCTGCTATTGGGGGCATTCATAACCGGCACCATGTTATGAAACGGGGTTGGCTAAAGAACACAGCACTGGCAACCATACTATCAACAACACTGACCGCATGCGGAGGTGGTGGAGGTGGTGGAGGTGCCGTTGGTACTGTAACCAACTTCATACAAAACGATGTTTCAAATTTATCCGGATCTACTGATATCATATCGCGTTGGTCTACTGAACTTTCTTCTTTCCAGGCAACTATTGAAAATGGAGATATAAGTGGAATACAAGCAGTAATTACCGGACCTGACGAAGAAGATAAGGCAACTGCAAAAACTTTGCTAGACCAGTTACAATCAGCAAAAAACATCTGGGAATCAACAGAAAATTTAATTTCTAACATGACCGACGAACAAGCATCATCATGGGGTGATGGAACGAAAAATGCAGATCAAGTTAGATACATGATATACAACTCGAAAAGTTATAAAGAAGCATATGCGGCCATGTTATATTTAGATGAAACTGTAAAACCAATTATAACCCGAGTATCTCAAGGTAAAACAATTACAGTGGAGCAGTTAAATCTAGTTGCCAAAAGTGAAAAAGCACAAGAAGTAATAAAAACAAAAGAAGAAAGTGTTGCCCTCGAATATGTAGAAAACAAAAAAATAAAATCCCAAATATCAAGAAAGACCGAAAATGAAATCTATAATCAGATAGTAAAAGGTGAACCAACAAGTAATACTTCGGCTGAAGGTACAACTAACTGGACTCCCATCCAAGGTGCTGGAGGAGAAGAAGAAAGAACAGTATTGGTCATAACTCCTCAAACACAGATTATTCGGACTGAGATATGTGAATGGACCGATGTGGTCAAATTGACGGCAGACGGCACTACCACTGATCCCATAAACAAAACTTGTAAAACTGTAGAAACAACCAAACCGCTCGACGATAAAATAGAATTTGTAAGACAGACAAGAGCTGGAGAAAATCCTATTATTGCCACAAAACTTTTATCTGATTTAATTACTGATCCTGTGATCGAATTTAATTCAACATACGGTACAGACGGTACTCACGTGGATCCTCAAGAAATAAAAAGAGAAAATAAAATTGAGGTGACGCCTGGAGCAGAGACCACATCAACAGAAAATTACACAAAAACAAGGACAGAAGCGACAGGCACAAAGAACCAAGTTTGGGTGATCGTGGACAACTGGACAAAAACAACGGTGACCAAACCTGCTACATCTACAACATACGATGTTGTGACATACAAGGATGTGAAGACCAAACAAAAAAGAACCTGGACTATCGCGACCAAAAGAAAAGAAGTCACATACAAGGATGGCACATCTGAGATAATAGAAACGCCACAGGACAAGGAATACACGGACTGGACAACGATACAAGTTTCAGCGGAGAGCCGTACAGTCAAAGAAAACGAAACATCAACAGACATATTCCTCACACCAGACATTACTGACACTTTTGTGTCACAAGTATCCAAGACACTAAAAAACAATGCTTACACAGACGATGATGAAGATTTAGGTACTAAAACTGTAGATGTCAGCACCAATCCAACTGACCATGTAACCAACGAATTCAAATATTCAGGAGTGAATGCAACCATAAATGCAGACAAGGCCTATGCCAGAGGATGGACGGGCAAAGGCGCGGTGCTGGGTGTCATCGACACGTACCAAGATACCAAACACAAAGAGCTAGATGGACAGTACCTTTGGTACAACGATTACGTCCGTTTTGATGACACTGTAGAAAACACCGGACAATATTGGCCACACGGTACACAGGTGGCTGGCATAATTGCCGCCAAGAAAGACGGCGTAGGTATGCATGGTGTGGCCTATGATGCAAAATTGGTGGGTGCTAACGTTGACTACCAAGGTTCACAGGTAATCAACATGTCATATGCACGGAATGCCTTACATGACTTTGCTAGATTGAAATCACCTATAAAAATTGATACCAAAATTATTTTAGATACGAGAGAAACTATAGAAGACACAGATCCTAATTCGGTTACATATCAACAGCAAATACAAAATCCCACTTTTAATAAAAACATAAATCCAACTTATGGAAAAAACATAGGTGGGGAAGGCTACAACATAGTAGCCGTGAACATGAGTTTTAACAAGAATAATAATTTTCTAGGACGTGCCTATGGTGACATTACAAAACTTGATGACGGCACTTACTTTTCAACTGAAATAGCCAACAAGGTTGCAAACAACAACGGCGCCGCATACTACAAGATAGCCACAGATAACGATATAATAATTGTGAATTCTGCCGGTAATGTTCTCCAACTAGAAGACGGCACTGAGAATCGTGATTTCGCACTCGATCCGGGTGTGTATGCCACAGAAGTTGACAATGCTGGCAACCTAGTACTGGGCGGTAAAATGATAATTGCAGGTTACTGGGCAGGGACAAAAGAGGAAGGACAGATCGTAGGCAATAAAGCAGGTCATGTTTGCCATGTGGTCGTTGATAACAAGTGTTCTGACAAATATAGAGTTTCAGATTTTTATATACTGGCTCCTGGAAATGTCAAATCAACAACACCTCGAAGCGAATATGCACCAACAGGTGGTTCAAGTTTTTCGGCACCACAAGTCACAGGTGCACTTGGTATATTACACCAGATGTGGCCACACATGAAAGGTGAGAACCTAGTCAAACTGGTATTGAACACGGCAGACAAGGAGATCAACAATTACGATGTGAACATACACGGACAGGGCATGTTGGACCTAGATGAGGCCACAAAACCACAAGGTGCCATAGGTATCCCCACAACAGGCAGGGTAGATAACCCATCGCGATTGACGTGGACAAAAGATACTTATATGGCTACTGGAACCGCTTTTCCTTCAAGTATACAAAATCTAAAGATAATGGTGCTGGACGACTACGACAGGGATTATTATGTAAACCTAGGAGACAGTTTCACAGTCAAGGACAACAGGAAGTACTCGGACACCTCTATGTTGGTCAACAACAATCACACGTTCCTACCCATGCAACAGATGTACGGTTCATTCGCACAGGGCGGACAGTGGGATTTAGCACAGAACTACAACTTTGGATTCTACACAGGTGAGAGCGGTAACGGTGACTATTCAACAAACATCGGTAAGAACTTCTTCATAACGGACAGATTCAAATTGAAAACAAGTGTTGGTACAATGAGTGAACAGGAGACATGGTTGGGCAACAGCTCGGACGGTGTGCTGGCAGTGGGTGACAACAACAACACCAACTTCGGCAACATCGGTGTCGACTACCAGATAGGCAATAACGTACTAAGTTTCGACTACACCAGAGGTAAGACAGACATCAACACGGTGGACGACAGCCTGATCAAATCATTCTCAGACGTACAAACAGAATCATACAGATTGGCTTATGAAATACACAAAGATAAGCACAATACTCTCGGTTGGTCGTTCTCACTTCCAAGTCACATAACATCGGGAACGATGGACTTGGAGGTAGCCGAGAGCGTGAACCTAGACGGAACCATAAACTACGAAACAATAAGATCAGACCTGACACAGAGCACGAAAGAGAAGAACATAGGATTCTACCTGAACCACACGCCTGAACACGACACTGACGCCGCCTACAACTTCACGGCGGAGTACAGACAGGACGTGGCTGGACAGTCAGGTAAGGATGGCATCAACCTGGCGATGAACTACACCAAGAAGTTCTGGGGCAGTTGTAAGTTTTTATGGATGAAAAACCCCAAGTGCTACACCAAGGACCAGAACGGCAAGGAAGTGCTGACAGCAGAGATGAACAAACTCATGTTTGGACACAATAACACGGATCAGGTAACTAAACTCGGGCTAAGATATGATCTAAAGACAGACATGTTCGTGCCCATAAACCCAGAGGACAAAAAATGGAAACAATAACGATAACCTGTACCAACAACGACAGGACCAAGGAAGCAGAAGTGCTAGAGCGTAATGACAAGTATTTGAAAGTGCAGGTTCCGGGCACTCAGATATTCATAGAGATGTTCAGGGATGATGTAAATATTCCGTACACAGGAAGAACAGCAGGATTAGAGTTTGAATGGCAACCGAAAAATTAAAGTTTAAGATAGAGTTGTACGCGACCATGTGGGATCAGCCACCGGTGGCGGAAATAAAACTGAACAGTAAGAGTTACTTCAAGTCAGACATCAGGAGCACAGAACAAAATCCAACCTTAATTGAATTTGAAGCAGAATTGACAGAAGAGTCAGAATATAATCTGATAATCGAGAGATCGGGTAAGGGAAAAAATCAAACTGTGATTAACGAAAAAGGCGACATACTCAAAGATCAATTGCTCCACATCAAGAGCATAGAAATCGATGAGATCAACATCGGAGCCCTGGTCTACGAGGGTGTTTACACCCCCGACTATCCTGAACCATGGGCCACACAACAGCGTGAATCAGGAAATGATCTAAAGGACTCGTTTAAAAACGTCACGCAGATGGGATTCGACGGAGAGTGGAAGTTCACATTCTCATCACCTTTCTACATGTGGCTCTTAGAGAACTTGTATTAAACTAAATATGCTTGTATGAGAGCATTAGAATTCATCACAGAGAACATAGACTCAGACGCTGTAAACGAACTGGATACCTACATCATGAACAACGAGGAGTTGTATCGTAGGCGTTTCATGCCCATCATATCAAACATCCGAAGAAAATTGAAGAAGAACGTGTACGACCACGAGAAGGCACAGAAGTTATGGATGTACCTAGTGGACGATGCCGCTAAGGAATACGTTAAGGAATTCGGCTCAACAGCCGATGATGTCAAGACCATGTTCCCAAAAGAGACCAGACAGCAAGTGGCAAGGATAATATCAGACCGGGAATTGGAAAACATAAAGGCAGGCGAATACGATGTTACTCAGGGAACTCCTTCTTAGAGAAGACGATCGCTCAACAGCGGTGTTCGCCTTTGGCCGATTCAACCCACCCACGATAGGACACCAGAAACTTATCGACACGGTAATCACGACGGCAGAGAAATCAAATGGCAAACCGTACCTGTTCCTGTCACACAAACAGAACAACAAAACAGATCCACTCACGTTCGCGGAGAAGCAGGCCTATATACAGCAGTACTATCCCAAATTACAAGTCGGAGATGCCAACAGCAACACCATAATCAAGGCCCTACAGAAGATACAGTCAGAGGGCAGGACCAGGATCATTATGATAGCGGGTTCTGATCGTGTGCAGGAATTTGAAAAACTGTTGAACCAATACAACGGCAAGCCAGACAAAGCAGGCAATTTACTTTACCAGTTCGATGACATCCGAGTTATGAACGCGGGCCAGCGAGATCCCGACGCGGAAGGCGTATCAGGTGCCTCGGCGTCAAAAGCCAGAGAACTGGCGGCAAAAGGACAGGAGCACGAGTTCAGCAAGATCATAATGGGCGGTGATGATGGTAAAATTATCTACGACAAGATCCAGGACGCACTGGGAGTCACGATTGACGAAAACAACAAAAAGTTGTATAATGAAGCAATAGGTAATATGAAACCAATAGTGTATTTAGACATGGACGGTGTGCTCGCAGATTTCTTCGGAGGCGTGGAGAAAATGTATGGAGTATCACATTGGAAGGAACTTACCTCAGACAAGACCAAGGATCTCAAGAAAGAAGTCATAGACAGGATCACAGGAACAGACTTCTTTGCGACACTGCCAAAATTCCCCACAGCAGATGGCCTCATAGACATGGTAAAGAAATTCACAGGAGGCAAGTTCTCCATAAACACATCACCACTAAGAGGTGACAACGCCAACTCAGCGAAGTATAAAAAAGTTTGGATAGCCCAGCACATAGAACAACCCGACGACATCGTTGTCACAGGACGTAAGGAATCATACGCAACGGACAAGGGCACAGGAACACCAAACATATTAATAGACGACAGGCCGATAAACATACAGAAATGGCAGGCCGCTGGCGGATACGGAATTCTTTATCAAGCCAACAGAGATTCACTAGACAAAGTAAAGAAAGGACTGGAAGGATATGCCAAAGTACAGCGGGATCAATAGACCATATCTAGCAGGTGAGATAGAGAAGACACCTCAGGAGAAACAGAAAGAATTAGACGAGAAGATGAAGAAGTTCTTGGCCAAGGGCGGCAAGGTGGAGAAGGTCAAGGCCCACAAGCCCACCAAACAACAGGAAAGAGACTGGACCATCTAAGGTGAGGCTCAGCAAGTTCTTCCGGGACCTGGCCAACAACACACCCAACGACTCGCAATTCCAAACCAAGAAGCGGGTAAATACCAAGAAGAAAAAGAAGAAGAAGAAATCCGTGTTGAAGGAGCCAGACACGGGATGGAGCGGCATAGTTTAATGGACGAATTAGAGAGAATAAAAAAATTAGCGGGTGTGGACAAGATCACACAGGATGATTCCATGGGTGAGAACCTGTCATACGTGGGCACAGCAAAAGCACAATACCAGAGAAAGCACAATATCAAACCAGGAACACCGGAATGGTTCAAGCTCTGGTTCGCACAGCCTAGGCTGACGGGCGAGAACCCAATGCCCAAACGCAAATAAATACTCGCACAATGCGAGCACAAGAATTCACGGAAACCAGTTGTCCAAGAACAAGAGCCAAAGAATGTAGTTGTTCTAAGGTAAAAAGCATCACGGAAGGCGAGACCACAGTGATCGCACAATGTGAATTACAACATTCAGACACAGTGAAAGGAAGCATACTATTCATGCAGGCACCAGGCACACCCACACTGATCAAGGGCACCATAACAGGATTACAACCAGGCGAACACGGATTCCACATACACGAGTTCGGAGACATGAGCAAAGGATGTGAGAGCATGGGAGGACACTACAACCCAGATGGAGTCGACCATGGACACCTCGGAGACGGACACGTCGGTGACCTCGGCAACATCACGGCAGATGAATCAGGCACAGCAAAATTTTCAATAAGGGCAGACAAGGTGGATCTGATTGGTGATCGTTCCGTCGTGGGCAGGGGAGTAGTGGTACACGCTGACCCAGATGACCTAGGCAAGGGTGGAGACGAGGAGAGTCTTAAAACAGGCAACGCGGGTGACAGGCTCGCATGCGGTGTGATAACACT
>Ga0208547_1001858_pt1 | contig 11459 bp, 21 predicted proteins | sample DEB08_DNA_5_FD_185501 | JGI IMG/M metagenome (GOLD analysis project Ga0208547, IMG submission 185501) | Aqueous microbial communities from the Delaware River and Bay under freshwater to marine salinity gradient to study organic matter... | ecosystem: Environmental > Aquatic > Marine > Coastal ... | reverse complement strand
TATTTAAACGTTAGATCTTTTTTTTTGAAAGGTTAAATTTTTATTCTATAAAGGCCGTAAAGGCCTTTACTTCTTTATCTACCAATAGAAAACTTTTGGCTAAGATTGCTTGATAAATCTTTTAAATAATTACAGTTATCAAAGATGTTTTCCTGTTTGTTTTCCATGCTTGCATTTGCAAGCCACGACTCTTTAATTTCTTTTTTTAGCCACTTAATATTATCTTTGTGAGGATTATCATCATCTAGTCGCCACTTTAAAGCCTCTAAACCTCCTAAATCCGCAACTGTTTTAATTGTAGTTTTGTTAGTTGTTTCTAAACTGGACCAGTAGCTAGAAATAGAGTTTATTACTTTTAAAGTTTCAGAACTTGCCATATCTTCAATTGGGATTTGAACTCCGTCTAATTTTTCTTTGTACATTGAAATAGTAGGTAATTTGCCATAAAGTTCTTTTGAACATTCTAGCAATTTGTAAGTAGCAGATTCAAACTCTTTATCGCTTTTATTTCTAAAAACTTGAAAAAGTAAGTTGCTTTTCATTATAAAGTCATCATCAGGAATTGATATTCCTAAATCAATCTTGATCATATATAAACATTGATCAACAGTTTTTTTTGAAACCATAAGTATAATTTAATTAAATTTTTATTCTTAACAATTTAATAAAATAAACATTTGACTTTGTAAAGACTTAATTTATTAATTACTTTAATATTTAATATTTATGTAGATACATTAATCAACCTATACTAGAAAAAATTATGATTCAATTATCAAAAACACAATTAGAGCAAAAATACAAATCAACTACAGTAAAAAAGCTTGCTGAAGAGCTTAAGATAAGTCCTCCGACTCTAATAAAATTAATAAAAGATTCTGGAATTGAGCTTAAAAGAAGTAATGTTTCTAACAAAGTTAAAATAACAGATTAAAAAAATTTTTGCAGTTTCACGTTACCTATTTTGGCGGTCGTCGTCACGTCGATCGTCGTTATAGGGTAACATATAAAAGACTGATATAACAAAATACTGATATATATATAAAAACTTACAAAAGTACCTAAAATAACCATTGTAAAATTATGAATAGGATAAAAAAAACGGAAAAAAAGATTGGGTACACGCTTGTATCAAACAAATTTTTAAATGATGAGCGAGTATCTTTTAAAGCAAAAGGAATTTTCATGTATCTATGGAGCAAGCCCGACGGATGGAAAGTAAATGTAAAAAATATTACTAATTACGGAACGGAAGGAGACAAGGCCGTGCGATCAGCTATGCACGAGCTTAAGAATTTAGGTTATATTAAGTGGATTCCAGTACAAGGTGGATATGATTATTTTATTGATGATGAAGGGGGCTTAATAAATGAAGAGGAAGTTAAAATAAAAATCGAAGAAGTAAAAAAAACGAAAAGTACAAAAAAAGAACAAATACCAAGCTTTGTAAATTCTGAATTGTGGACTGAGTATAATACTATGCGTAAGAAATTAAGAAAGCCAATGACAGATTACGCAGAAAAACAAAACATAAAACTTTTAGAAACATTTGAAGATTTAAAAGAAGGGGCAGCTAACGAAGCACTTAAAAAATCAATTTGTAACAGTTGGATAGGGCTTTTTAATCCTTATAAAACAGAAAACAGAATATCCAGAAACAATTCTGGCACACTATTAGAAAAGCTTAAAGAATCTTGGGATAATAATTAACAGCACAAAAGGAACGCCCCCCACATAAAGAGAACAAGGGGGAATCCCAGATAATAAATCACAAACAACATAACATTTTAACAACATGAGTAAAGAAAAAAAACAAAAGAAAACTAAATCAAAGAACGCAACAAGTGCAAAAAATGCACAAACTACAAAAGATACTTCTAACAAACTACCAGATTTTATTGATGAAAAATTATGGGATGAATTTGCAAAATTAAGAGAGATATTTAAAAAACCTCTTAACGATCTAGCAAAAAGTTATATCTTAGCTGATTTACAGAAATATGAATCACAAGTAGCTGGTAGTGCTAACGCCTCTCTACAAAACTCAATCAATAACAGCTTTACAGCAGTTTTTAATCCAAACACTGGAACTCTACACAAAGTTTTTATCACAGATGAAGAAAAACTATTATTAGAAAAGATAAAGAAAACTTTAAAGACAAAATAGCGATTAATCGGCCAGAAATAGCGAAATCCTTACAACTTTTAGATTTTTAAAGAAAACGTACACAAAGATCATAAATTGCAAAGAAAACTGTATTAGAATGAGAATTCGCAATATGTAAACAAGGGGTTAATATATTAAATATAAAAACCCCCTATCATGCAAGTTTACCGCAAATGATGTTGACATGAATAAAAAAAAATGCAAATAAAACTAGGCCAGGGGGAGGACGGTCGAAAATACAACCTATGCTAGAAAGTAAAAAATATTTGCTTAAAGTAAAAAAATAATTGACATTATTAAAACTCGTGTTTACATTTCTGTTTGTAACTAATTAAGTAAACAAAATGGAAAAATTAATAATAATTATTTTAAAAAACAAGCTAGAAATTGGCTATCACGCTGCATTGTTAAAGCTTATGACAAAGTACACTAGGTCGCAAAGAACTACGTTTACGTTACTTCGCGTTCTATCGCAGGTTGTAACAACAAAGAGAAACAAATTAAGAGTTATTTTCAGGTAATTAAGATGATACAATTAAGAGTAAATAAAGATCATAATTCATACTCATATAATTTAGATTATTCTGAGTATTGGGAAGCAGAAACAGAAAAAGAATTGATTATTGAATATGCTGATCACTTGTTTGAGCATGACAGGTCATCTATAGATCAGATCGTTGATGTTTACAAGATTACAAGTAATAAAAGTATTAGACCATATTCAACAAGCGAAAAGTGGGAATTGTCAGATAAAATTAATGAAAGGCTAGAAACGTTGCATAATGAATATTTAGATTATAGAAGAGAACAAGACGATTTATATGAGGATTATAAACACGCTGTTTTACCTTACTAACATGAAACAATTAAGCTTAATTCAAATACTTACAAGAACGGACATTTTGCATATATACGAAAATTATAAACTAGAAGATATATGCAATATGTGGCGATGCACTGCAAACACAGTTTACAGCCTTCTTGATAAGCATAATATAGAAAGAATTAACAAAACAAAAAGAGCTGAGTTAGAAAGAGTTAAGGGAACAAAAAAAGCTCCAGAGGGAACTAAGATAATTAATGTAAACTGTAGCTCAATTATCTAAGTCTCTCTAAACAAATATTCTGGATAAAGCTTTTTAACAAACTTTTTTTTAATGATATATGCGGCTATCTTTTTAGTCGCAGCACTCTTCACGTCTTCTATAACAACTTGGTTCAACTCATTGTCAAAATATACAAAATCCGCTATATATTTTATGCCCTGAATTTTCTTGCCTTGGTTGTCAACAAAGGGTTTTAATATTTCAAATGCAACTTGCTCTTGTAAGTTTTTTATTGTTCCCTCTTTCTCTTTCATTTTTAAGCCATACGCACGATGCGCCTCTTTTCTCGAGTCATACCCATTATGTTTTTGGTTTCTGTACTTTTGTTTCATATTGACAAACTATAAGAATTTTTGATATTATATAAAAAAAACTTGTAATTATAAAGCATAATGATTGATCAAGATTTAGAAATATTAGCAATACAAACAACAAAATTAGAATTGGCAATTAGAAGGCAATTAAAAACGTTAAATTTATATAAAATAGAAAACCCAAACAAAGCAAAAAAAGAGTTAGTTAAGCTATGGACAAAATACGTAAAAAATAAAGATACTGCCGATATGTTTTTCACATGTCACATGCACTTAGAGTATATGAACCTGCTAAAAGATTTTGAAAAAGTTTTAGATAGTTAGAATGTATAACCCTTACACAAAAAAAGAGAAAGATAAGATAATGAAAGAAATCTGTTTAAAAATATCAGATGGGCAATCATTAAGGCAGATATGCAGAAATAAAAAAATGCCCCATAGGGTAACTATATTAAGGTGGTTAAATGAAGATGAAGAATACGCAGCCGATACTGCGCGCGCACGTTCATTACAAGCAGATGCACTAGACGATGATATTCAAGATGTAATTAATGAGATTAGAAGGGGTGACATAGACTACAACGCAGGCAAGGCGGTTATTTGGGGGCTACAATGGCGAGCTGCAAAACTAAGGCCTGAGAAGTACGGAGAGCAAAAGAAAGTCATTGATGTAAATATAAGCAAAGCTGAGGATTGGATAAAAAACGAACTTGTAGTAGTACAAGAGCAAAAAAAACTAATTCAATGTGAAGCTAATTATGAGGACGAGCAGCAAGCTGAATTCAACCCAATTCATGAAGTTACAAATTAACAAATTATATTATGCAAACCATACATATTGTATTAAAAGACGGCAATAAAAAATCACAATGTTTTTATAGTGAAAATTGGAATGAATTTCCAGATGTTTATAAACTTTATGGACTTAAAGAAGCAATTAGAAGGCTGCAAAAAGAATATAACAAACAAAAGTTTTTATTAGATATTAGTGACGTTGCCAACGATGATGACGGTTTTGTGTTTTACGTTTAACATTATACAATAAGTATAAAAAAAATTAAAATAGCTGTTGACTTGTAGGAACTAAAACCCTATACTGATTTTGTAACTTAATTAAATATACAAAATGGAAATAATCGATAACTACAAAGAAAAAGCATTGCACCACCTTAAAAGAAAAACGCTTCCGAATTTCTGGAGGCTAGAAGAAGAAAACAATTTGATTTTTATGTATGAAACAAAACTTGATAAGTTCTTCAAGTCTTTTGAAAGCTGGAAAGAAGCTTATGAATTCCTTTATTTTTTTACTAGATCAACAAAAAGATTCTGGATTGACAGAATAGATCAGGCTGCAAAAAAAAATTCAAAGATATGGGATACAGACTTGGAACCAATAGAGCAAGATTGTGTTGATTACATGCTAGAGTTTTTTAATTACGAGCAAGGCTCTTTTGAGCTTGAAGAGTTAAGGGAGATTCTGGCAGAAAATACAGACGATGAAAACCTAGTTAATACATGCGACATATTAATAAATGTTTTAATAAAGCATGATAAAAAAACAATAGAAGTTGAGTAATGGGAGCCTAGCTCCTATATTATATTTGTAACTAATTAATAAAACAAAATGGAAATAAACAAATGGCTTAAACGTACACTCATATATCGCTTGAAAACATTTAAGAAATATCAAGATCTGAAATTATTTGAACAGGAGTCAGGATATTTACTTATTACTGAAAATATACAAGGTTTTTTTATACCAAGAAAACCACTGGGACTTAATAAGACTTGCTCTAAAGCTAATTTAGAACTTGAAAGCCTTATAGAATTTTTAGAATCAATTAAATTAATAACATGGGTAAATATAGGGGATAAGGGAGAGATTATAGCATCACCAGGAAAAGGCGAGCTAATAAATAGATTTAACATTGTTGGCAAACAAATAAGTTTTTATAATTAAAGAAAAAACCAATGAAACCAGAGCAAATTAAAAAACAAAGAGAAGTCTATGGAATGACTCAAAAAGAATTTGCTATTGCTTTGGGTCTTTCTGAAATAAATGGCGATAGATATATTAGAGAACTTGAAAGTGGAAGAAAGAAGCCCTCTGGATTGTTTATTAGATGCTTAGAGCTGTTTGTAGAAAACGAAGATTTAAAAAACAATTTGTAAAAATGAAAGTATTATCTTTATTTGATGGATTAGGAGGGGCAAAACAAGCACTAAAAGAGCTTGATATTGATTGTAAGTATTATAGTTCAGAAATAGATAAATATGCAATACAAGTTGCTAAGGCTAATCATTTAGATATAGAACAAATCGGAGATGTTAAAGAGGTTAAAGCATATAATAATATTGATCTTTTAATCGGTGGTTCGCCTTGCCAGGACTTATCAATAGCAAAAAAAGATAGAGAAGGACTAGAGGGAAAAAGATCAGGGCTATTTTATGAATATCTAAGAATATTAAACGAAACAAAACCGAAATATTTTATTTTAGAGAATGTTGCTAGCATGAGTAAAGCAAGCAAGGATATAATCACAAAAGAATTATTTAATATAGAGCCTGAAATGATTAATAGCTCTTTACTTACAGCACAAAATAGAAAGCGTTATTACTGGGTCGGCAAGTTAGTTGATGGCAAATATAGGCAAGTGAAAATAGAACAGCCAGAAGATAAAGAAATATATTTAAAAGATATTATTGAGGAAGGTTATGTTAATAGAGTAAAGAGCTATTGTTTAGATGCTAACTATTTTAAAGGTGGCAATTTAAAAAGTTATTTTGAAAAAGGTAGAAGGCAATTAGTTTTTAACAAACCTATAAGGCTAGGACATTTTAACAAAGGAGGGCAAAGCGATAGGGTTTACTCAATAAAAGGTAAATCAATTTGCTTATCTGCTAATGGTGGCGGAAAAGGAGCAAAAACAGGTTTATATAAAATAGAAGGAGTTGCTAGAATGCTATCTACTATTGAATGCTGTAGACTTCAAGGCTTTCCAGATCATTATGTATCAATAGTTAGTAATACTCAAGGCTACAAAGCACTAGGTAATAGCTTTACTGTTCCGGTAATTAAGCATATTTTAAAGCATATTTTTTAAGATAAAATAAAAACAGATGGATATTTTAATAGTTAAAGACAAAAGTTTTAAAATAGAAATTGTAAATAATGTTTTAAAAATTGACGGTATATTTGCACACGATAATGAAACAAAACAAAACGACCTTGAAAAAGTATATCAGCATATATCAGAACAAACGGGGCTTTCAAAAGCTTGTGTTTTTAAGTGTTTTATAAAAGCTTTTTTAAAATACAAAAGAAGCAACAAATATAAAAGTTTCACAGAGTGCTTAAACGCCTCTTTTGCAAGTGATGGATTTAACGAGTGTTAAAAAATGAATGAACAAGAACTTTTTAGAGAATTTAAACAAAACTTTCCCTACTATGCCGAAAGATGTTTAAAGATTAGAACTAAAAACAGTGCAATAGAGCCATTTAAGCTCAATAAGGCGCAGAAATACATTCATGATAAGCTAGAGAAACAGAAATTACTTACAGGGAAAGTAAGAGCTATAATTTTAAAGGGAAGACAACAAGGTTGCAGCACGTACGTTGCAGCAAGATATTATCACCAAGTGACTCACAGCTTAGGAACAAAAGTATTTATCTTAACGCATCTAGACGATGCAACAAAAAATCTGTATAAGCTTGTACATAGATATCATGACAACATGCCTGAGCCAATGAAGGCAACTACAGGAGTTTCTAACTCCTCAGAGCTTGTATTCTCAACGCTTGATAGTGGTTATGCAATAGGAACCGCAGGAAGTGGCAGTGTTGGACGTTCAGACACTATACAGTTGTTGCATGGCTCAGAAGTTGCATTCTGGAAAAATACAAATGAAATAAGTTCTGGTATAATGCAAACTGTGCCAGACACAAAAAATACTGAGATAATATTAGAATCGACTGCTAATGGAATTGGTAATATGTTTCATAAGATGTCTATTGCAGCCCTTGCAGGTGAAAGCGAGTATCAAATGATCTTTGTCCCGTGGTTTTGGCAAGATGAATACAGGTTAGAATTACCTAAAGACTTTGTACTTACTAGCGAAGAGATGGAATATAAAACCCTTTATAAGCTAGATGACAAACAAATAGCATGGCGAAGAAACAAGATAAATAACTTTGCAGGCGGACTGTGGCAGTTTAAGCAAGAATATCCTGCAACGGCTGTTGAGGCGTTTCAAACATCAAGTGATAATAGCTTAATATCTTCTGAAGTGATTATGAATGCAAGAAAGGCAGAAAATGTACATGCAGACGATATTAAAGTAATTGGTGTTGACCCTGCATGGAAAGGAAAAGATAAAACTGCCATTGTGTATCGAGCTGGTAGAGTGCAATATAAACATGAAATGTTTGAAGGTTTAGACACAATGCAAGTTGCAGGACGACTAGTACAAATTATAAATAACGAAAAGCCAGACAAAATATTTATAGACGTTGGAGGAATTGGCGCAGGTGTTTATGACAGATTAAGGGAATTAGGTTTTAATCAAGTAGTAACAGCGGTAAATTTTGGACAAAAGGCAGATAATGGCGATAGATACGCAAACAAACGCGCTGAGATGTGGGATAGAATGAAAGAATGGCTAAACAATGGAACGGTAAAGATAGAAGATATCGACGCGTTGCATTCAGATATACAAGCACCAGAATATAGCTTTGATTCATCAAGTAGATTGTTATTAGAGAAGAAAGAAAGCATAAAAAAACGATTAGGTAAGTCACCAGATTTAGGCGATGCTTTAGCCTTAACATTTGCTTTTAATGTAGCAAACAAAGAATTTAAGGCTAGATATGGCGTAAGCAATACAGTACAAGCAAATTCAAATTGGGGTGTCTATGATTAGTAGAAATTACAGAGAGGAAGACTATAAAGATTTACAGAAATGGTATAACCATTATGCAACGGGTGAATGGGTATGCCCACCAGTGGAAATATTACCTACAGATACAGGTTTAGTTGTAGAATATGAAGGAGAAAAGATTTGCGCAGGATTTATATATCTTACCAATTCAAAAATAGCTGCCTTAGAATTTACTATTGCAAATTATGACACAAATAAGGAAATAAGAAGGCATGCTATAACGTTGTTATTGACTAAGCTTATAGAACTTGCTAAAAATAAAGGTTACAAGTTTATCTTTTCATCCACTAATAACGCTGGGTTAGCTATTCGTTTCAGAAAACTTGGGTTTGTTAGAACGGATCAAGTTTATAACTATTTAAAGGTTTTATAATGGCAGCAGCAACAACAGCCGTTACATTAGGATTGGCAGCAGCAGGGGCAGCAGGTCAAGCGGTCTCGGCACATAAACAAGCAATGACAGCTAGAAGGGCAGAAACAAGAGCAAAAAATATAGCAAGAGCTGAAAAAGAAAGGCAGGCAGAAATTGCAGCTATACAAACAGCAAAAGAAGCAGAACAAGCAACAGAGTTTAGACAACAACAAAGATTAGCAGCAAGTGGCAGAATTGGGAGAAGAAGCCTTCTTACTGGCTCGGCTCTTGGCGTGCAGTCAACACTTGGTTAATAAACTCTTGCATAAATATTATCGAGGTTTACAACTATGTGTTGTATTTACAAATAACTATTAAATAAATCATATGGTAAATGAAGTAACTGGAAGCATCACTAAAATACTTGATACGACAAGCGGTGACACTGGCGACACGCAAACAATTACAGAAAGAGAACAAACGCTAAAAAAAGCGCACATTCAAATAGAGGTTGGGTCTGGCGACACTATAGTGCTTGAGGGAAAGCTTGAAAGCTCTCTATCTTTTGTAACATATAAAGCTATTCAGACAAACGATTTGTTTACTATGGATTTGCCGCCAATATTTAGAGCAAGAAGAACTGTAGACGGTGGTACGGAAGACAGTCAAGTTTGGGTTCAAAAATTTGGAAATACTATAGAAAATTAATGGTTAATGCAGTTCAAAGCCCAATATCTCATCCTATAGAATTACCTTGCTCAAAAAATTTGTGTGAAGATAGTAACGCTTTTATTACCTACTGGAAAACAGATAATGCAGGAGTATCAAATAGTGATCAAATTGCAATTCCGACAGGTAGTAACGGTTCCTATAATTGTTGGGTAGATTGGGGCGATAACACATCTGATTACATTACAGCCTATGATGACCCGAAATGGACTCATACTTATCCTGCGGCTGGAGAATACGAGGTGAGAATATATGGGCTTTTTACTATTATTAGATTTGCGAATGCTAACGATAGGCTGAAACTTCTTGAAGTCAGGCAATGGGGAGATTTAAAATATCAAACTTCTAATGCGCATTTTTATGGGTGCAGCAATGTTACAATGCCAGCAACAGACAAATATGTGCTTGCACAAGGTGGTCTTTTTAGGCTGTTTAGGGACTGCTCGTCTATAGTAAAATTTCCAAGCATGACAATTTCAAATATGGAGAAGGCGACTGGAGTTAATGAAACTTTTTATAATTGCAGTTCTATGACAGAAGATTTTGGAGAATGGCGTTTTGGCAAAAATCTTACTCTAAATAATACTTTTAGACAATGCACTAGTTTAGATTTTAGTATGGCTGATTGGAATGCTCAATATATAACTTCTGGTACAAATTTTTTACAAGGAGGTCAGCTGTCAATTGCAAATTATAGTGGAACTTTAATAGCTTGGGAACAATTAAATTTATTTGATGGTGTTAATATTCACTTTGGCACCTCAAAATATAATGCGTCAGGATTAGTTGCAAAGGTTGCAATAATAGAAGATGACAGCTGGGGATTTATAGATGGAGGACTAGTAATATGAATAGTATAATTGAAAAGCCAACAAGGACCACTTACTACATAGCTTATAACGGACAACACCCGCCATCACACTATGGGGTAATTGAAAAAAATAATGTTATGGAAACTAAATATGATGATATGGAAACTTTCACAAGGAAAGCCGACTTTCTTAAAAGATGCAAAGAACTAGAAATAGATACAACTGAATTATTTGATACTGAATAATGGCTGAGCTAAATATAACGCACTTAAAAAAAAGAATAAATGCCGCTAAGGGCGTTCAAATGCAATATAAAGCATTATTTGAAGGTGCGTATGAATTAGCTTTGCCTCAAAGAAACTTGTATAATAGGCGTTCGCAAGGTGAGATTAAAATGGACAAAGTCTTTGATTCTGCTGGTATTATGGCAGTTAATGGCTTTGTTAATCGCATGCAATCTGCTTTAACGCCTCCTTTTACTAAATGGGCTGAATTAAAAGCAGGGCCAGCAATTGCCCCAGAACGTAAACAAGAAGTAAACAAAATATTAGAATTAGTTACAGATATAGTATTCTCAACATTAAACAGCTCTAACTTTTCAGTTGCAGTTGGTGAGATGTATTATGATTTAGCAGTTGGAACTGGTGCTATGTTAGTACTAGAAGGTGATGAACAAATGCCTATTAAGTTTATTACCGTACCAACGGCTAATCTATGTTTAGACGAATCAGAAAATGGTCAAATATCTGGTATTTACAGAGATCATAAAGTAGTAGCTAGGGGTATCATGGCAACTTTCCCAGATGCTAAATTAACTAGCGATTTATCTGATTGTATACAAGACAACCCTGAAAAAGAAATAGAGTTTGAAGAATCCACCTATTGGGATGATAAAGATCAGTTGTGGAGATACGAAGTTATTTATAAAAATGACAAGATTGTTAAGAGGGAATATGAGGTTAACCCTTGGATTATTGTTCGTTGGTCTAAGGTAGCAGGCGAAGTATTTGGTAGAGGTCCATTATTACAAGCATTGCCAGA
>Ga0208547_1001849_pt1 | contig 11487 bp, 16 predicted proteins | sample DEB08_DNA_5_FD_185501 | JGI IMG/M metagenome (GOLD analysis project Ga0208547, IMG submission 185501) | Aqueous microbial communities from the Delaware River and Bay under freshwater to marine salinity gradient to study organic matter... | ecosystem: Environmental > Aquatic > Marine > Coastal ... | reverse complement strand
TGGTCATGTGCTTCTCCGCTTACGCGCTCGCTCCGGCCCGTAGCCTGTGCTACATTTCAGCCACGCCGATCGCGTAGCACGCGAAAACGCGCACCAACAGCCTAAACACGGGATGCCAGCGTGTGGAACCCTCAAGAGGTGGAGACTTGGCTTCGGGCCAACCGGGGAACCCCGGCCGAATGCATCGATCACCTGTGGCCCGGAATCACGGAGAAGAAGGAGCGCCGGCGCTTGGAACAGCGGATCCGGAGAATCCGAAAGCGCCTCGAGGAAGAAGGACTGGACTTCTCGGAGTCTCGAGCTTCCCAGCTTCCCCCACGGGCCACGCTCCACGCCCTACCGCCACCAGCTCCACGCCCAGAACCAGCGCCCCCCGCGGTGGAGGTGGCCAGCGTGGATCCGGTCACGCCCTCGAGGATGGGCCGGGAACAGCTACTGGCGTGGGCGGTCGATCGGGCGGCCGTGGCGGTGGACCAGACGCCCCCGGACCGTGGGGCCTACGCTTCCAACCTCAACACACTGGTTCGGGCCCACGCCGAGCTGGCCGAGCTGCGAGCGGCGAAGCCGGAAGAGGAAATGGACATCGATCGGCTGGTAGAAATGCTTCAGGCACATATCAGCGCCGTTCCGGTGGAAGTCCTCGAGCTTTTCGTGGGTGAGTTCCTGAGACGGAACCCGAAAGCCCGGATCTCTGCGTGACCATCGGACTGGCTGGCCTGCTTCACCGGTCGATCGAAGCGGGGCGCAAAGATCCCCGGCGCTCCGTCCGACTGACACGGCCACAAGAGCAGTGGCTCGAGGTGGAGGCCCCCCTGGCTGTCTTCCGTGGCGGGAACCAGATCGGGAAGAGCTTCGCGCAAGCGGTCGACGTGGTGGACTTCGTTCGGGGCGTCCATCCTGTCCAGTCGCACGCGGTCCCGGTGAAGGTGGCCGTGGCTTCGAAGAGCTGGAAGCAGATGGTTCCGCTTCTCGGGAAGATCTGGGAGCTGCTTCCGAGCCACGAAGTGGATCCGGCCATTCGCTTCGTTCCGGGCCAGGGGATCAAGGGCTACAAGGAACCGGTGATCCCGCTGGTGGATGGGCCCGGCGCTGGTTCGGTGATCTACCTCTACACTTACGACGCGGGAACCCAACGGCTGGCCGGCGCCACCTTCCACCGGGCATACCTGGACGAACCGCCCCCCTCGAGCTTCTTTGGCGAGATGCTTCCACGGCTGAACGCGTTCGGTGGCCATCTCAGGTGTTCATTCACGCCGACACCAGACGCCCCACCGCAGGACTACATGCGAACGATGGTGGAACGCTGGGAAGACGCCGGCCGGCCCGTGTCCGGGTGCGCGGGTGGCATGTTCGAACACCATGTTCCCCTTTCCGTGGATGCCACCACGCCACGCGGGGGCCTTCTGGATCTGCCGTGGATGACAGAAGACGACATAGAGCAGTTCTCCGCTTCCCTTCTCGAGCACGAACGGGGAATGCGCGTTCGGGGAGACTGGGAGCCGGTATTGTCCGGCCGGTGGCTCTCCGCGTTCGACAAGGCCGCCAGCGTCCACGGCTTCCGGCTCGGCCGTCTTCCCGGCCCACCAGCCGGCGCTTCTTTGTTCGTTGGAATCGACCACGGAGCTGGAATCGGGAAACAGGCGGCCGCGCTGGTGGCCGTCCACCAGGTGGACACGCTCGCCCCCCGCGTCTGGGTTCTGGATTGCCATGTGGCGGACGGGTACACGACCCCAGAACAGGACGCGGACGCCATCGCGGATATGTTGACGAAATGGGGACTGAAATACGACGACATCGATCAATGGGTGGGGGACCGCTCCACGAACGCCAACCACTTCGAGATCCGGAAAGGGAACGCCCAGCTCCGGACATTCCTGGCCGCGCGCTACCGGCTGGCAAAGGGGAAGACGAAGTGGATCCATACGCCGAAGAAGTGGTCCGGCTCCGTTCGCCACGGCTTCCGGCTTCTGAATGCGATCATGGCCCGGCGAGATGACAAACACGCCGAGCTTTCCCACTTCGTGGTCCACCCGAACGCGGCTCTCTTCTCCACCGCTTGCCAGGAATGGAGCGGCCGAAAGGATGACGCCAAGAAGGACATACTGGACGCCGTTCGGTATGCTGTGGAGCGAGCCGTTCGGCTGGGCGAGTGGTCCACCAATCTGAGCACGGCCGCGATATACGCGTGACAATGGAGGCCACTTTGTACGCCCTCGACATCGCCCCCCGGCCCGATCTGCCGACCGCCCACGACGAAGAGCGGTCCCGGCTTCTGATTCCGATGTCCCGCGTTCTGGACGAAGATTGGTCCGATGTGGCGGCCGCTTTCATGTCGGAGTTCATCGCGGAGGAACGGCTGGCCACTTGGGGGCCCCCGGACACTTCCGATAATGTCTTCGCCGATATTTGCCGGCAGCTCTCCACGCCCGGCCACTACGGCCACCGGCCTACCATCCGGCACCGGAACCCGGCCGCCAATAAGCTGATCCAACCCGGTGGCCTTCTGGACCAGGCACGGTACGCCAGCAAGCTACAGTCCGTGGAATATCGGGCGTGGGGTCTGGGCGATATGTTCGTCCATGTTCACGCGCCCAGCTCGGGGAAGGTGGTCCTCCGAGCTGTGCAGCCCCAGAATGTGTATGTGGAACCCTCCGACGATGATCCATCGGAGCCGGTGGTTCTGTGGGAGCTTCGGCGCCGGTATGTGGCGGCCGCCGGTGGAACCATCTGGGCCTGGGACCAGTGGAGTATCCGAGAAGGTGAAGAGCACTTCAGGGTGGTGGCCGCTCAGGATGCACGCTTCATGCAGGACGCCCCCGGCGTGAAGGTGAACGAAGACATCACGGCGCTAATCTTCGGGGAAACCTTCGAGGGGGACGGCTACCGGTGGCGACTCCGAGACGGATCCCCCGCGCTTCCCTTCGCATGGTATCGCACGGCCGACGCCGGAAGCCTATGGCAAAGCACGGTTCGCTATGGCGCCTTCAAGGCCACGCTGTCCGTGGCGGTCCTCTCCACCTATGTGATGCACGCAGCTCGGGACGCGTCCGGCTCCACCGTGATCGTCCACGGCCTCGAGCCCCCGGCCACCGACGCCCGGCGGATCGGAAGCGAAGACGCCACCCGCTCCGTTCACCTGTCCCCCGGTTCGATGCTCTTCCTGGCTGAACGGGAAGGCTCTAAGGGCGTGGGCGTGACGACCGTGGGCCCCGGCGCCAACCTCCAGCCGTTGGATCTGTTCCTTCGGGCGAAGAGGCAACAGGCGGCGGAACGGTTCGGGATCGGGGACGCGGCGGCCGTCCAGAACAGTAGCAACCCGATGTCCGCCCAGTCGATGCTTCTAAGCCACGCCAGCCGGCGGGAAGCGGCGGAACAGTCCGAAGAGCTTTTCCGGGCCGGGGATCTGGCCCTTCTCCGGGCGTGTTCGGTGGTCCTCCGGGCCCACGGCGTGAATGTTCCCGAAGACGGCTACACCGTCCAATACTGGCGCCCGGATGCCATGCCACAAGAGATGGCAGCGAGACGGGACCAGGACGAATGGGACGTGGCCAACGGGTACCGGTCGAAGGTGGATGTGTACATGGACCGCCACCCCGGAACCAGCCGAGAAGACGCGATCCAAGCGCTGGCCCGTGTTCAGGTGGACCAGCGGGCCATCGAACGGGAAACGCTCAGCCTGGACTCCACCGGCCCGGCGATGGTGGGCGTGGATCCGGATGATCTGGTGGACGCCGTGGGAGAGCTGGCGGACGCGGCGGACGCCCTCGAGGCGATGGAAGCCGGGGCGCTGGTGGACGCGGACGCCATCGCGAAGGCAGCGCACGCCATTTCGGAGGCGGTGGATCTTCTGGCCCGTGGCCAGGCTCCTGATGACGAAGACGGGGAAGATCATGCCACTTGAAAGTGGGCGAGATGCCCGTGGGCCCTTTGTCCGGTGGGGCAAAGAAGGGAAGCGGTACTACTACCGCGAAACCGACGAAGACAGCCGGAAGCGGGCCCGCGCGCGGGCCGTGCTGCAAGGCCGCGCGATCGAGGCCAGCCGTGGCTCTCGATGACACTTACCGCCCACCGGTGGCCGTTGCAAAAGCTGGCCAGCTCGCCCTCGAGGTTCGACGGGAAAAGCCGGCCAGTAAACGGGGGATGACACCGGTGGGCCTTCGTCGCGCGGCTCAGCTGGCCAACCGGGAACCCGTCTCCGTTCGCACCCTTCGCCGGATGCTCGGCTATCTGTCCCGCCATCTGGTGGACAAAGAGGGAAGCAGCTGGGAAGAGCAGGGGAAGGGCTGGCAAGCGTGGCACGGGTGGGGAGGGGACGCCGGGGCCCGCTGGGCCGCGTCCATTCTCCGCCGGAATGATTCGGAATGGTTCGACGGGTGGAGGCGCGCCCCCCGGAACCGAAAACTTCTCCGCGCCGTTGGAAGATGAAGATGCCAGAAAACGAACAGAAGACATACACGGAGGCGGACATTCGGGACCGCTTCATTTCGAAAGATGTTTTTGCCGATCGGATGCAGGGGAAGACGGCCCGGATCTCGGAGCTGGAAGCAAAGATCGGGGACTACCAGAAGCAACTTCTCGAGGCCCAGCCACGGCTGGCCAAGCTCGAGGAGCTTTCGGCCGAGCTGGCGAAGAGGGACCAGGCGATCCAAGCGGCCGAAGACCGGGTGGCGCTCGCTCGAGCGGGTGTGACCGATGACGGCGCCGTGGGCTTCCTTCGAATGGCCTTCGATCAACACACGGCCGCCCTCGAGGAAAAGCCGGCCGATCTGGCCGGGGCGTTCCGGAGCTGGATCGGCTCGGAAGACGGCGCACGGGCGAACCCGTATGTGGGCCACCTGTTCAACGGCGTGGCGACTCAGACCGCGACACCAGAACCAGCTCCGGCGAAGGCCGCCCCCGGTCTTCCACCAGTGAGCCGGGCCAGCGTGGCCGCCCCCGCGAAGGCCGGGGGCCCGTTGACTCAGCAGCAAGTTCAGGCCGAGATCGGCCGGATCCGTGGGCTGGCTTCCGCCGAAGAGCGCCGGGCCGCGCTGACTGAGCTTCGCGCTCGACAGCTCGGCCAGCGTTGACTCCGACCCGTTGACGCGGTAGCCTTTCACTAAATCCGCTCGGCTCTCCCACGTCACGGGTAGTACGCGGTCGCCTCTTGTTTCACCCCAACAGATAGGAGGCCCGCACAATGGCGAGCCTTACCCAACCTCTCGACAGTTCGACCTCCACCGCCCAGCTCGGCCTGAACCACATTGTGGCCGAAGAAATCCGGATGGAGCTGGCCGAAAAGCTCAATGTGTGGCAGCTGGGCGTGGTTCCGCTTGTCGGTGACTTCGCCGGCGCCGGCACCACCACGATCCGCGTGACCCATGTGGGCGGTATCGGCTGGGATGCCAAGATGGTTTCTATGCCGACTGAAACCAGCGCCCCCACAATGGCCAACCCCACGGCCGGCTACTCGAGCGTCACGCTCGGCCGCTACGGGCTCGCCTTCTCCGAGTCTTTCCAGAACCGGATCATCAGCCAGCCGAATGTCCGCGCTGCGATGGGCGGCGAAGCCTTCCGCGCTCAGGCCGCCAACACCTGGTTCGCCACCTTCCGTGAGCGGGTTTGCGTGACCGGCGCCACCATCTCCGGCTCCGTTGGCAGCTCGGGAACCACTCTCTCCGTGGACAACCTGATTGCCCTCGCCACCGCGTTCAACACCACCGACGGCGCCGAAGATGGCGGAAGCCCGATCGTGATGCTGGATCCCCAGCAGATCGAAGAAGCAAAGGCCAGCGCCCGCACCGAACCCGCGTTCCAGGGCGATCTGGCTGGCTTCACCAGCGTTCAGGGCGTGGCCGGTCGTATCTACGACAACTTCCTGGGCTTGGGTATGACCGTCGTGGGTACTTCCGATGTCCAGCAGTCTGGCGGCGCCTATCAGGGCTTTGCGTTCCAGCGTGGCGGTATTGGGTATGGTGTGGCTTCGACGAGCCCCCTCCAGCTGAACGCCGGTTCCAACCCGGTCTATGTGGACGAGTATGGTCTGGTGGTCTACGACGTGGACAACGGCCTGAACCAGCAGACCGCTCAGGTCAACGCGCTCGCCTTCATGGGCTTCCAGCTCGGAAGCTCGGACGTGTTTTTCCAGCGCCGCGTTCTGTCTACCACCTGATACCCTCGAGGGGGGACGGGATGGCGATGGCAACTGGCATCGCGTTTCGTCCTCCCGTCCTCCCTCCTTTGCCACCTTCACACGAAGGAACGCCGATGCCAGTACCCCAAACCATTCAGGGAGCGGCGCCAGCGCCGTCTCCGTTCGCGGATCCATTCAACGGGTCCGCCACTCTCAATGCAGTACCGAACGCCCCGTTCGTGTACCTTGCCAGCGCCGAATCCGGCTCCGTCCAGACGGCCGGCCTCGAGGAACCCACCTGGCTTCCTGAGCTGGCGATCTTCCGGCTGGAACCAGGTGTTCAGGGCGTGGAAGTGATCAAAGAAGGCGCCCCCCGCGCCAGCGCGTGGGCCCTCGCCCTCGAGCAACGGCGCCGGGAAGGGTGGGTGGTTCTGGATCCCTCCCAGAACATTCCAGCCGAGTTCCTTCCCCCCGGTGAAGCGGCCGGGCCCTACTGGCGCGCGGATTCCGTGTACCACCTTCGCTCCGGAGTGAGCGGCCAGCGATACCGCGAAGTCTTCTCCCAGCGTCTTCCGGCCCGTCGTGAATCGGCCGCCCCCCGGTGGAGCTTCGATAAGGAGCGATACAACCGGTGGCTGGCCTGGATGGTGGCGGAGGGGAATGTTCCTTCCCCCGACGAGATGACGCGGGACGAAGTTCTGGCCCAGCTCGAAGCGTGGTCCAGCTCTCAATCCCGGATCGTGGATCCGGCCCTTCGAAGCCAACAGGCGAAGGCGATCATGGCCCGGCTGGACGCCCACCGCGTGGCCCGTGTCATTGACCCGGACGCCGAACCGAAGAAACGGAGCCGGAAATGAGCCGGGAAGAATACTCGAGAGAGGGTATCGACCGGACCGCTCGCCAGCTCCGGGAAAGCGCCCAGCGTTCTGGGCGTTCCATCTCTCACGAAGAGGCACGGCGCCGGGTTGTCCGGGCCGTGCAGACCGACGAAAGAAAGAAAGGCCGATAGGCCACGGAGTCTTCCATGTCTGATGTGTTCAACCTTCCCGCCTGGGCCAACGCCATCGCCGGCAACTTCTTCTCCGGCTCGACTGAAACCCTCGCCGCTAACAAGGTGATGGACTCCGACGACGCCATGATCCTGAAGCTGGATCCGGCTGGCGCAGCTCGGGACATCACCCTTCCCGCAGAAGGTGATGTCTCCCCAGCTGGCCAGATGCACTGGATCGTGAACGCAGCAGACGCAGCGGAAAACCTCGTGATCAAGAACGACGCTGGCGACACCATCGCCACCGTGAACCAGAACGAAAGCGCGATCGTGTACAACGCTGGCACCAGTGGCGGAACGGAATCCAGCTGGGTTCTGATCGCCGTCGTCGCCATCGCTCTTTCCTGAATCTGAGGCCTGACCATGCCCGTCTCTGGTGAATCTTCCTACTCCGTCCGCGTGACGGTTCCCGATGTTCTGCAATCGGACCGATCCAACGCGGTGGCGCTGGAAGTCCACTTCGAGGGGGCATTGGTCGCGCCCAGCTCGGGAACCTTCACCCTCTACGCTCAGGGATCGACCCCGGTGGTGGACGCCCAACCCGTGACCATCTCCGGCTCCGTCGCCCGCTACACGGTTCCCAGCTCGGCCCTCGACACCACGAACGCCGGAGTGGAGTTCGGGGACGGCTGGCTGGAAGAGTGGGCGCTCACCATTGACGGCGTGGAATACACCTGGACTCGGCCGGCCGCGCTTGCCAAGCGCCCGATCTCGCCCAGCGTGACGGACACGGACCTTCTGGCCGAATACCCGGATCTGGCCAACTACTGGGGAAGCGGCCGAACGAACGCCCAGACCTTCATCGACTCGAGCTGGCAGGACATCGTTCGGCGCTGGCTTCGCGAGGGCGGGGCGTGGTGGCCGGTGGCCTCCCCCTATGTTTTCTTCGAGGCTCACCGGGAGCTGGTTCTGGCAAAGCTCTGGCGGTATATCGGAAAGAGCGACGGGAACGAAGTGTTCGTGGATCTCTCCGAGAAACACCAGCGCGAATACAACCGCCAGTTCCAAACCATCGCCACCCAATACGACCGGGACCAAGACGGCCGGGTGGATGATCCGGATACCCTTGAGTCCCGATACGGCGTGATCGCGATCAACACGCCCACCAGATACTCCCCGATCTATCGGGGCGGTCTGGGCGGGAAGCGGTATCTGATCCGATGACAGCGCCCACCTACTACGGACCCCACGGCGCCGGCCTATGGCGGATCGTGGAAGCGATGGACGCCCACATAGCGGCCACGGACGCCCTACCATTCCAGCGGAACGCGCTGGCGAATGACCAGTGGACGCGCTCGGCTCTTCCACTTTCCCCCACCAGCTCTACGCCGTCCGGACACTTGGAATACAACCTGGCGATCCGTGGCCACGCTCCCACGGGTGAAGCGGAAAGCACCATATCGGGCGTGATGTTCGAAGCGTCCATCGATCTGGCCTTCGCCTTCCGGGCGTACCACGACGACCAGTGGACCTCGTACCGGCTGGCCATGCAAGCGGCCCAGCTGGTCCGGAACCGGATCCTCTCGGGAGACTGGTTCGCGGCCGTGGGCTGTCCGGGTCTTCGCGTCTTCTGCCAGGAATCATTCAACCCGGCCCTCTTGAGCGTTCAGGAGTCCGGGCTTCTGATTACTCAGACCTATCGTGTCCGCCATCTCGAAGGGATCAAACCATGAGCACCACCACCACCCTCTCCCTCACGGTCCGCGCTCGGACTGGACTCACGGCGCCCTACTCCGGCCACGGCGTGGCCGAGTCGGCCTATTCCGCCGAATGGACCAGCGGGACCGGAAGCAACCAGGCGGATCTGGCCGGAACAGTGGTTCAGGCCGTGGGCGCCACTTCGAATGTGGATCTGGACCTTCGGGCCATCACGGACGCGAAGGGGGACGCGCTGAACGGTGCCGAGCTGGCCGCGCTGATTATCGAAGTTCCTTCCACGGCCGTGGGGAATGTGAAGGTTTCCCGCTCGGCTGCGAACGGCGCCCCGATTCTGGACGGCGCCACGGACGGCATCGTTCTGACCCCCGGCGGTAGTCTCCACTTGATCTTCCCGGTGGACGGGGGCCCGGCCCTTTCCGCTTCCGCGAAGGACATCAACCTTGCCAACGCGGGCGCGTCCAGCGTTGATCTCACCATCACCACCATTCAGCGGAGCGCCTAATGTCCGGCCTTCCTCCCTTCGTTTCCCGTGATGTCACCCTCACCATCTACGACGGCGCCAGCCCTACCCCGAAGAGCGCCAGCTTCGGGAACGGCTCCGGCCTCTTCGACATTCCCGGACTTGACGCCGGCAACTTCGAAGTGGTGGAGGTCAAGAACCGCCAGGAACACCTGGCGCTCTTGAAAGGTGAATCAAAGACCTATGAGTTCTCTACCGAGATCACGGTGGCCGATGTGGCCGATCTCACGAACCCGTCTTCCCACCGGATTCTGGACGCCATTCGGAAGACTGGCGACTGGGCCAGCGCCACCAGCGTGGAGACGATTGGCTGCGATGTGTGGGCCGTGAAGGTGGTCATCTCGATGTCCAACACTTGCGGGGCATCTGCTACCATCACGCTTCCGAAGTGCCGGATCACTGGTGATCTGAGTATGACGGAGGAAGGGCTTCGCTTGACCGTAAACGGCACTTGCTACGAATCGCCCACCATCGCCTGAAACTGAAAGGGAAACGAGATGCCAGCGTTCCACATTCACCTGTCTTCCGAGCTGGTCCACTGTAGGACTCCACTTCTCCGCCGTTGCTTCGCGCTCCACGCCGCGCTGGGCGCCATCGTCACAGACGATGGGAAGGTGGATTCGGCGGAGTTTGCTTGTCTGTGGAGCGCCGCGCTCGGGGCCTGTCTCCCGGCCGGTCTGGGCGCCCCCGTTCCCTCGAAGGTCAACACGGCCCAAGAGTGGATCGCCTACGGAGACAAGGTGGAACGCTGGGCCTTTGGGCGTGGCGGGAAGGGCCACGATCTTCTCGAGTGGCAGGCCGCGTGTGAAACCGCCTGGCAGGCCATCGGGGAGAATCTTCCGATCCCGGAGAAGGTGGAGGAAGCGGCCGCCCCTTTCGAGGAAGGGCCGGGGCATGGTTCCGCCGCTTGACCCGGCTGGGAATCGAAGCCACCGGGGATCCGTTCTGGGCGGAAACGCTCAGGCCGGACCAGCTCGAGGCGGTCTATGGCCTTCTGTATGCGGAAGATCTGGACGCGCGGGAAGCGGTGGCCAGCGTCCGGCCCTCGAGGCCCACACCACCACCACCGGCCAACGCGGACGCGGGGGCATGGTCCACCCTGATGTCTATGCGGGCCGATAGGCGATAGGAGCTGGTGTGTTCCCACAATCCCAAAAGTTCTGGCATGCGTCCGATGCTTTCTTCTCGACTGCCGCAAATTCGAAGGGCGTAGGCCGGACCGCGTGGGGATACTACTACTTCTCCGTCTGGGACGAATGGGTGGCCCGTTCCCGGAAGCCAGACCGAAAGAAGCGGAAGATGGACTATCAGACGTGGCAAAGTTCACGCGCGAAGACTCCATACCTGAAAGACTTCCGGGGAGTGGAACGGAGCCGATCCACACTCAATCCGAACAAAGAAGTGGCTATCTCTATGCGAATGGATGGCCGTTCGGCCCAGAACCTTCTGGACATCGCCGGGAGTGTTGGCCCGATTGTGGCGGAACAGATGGACACGGCGCTGGCGTCGATCGCGTTCAACGCGTGGCGGAAGTGGCCGATCCGAACAAAGCTCTCGAAGGCGCTCCTGTCCCTCGAGTATGACACGCCCACGGCTTCAATTTTCGTCGGTTCGGTCCATTCAAACGCTTGGTATACCTACTACATAAAAACCCGGCAGAACGGGATCGGAGGAAAGCAACCCCACCGGGTTCTGATCTTCGATCCTACCGATCAAACGGTCCGAAAGGCAGCCGAAGGGATCGCTCTCCAGATCCAACGCTACGCCGGTGGGGGTAAGCTATGAGTACGCGCCGCGATGTGTCCCTGAATGTGATCGCTGATATTTCCAAGTATCAGCAACAGTTCGCCAAGATCCCCGGCTACACGGACAAACAAGCGGCGAAGGCCGCTATGGCGCTTGAGAAGCGCATGAGTAAAGCGGCCGCAGACTCGGCACGGGCCGCAGAACGGGCCGCCCAGAAGAGTGCTCGGGAGTTTGCGAAGGCCAGCGAAGGCCCCCGGGGACTGGCCGCCAGCCTGGACACGGTGGCGGAAAAGTCCGGAGATGTCGATTCCATCATAGCCGGGCTGGGCGGGGCGCTCGGAGCGATCGACCCACGGCTGCAAGCGGTGGCCACTGGCTTCTCGGACGCGGCCGGGGGAATCG
>Ga0208547_1001847_pt1 | contig 11496 bp, 17 predicted proteins | sample DEB08_DNA_5_FD_185501 | JGI IMG/M metagenome (GOLD analysis project Ga0208547, IMG submission 185501) | Aqueous microbial communities from the Delaware River and Bay under freshwater to marine salinity gradient to study organic matter... | ecosystem: Environmental > Aquatic > Marine > Coastal ... | reverse complement strand
AAATGGACCTGGATGCGTAGTTAATCGAATATTATTAGCTCGAGCATAATCACCAGCTTCTTGCAATACTTGACAAATTTCATCATAATCAGGTAAATCTTTGATCTCGTAATGATTCCATCGAGGAAACATTTCACTACCAATACGAAACAGGTGAATACCATTTGCTACGTTCCATTTGAGAATAGGAAGCAGATCTTTTGCGTTAAGCAAACTACGGTCAGATGCTAACTGCATACCACCTTCGATAAATTTACGTTGAATCATTGTTCGACCCGTACGAATATTTTCTTTGCCTAGGGTCATATTGTTACAGGCGTAACCAAATCTAATCATAACTTTAATTGTTTAATTCGTTAATTATATTAATAATATAAGAAATATTTTGCATATATCCTAATATTGTTGGTTTTTAATTGATTGGATATTTATAATAAATATAGGTGTAACATGATACGATTAAAAACCATATTATTAGAAAAAATTACCAAAACTTTACGAATTGGATCACGTGGCGATCAAGTTAAAGAATTGCAGCAATTATTGATAGCAGCTGGATATCTAGATGCGAAACAACAAAGCGGTCGCCCATCAGATGATGGAATATTTGGATCAGCAACTGCTGCTGCAGTGAAACAATGGCAACGCAAAGTGAATCTTGATGATGATGGTGTCGTTGGTCCAGCCACTAGAAACAAGTTATCCACGATCGAAAAGTCAACCGGCGCTAACACAACAACTACCGGGCCACCAGCTGGCAACACCGGCCCCGGGGCACTCGCGCGTAAAAGCGGTGGAATGACTAAGAAGCAACGATTTGCCGGTAATTCTGGTGGAAAAATTACAAAAAGTCCGTTTAGTAATCGAGAACAAGGAAATCATTTTCGAATATTTGTTAACACTGAGTATCCAGCTATTGCAGCTAAACTAGATCTAGCTCCCACCGGTAAACATGATAATACAACTATATTAAACGCACTTAACACGATTGTTGGTGATAAAACATTGTTAATAAAATACAACGAATATAAAAAGGTACCTAAAAATTGGAATTCTTTGGTAGCAGCGTATAGGCGGTTATATAGAACAGGAGCAAAAACAATGGGTGCAAATACATGGACTGCAGATAAATTATCTGATGACGAAGCGAAAAAAGCAATTGAGCGATTCAATATACCAAAAAATTTGGGGTCAAAACGAATTGCAGATGAATTGCTATATATACAACTAAGAAACGCTAATCAAGGGTTAGGATTTTTTCTTGTAGATCCCAGGCTAAATCTAGTATTTGTATTTGATAAAGATTATCAACTAGTTAATTATTCGGCTTCTGTTGCATCCAAAGACCCACAGAAATCAGTAATTTTTACTAGAGATGATTGGATGAGATTAAGTGGATTTCAAGTAGATCCACAAAAAGAAACCAACTACGGCCGGTATTATAAAGAAATTAACGGCCAAAAGTATAGTTACCAGAGCAAAGGAGTTGCGGCAGATGTGGATGGAAATACAGTAGATTCAAAGTTTATTAATAACAAAATGAAGGCAAGATATGATGTACTAGGAGCAGCCAAAGATCGATATCAAGCTGCTGGCATATATACGATTGGAAGTATATATTACACGGCAGGATATACTCAACAAAAAGATGCTGATGGTAAAAATATCAAAAGACCTAATGTATACGGCCTTAAAACATTAGACGATCAAGATTTAGGAACCGCAATACATTCTTTAGCCTATGGGGATGAACGAATGCTAGCAGATAAAGAACTGCGGAGATTTCTAAATAAAGAAATGGAAGCTGGAAGAATACCTGATGAATATATAAATGCAGTAGAATGGGCTATGGGATCTAACAAATATGATAAGAGTAGTGGTTGTTTTAATGTAAGCCCTGAATTTATACAAGATCCGAAAGTTAAAGCGGCAATTGTAGTAGGAAAATCTAGAGTATTTATTATGTCTGAAAACCCTGAAGATTATCTAGTTCGAGTCGATAAAGGAAAAGAAGGCGAATATTTTAACAAATTAAATGGTGAAGATGGCCAATGCATTGATCCTAGTAGTTTAACAGATACATATGGTTCAGCTATAACTTAATGTTATTTCATTATAGTTTTATAAGCAATATCTAGGCATTCTTGATGAATGTGATTAGATTCGCGTAACGGCTTCGCAGAACCATTACCATTTTGCATTATACATTTTTCATGCGCGCAATGAGGAACGCCTAGTGTATGCATGAATTCATGAGTGGTAACTTTTGCAAAAGAATAAATATCATTTCCGAGTCTATATTTAGAAACTACACAAACACGTCCGGGTCTTTGCCCTAAACCTATAATACCGCGATCGGGATAAACTACTTCTTTACCATTTTCAATTAAAGTTCTAGTATTGGAAATATCATCATTAGTTAAACCAATAACACGATAATATTCTGATGTATATAATTTGTCTAGAAATTTAAGTATAGAATCTGCTCTGTATCGGCGGCCGTTATGGCAATTATTAGGAATATCAATAACGTCAGCTAATTCTACTTGCACTAGTGGAAAATAGTGTTGGAGATATGAACAGGCAGAGTCGACATATGATTGTTCGATGTTGTTGTTTAGAGGAACAATTAACACTTTTTTATTTTTCTGTTTCTCCGACGTCGGTACTATATTTTCTAATTCATATGGAAAATGATATAATACAGTTGTTGTTAATGATACTAACACAACAATTGCTGTTGTTATAAAGATTGATTTTTTCATTGTTTAATTGTTTAATTATATTAATAATATAAGAAATATTTTGCATATATCCAAATATCCAGTTTTTTATAAACTGAAATATTTATATATAAAATAAAAAGAATAATAATATCATGAAAAATATTTTAGCAGAAAACATGATTAGATTTCGTACTAAGAATTTGGTCGAACAAACTAAAGTTAATAGTAGGATTTATGGTGACCCATTTGGAACATATACATTACAAGAAATGGCTGGTCTAATTAATACATATAATCCATCAGCTGATGGATATATTGAAATATCAGATGGCAATGAATGGTTAGCAAATCAAAGAGCAAAATCACTTTCACAATTTTTTAGTGAAAATGTATCTAACATTTTAGATGTGTCATATAATAGCGAAGCTGTTAAAATCGAAGAAGCTAAAGTGTTAGGCCCTGGAAATAAAAATCAATATGTATTAGGTACTCTTTATGCAATACTAGAAAAACCCGGCCGGAAATTGCAAACATACAAATATTCTTTAAAATACAATTTCTATGAAGTTGATGGTGAACCTCATATTATAGTTACTAAACGTGGGATGGGTACGCCATCCTTGCCGATTAACAAAATTACTGGGGGCAATGCCCTCGCGAAAGAATATGCAACAAATTTCATGCCGAAGCTCCCAAACAATTCTAAATTAGTATGGAAACAAAGGAATAGAACTACTGCAAACGAGTTTAAACCGGCATCACAAGGTACTTTAGCAATAATGATCCCACTTGCGAGTGGCCCTAAATACTCAAAAAAAGATGGTAATGCTTTATATTTTAACACTCCGGAACAATTCAATGCAATGAGAGATTTTATATCTAAATATGAAAAAGATGAGGACAAATTTACAGGGACGCAATCTTTTTGGACTTCTACCATGGGTGGTGGAGGCAGTTACGTTTTCGGATCATCAAAACCAGTTTCATCAGTTCATTTACCAAATGATGTATCTAAATTACCAGAAATTGATACGAAACTTAATATATTTAATAATCCTGAAACAGTAAACATTAGAAGTACTCACAATGACAAAAATGCAGGTGAAGGAGGTTCTACAATTCCCGGTACTAGAACTAAACCAGAAACAAGAAAGATTGGTGATTTTAAATTCGATAAAACAATGTTTGCTGATAACATGATTGGAATACAAGATACTCCGGAATTACGGGCAAAATTAGAAGAAATTAAAAAAGCATATAATGACGTAATATCAAAAAATACAGGATTCGGAGTTAAATCAATTAGCTCAATAGTACGAGGATATGCATCTAGCGATGCTGCAACTAACCGAACGGATTCAGGCAAACCAGATCACGGTTGGGGTATCAATTGGCCAATTGAAAAGTGGATGACTAAATAACATTAGTTTGCAGGATATGGTTTACAATTATACTCTGTAAATGTTACTACGCAATTTTGTTGTTTCGGTGAGTCTAATGTGTTTAATTTGTCTTGTCTGCTAAATCCAACTCCAATATACTTTGCATCGGGGTTTAATATATTTGCTCTATGGCCTGGAGATAACATCCAACATTCTACATAACGTTGTGCTACATATATATGTGTAAAATTTTGAATAATTTCTTCACATATAAGATTTTCGGCATAATTATAACTACGATGAAACTCCGGCCCCATATTTATAGCTTTTATATGATCCGAATGCTCACGTATTTGAGTATTTGATATCCACTCAGCATGCTCCTGTGCTATATTATATAAAGAAGTGTGCTTTTCTAATTCATTTAATCCAGCTTTAACTCTTTCTTCATTAATAAGAGTAAATACCAATTCACAAATTAACGCTTCGTCAATAAATGTATATGTTTCTAAACTGTCTGTGTAGTCAATAGGATTTGACTGACTGAACCCAAAACTACTTACTAAAACTGCGAATACTACTGCTAAATTTTTCATAATTTAATTTTTTAACTTTTTAACTCTTTAATTATATTAATAATATAAGAAAAAAAAGTCAAACAACCAAATTATTTCTTCACAAATCCTTTAAGAAAGTCTTTTTGGCGATCTATTGCTTGATCCAAGCTTCGTGTTTTTGAATTGTTATCAAGCACTCTTTTAGAGCTAGACTTAGCACTAGTCTTTGTGGTAGCAGTGTTTCTGGATCCTGAAGTTTTTCTGTTATTGATATTATCATTGTTTCTGCCGCTTCCACTGTTAGTTTTGCTTTTAGTTGCTGAGCTTCCGGGGACTTCATGAACTCCTCTAGATTTAATTCGCTCTTGGGTTTGTTCATGTAAGATGAGTCCAACTTTGTAATCTGTGGTATATTCTTTAATTTGGATTCCACAAGGGTATCTTGTTGATCGTAATTGTCTGTTAAGATTTTTTTCCGTGACCTCCACCGTGTAAGAAACTCCAAAATTGCTTTTTTTATATTTCGTAACATAACCTGTTTTTATTTGTCCTAGCCAACGAATCATAACCTCATCTCCAACCTTATACATAACCTTATCGAACTGTTTAAGCACGTATGCCGGTATTTTAACTTTTTTCTTTGCCATTTGATTAGTATGTTAATTGGTTGTGTTATATGGTGTCTTAAAGGATTGATTAACTCAAACAAATACCAGTTAACTGATCTATAATTTGATATACTCTTAGATATCTGGTACGTTTATCTGGTTTAAACATTTTTTCTGATTCTAGGTCTCGGGACAACATGTATCCCGATTCCATGAACCGTGTAATAACTATGCGAATTGACTTTAAACTATTTGATTCAATCATGATAAACTCGTTATCAATCATGATATCAACTAGACTCTCAGAATCTGAAATATCATCGCTGTCATATGTATAAGAGTCGGTAGTATCATTTAAATTAGTATCATCAGCATCTAACTGATTGAAAAACTCTTTTAAATCTAAGCCAGGCTTAACTGTTTCGCCTTCGAATAACTGGAAGAAATAATTTAAACGGTCATTCTCAGATAATCTGCTAAAATAAGCAAATTCTGAATAATTAACGTTGATATCTCCTACTTTGTTTTTCATCACTAGTAATTTCTGTTATTTTAAATACGCGATCGATTAATTCGATATCTAAATGTTTAATTATAGTTAATTTTTGTTGAGCTTCGCTGAGAGATGATGCCTTAATGTAGCCTAATATCTCATTAGATGAATCTTGCTTATATGAATACCCGTATTCTTTCATCCTATTTATTATAAATATAAGCCTAACTCATAAGATCGATCAACTGTGATCAATGCATCATTCAAAGTTTCTGATAATCTGTTTATCTCTTGGCGATTCAATTGAATCGACTTAGATTTAATAGTTACTTCGAATTTCTTAGACAAATCTTCACGGTGAGTCTCAGCTCCCATCCTTGTTATTGTTCTAGAATTTTGCATTAGGTCTTTATATGTGAACGGAATCTTTAATCCAGCTACTTCTAAAGTACCAACTTTAGTATGTAATGGATCTTCTTTGAAACTTTTAGCATAAACTTTGTCTTTAAATATAAAGTCCATATCTGCCCATGTGGATCCATAACGAGCTCTAAATTTGGGACTAATGCCCCATGATTGATTAACGCTTTTTAACATTATTGTTTTATTTTTTATAAATTGTTACTGTGTATATGTCTTTTGAGTAATTGTTTCTCAAAACGACGTTTTCATATTTTTCTATTAACATATCTAACACTAATCCAGGATGAACATAAAAGAATCCTTCATGATGTGTGTTATTAATAGGATTGAGCAAGTTAAATGTAACTGCTAATGATGCTTGATTATATAATAGATCAATATCACTGAATAATTTCTTAAGATCTTCATCTTCACTCTCACATCGCCTAGGAGTAAATATCCCATTTGCAACTATCCAATCAGATTTCGGCATTTCTGCAGTTTCAAATGCTCCAGTCTGACATTCTATACCGTATTTTTCTTTTGCTATAGCAGTCATTATTGGATTATGATCAATTCCATGGTATGGAATATCTAAATCAGGATAAAAATCACGAAGTAACGGAAATAAATCAGCACGACCACACCCAATATCTAGAATAGATCCACCATAGAATCCAGTTAATAGATTTTGCATTAGATATCTTTGCTCTGATGTGGTATTATACCCAACTGGTTGAGGACTATACATCATATAATCCTCATTTTCGGGTGTTAATGCATCCCATTTATCGAATTGAGTCGTACTATTTAAATTTTCAGAAATTTTTTCTTTTAAATTTTCCTGATTCATGATCTAGTAATTGGTAATGATTCTGTTTCTACTAAATGCTTATAAGGAATTGTGTGTTCAACGGCAAATCCACCTTCTTCTCCGCACAATTTGCTAGTAAGTGCACGATTAATTCTAGTATCATGAGCATTTGCTGTCGTAATCATGCAAACTGCACTACGATTTTCTAATAATACATCATATACTGTCTTTTTATTTACTGTATATCGATCTAATACTACACCAACTCTATTGATTTCGTCTTGAGTGACGATAACTGTTTCACCTGCATTATACATTACTCAATAATTTTAATGATTCTACTATTTGTTACTGCTTTTACTTCAAAGTCTAATGTAACACCCTGAAAATCTTTAACAACTTTAGCTTCTGCCTCTGTTACAGACATAGCTTCTACGAGATACATCTCTGTTGCTTTCTTTTCCTTAGTTCCGTTTGGGGTATCGACTAATGTAGTCAATTGTACTTTTGCTGTGTAATACGACATTTTTTGTTTTTTAAAAATTTATAACTTAATTATCTAATTATATTATAAGAAAAAATATTTAACAATCAAAATTATTTTTTATTTAAAAATTTTTGTAATCGTTTTTGATTTCTATGATATTCAAAAGATAAACGCATTTGTTTATCTGATAAATCAAAATTCACTTGTAGGTTATCTAATATATCAGCAATTAATCGTTCCTGATCATTAGCACTATATGTTTTTCTTCGAAGCATTTTAATAACACGTTTTAAGTGATATATAAAATCGTTGGGTACTCTTGAAAGTATTCTAGATTTATTTAAATGAATTTCTATTTCATTCTCTTTTGAACTTTTTTTTTTATTTTTTGACGATTCACTAATTAATTGTTTTGCTATCTTTGTTGATTCTTTTAATAAATCATCATATTTAATTACGTGTGCTAAATCTAATCCACTAGGTAACGGTTCGGCACCTTCCATATCAGTGTTTGACGCATCTGCACTAGGCTTTTTATCAGAAAATTTATCTTTATATTTTTCTACAGCATCTAATGGTAGTCTAAGTTCCAATGTATAATCAGTGTTTCTACCATACCCAGTATATGGAACAATTTTAATATGTTTACCTCTAACCAATGAAAGTAATACAGCTGGGGTACAATTATATTGAGCTCCCGATCTAGCAATAAACTCACGTATACCAATATCAGATACAGAATAAATAATGCCTAAGTGTTGTGATCCAGCTTTAGCAAATGATGATAAAAATCTTTGTTGTGGTTCTGTAAATACATCAACGGCAGTATCTGGTTCAGCCTGTTGTTGTTCCATTAACATAGTTGTTAATGTGGTTTGAATGATATTTGTTAAATTAATACTCATATGTTCTTCGATTCGGTTAATTGTGTTGATCTATATTTGCTAGCTAATTTACGAATTTCATTAATTGACTTTCTCGCTCTTACACCTGCAGCTTTAACTTTCTTATCAGAAAATCTATTATGATTATCTTCAAATGATTTCCACAACTGTTCCAACTCTTCAAATATTTCTTTAGATGTCATCATAAACCTTATTTAATATAAATATGTTATCGTTTAAAACGATCCATAAATACTTGTAAATTTATATCCGGAACAGTATATTTTGTATGATCTGTCATTTTTACTATTACATTAGAGTCCGATTGATATATACTATGTATCAAGTTAATGTTAATAAATATAGTTTTAATATCACTATTAACAGTTATAATTGTTATAGGAACAAATTGTTGCATAATTAATCACCGGTCCAATTACTTCCTGGTTTACGTATGAAGTCTAATGGATTAAAATTAGGATCTGTTTCTGTATTAGGCGTATATCCAGTGTCATGTCCTTTAGACATTTTCTGTACATCTACATTGAACTGCATCATTTTGCCTGGATTTGCTTTTGAGTAATTTACCAATGCTGTCTGCAATGCTGATAAATTAGAAGCAGATGTTCCGATTACCTTTGCAACATATTCTTGCATTTCTTTTGTATTACTAAATCTGTCCGTATCTGTAATAATACTATAAATTCCTCGTTGATATGTGTTTGCATTTCGTTTAACTGCTCCTACATAATCATTTTGTTTATATCTTCGAAGATCAATTCGATTAGTAACAGCATCAGGGATTTCAAGCCATTCTGCTTCAGAATATTCATCTGCAAAGTCCGGTCCCATATCTCCATCGACTGCTAATAGTGCATCTTCACGTTGAGTCATTGTCAAAGTATTCCATATCTCCTTTTCATTATACTCAAACATTAATTGTTTAGCTCTAGAAATTTCTTCTTGGAGTATTTTTTTATATAACGGATGTTGTTCGAATTGTTTCATAATTTACTTGATATTTTTTTAAGATTACGATCATATTTACGAATCCATGTATTTATAAACTTGCAAGGACTGTTTGGTCCGTTTGCTTTCATATTACGATAAACACGTTTACCAAATGATTCTGATCTATTTAAACTTACCGCAGCTTTTATTAGTGATTCTTCACTATCTAAATCAGAATACAGTTTACAAGCAACATATACTATTTCAAATCCAGCTAAGCCTTGTTGATGTGCCATATAAATATAAGCACCAATATTCAATCGATCATTACTATCAATAATTTTATTAATTTTAGACATACGATTTACCATTTTCTTGGCTGCGGCTTCTGCATTTATAAATGGATTAAACACCGTGTCTTGTCTAACACCATAATCGTCAAAATATCTAGGCATTATCTGAAATAACCCAGAAGCGCCACTACTTTTGTTTTTAGCATCAGGATTCCCACCAGACTCTATATTTGCTATAGTATATAATATTTCTTTAGGTATATTATAATCTAGAGCAGCAATGTCCAATGCGTCAATAACATTGTTATCCCATTTTTTAACATTAGTGCTATCATATGGTATATTGCTAGTTATCGTATCAGTTTTTTTAGACTTTGATTTTTTTAAACTATCTATTTTATCTTGAATCTGATCGTCTGGAATTTGTTTTGTTAGATCATCTAATTTATCTTTAGTATCCGAATCAAATACACCATTAATGGACAACCCATGTTCCCGTTGAAATGATTCGACTGCTTTTTTAGTATATGGACCAAAAATACCATCATCCATTCTAGGACCTACACTGAAATCTAAATACATTAAGAGTCGCTGCATATCAGTAACCGCGGTGCCTTGATCGCCATATTGTAATCCCGGAATATCAAGAGATTCATCATTCATGTCGACTTCTCGATTTTGTATGTCAGATCCTACCTTTTCTGGTCGATATGTGAAATGCCATGGTTCATTGATGGATTCGCCTTCTCCTCCATCTTTTTTATACCACGTCCATCCATATTTAACACCATTATCTCGAATCCATTTCTGTGCCGATGGAGCGCTCATTACATCAATTGCTTTACCCCAACCATGATTTGACTGTCCCGGAGGCGCTGCTGGCACGGAATTATCCCATGTTGTTCTATATTTTCCTGTGGATTCTAAATAGTCCCAATCGATTAGGTTATATTGGCTTTCATATGATCTAAATCCGCCGACTTTATTAACATCTATGCCGTCGAGCTTCATATCGTCAATCATTTTTTTATAATTAGCAGCTGCTTCACTATCTAATGTAACGCCATATACTGTTTTTAGATCTAGTTTATTTAGATTACCATTATCTCCAGTATATTCATTGGGAGTAGCAAAAGAAGATTTTGATGCCTCTAATAGTATATTTTTTAATCTGATCATGATATTATACTCGCATTCGTTTTCTAATCGTTTCAATTTTTTTATCTAGACGTTCCAATTCTCCACCATAATAATCAGCAATAGGCCCTCCTTCTGGTTCAGCTTCTTGTTCCATATCAAACATAAGTTGTTGGCGTTCAGCTTCAGCAGCTGCTAGTTTTTCTTGATAGAAACGACTGATCTCTCTTCTCTGAGCGTCATTATAAGCCGGATTCTTAGTTGGCTTTGGTTTTTCTCCATACTTATAATGTGTATTTCTAACACGCTGTGCCATTTGCTGCGGAGTATTCCAACGAGCATCAATTTCTTCGTCAGAAAGTTCATTTAGAGATTCTTCATATTTCTTTTGAACCTCCCCTAATGTAGGAAGAGGCTTACCTGCCTTGCGTTCCCACGCATATCCTTCTAGTAGTTGTTTTAGTTTCATTGTCATCCTTATAATACTTTAATATAAATATCATTATACCTCAAAACCTAAGTTTAATATCATAAATCTAAATCGTTTATCGTATCCCATTAAGGTTACGATTTTCATTTAAGCTTTTATATTGATTCCAACTATACATCATATATAAATATTAAATTATTTTTTATCATTCTGAGTTGCAGTTGCATGTTTGACTCCCATAATAGTACCTATAATACTAAATGAGTTTGTAAGTAAGATACCAAATAGATTAGACCAGGTCGATTCTATAATTTTTGAATCATGCCCATATA
>Ga0208547_1001843_pt1 | contig 11514 bp, 5 predicted proteins | sample DEB08_DNA_5_FD_185501 | JGI IMG/M metagenome (GOLD analysis project Ga0208547, IMG submission 185501) | Aqueous microbial communities from the Delaware River and Bay under freshwater to marine salinity gradient to study organic matter... | ecosystem: Environmental > Aquatic > Marine > Coastal ... | reverse complement strand
CCTGTATTCCTAATAGCTTAGTTCTTTGAAGTCCCATTGGTATATACTTTTAGTGTTATTTAGTTAAAAAGTGCAGCATCTAGTTCAGTAAATCCTGCTGGAATATTCAAGTCAGTTAAGTCAGCACCTGAACCAACAAAAGAAGTAGCAGTAATAATACCACTAGAAGCAGTGATAGCAGTTCCTACTTTTAAAGTTGTGGCAGTTACAACTCCAGTCACATTTACACCTGATGATGTAACTGAACCAAGTGTAGAAACACCAGAAACAACTAATGTATCTGCAACAACATTAGAAGTATTTGCCAAACCAGTAATGGTTACATTACCAGTTGAGCCACTGACACTAATATTATCACCAGCAGTAATGCCAGTAACAATACCAGTCAGTGTAGAACCATCACCACCAACTGTGACAATACCAACACCACCAACAGTAGCAGTTCCACCAACAGTTAAGTTGTTCTCTACTGTGAAATTGCCTGGTGCTGATGATACATTGTTGACATTAAATGCTTTGTAAGCAACAAATTCTACAACATCACCACTATCAACAGGAGATATTAATGAAACAGTAGATCCATCAGTAGCACTGTAATCATCAATGTCAATTAATCTACTACCATTGACATATACATCAAGGAGACCTGGTGTGTATTGTGACAGAAAATTGAAGGTAGTCTGTACACCAGTTGGTTCGTTAGTTTGTCTGGCAATGGTGACTGAGGAGTCACCAGGATTTCTGCCTATGTAACCGCCTCTATCTGCCATTAGCTAACTCCTTGAAGAATTCCCAGTGTTACATCAATAGCATTTTCAGTATCACAGTAAATCTTCACCACATCATTACCAAGCAGAACTGTCTTACCTGCATCACTGATGACAAAAGAACTACCTGTTGGAACAGGAATGTCATTACAAATATTTGTTGAAGTAGAACCTGAACTTACCTCAACAAAGATATTGACACTATTATTTGTCAGGTTAGAAAAAGTACCACCAATCAAAATAGATTTAGTTCCTGATGGTGATGTATATGCTGTTGAAGGTCCAAGGAATTTTACTACCTGACTACCAGCAGATGCTGTATTGGTAGATGTTTTATCAACAGTTACCTGTGTAGGACTGTCAATTGAACTTACCTTAGCACCACCACGGAAGTGTTGGCTATCAACCATATCACCCACAACAACACCAATGGTGGAAATACCACTGATGACTGTTGTAGTAACACCAATAGTTGCACTACTGCTGGTTGTTACAATACCAGCTGACCTTTTTAGTGCGTTTGTAAAGACTTCTGCCATTTTTCTTTATGTGTTAGAGGTATTTATCAGCTGCTAAGAGCAATCACAAGACCAATTGATACACCTGGTGTAAATGTAACTGTTGCAATACCAGCAGTTGCAGGATCAACAGCAATTGCTGTTCCATTGGTTGAATTGAAGTTAATTTGAGTAACTCCAGCACCAATGAATGATCCTTCAGAACCAATGCCAATTCCTGCTCCACCACCTACACGAATTTCTCCGTGCATTGCTGAGTGAATGGAACAATTGTAATGAAGAATATCAGGTGAGTTGTAAGGAACCTTAAAGGTTACAATGCCAACTTCAGCTCCATTATTAGTAACACCATCATTGTAAGAATTACCAATTCCTGTAGAATTGACTGTCTTGATATAGAATGGGTGACCAGATGCATTAACTGAGAAGTGATAATTCTTACCTCTTGTCAGATAAAGAGTAGGATTATCTGTTGCTTGAGTAAATCCAATTCCAGTTGCAGCAAACTGATATGCAGATGATCCATTATTTGTAATGTCAAACTGATTGTAGATTTCTTTATCAGTTGCATATACATTGTTTTCAAAAGTAGATTCTCCTACAAAAGTGGAAACACCACTGATGTATAAGTTTCTACCACTGATTTCATCATATACAATGTCACCTGTGACATTTAAATTGCCATCAATATATACATCATTTTGGAATGTTGAGACACCAACAAAAGTAGAAACTCCACTAATATAGATGTTTCTTCCACGAACCTCATCATATACAATATCACCAACTACATTAAGGTCGCCACCAACATACAGGTCACTAATGAAAGTACCTACACCAGTGAAAGTGGAAAGACCACTGACCTCTAATTTAGAAATCTCAACTTCACCACCATCAATGTTGACAGTGGTAAGAGTGGACATTCCAGCAACTCTAAGATTGCTTGGAACAAGTGTCCCCTCAACATTAACCTGACCATCAAAATATGCTGCGGTATCACCAGCTCCTGCACTTCTCTTAACCTCTATGTTGTAGATAGGGTCAGAAGTGTTGAATCCAGCAAAACCACTGGAATTAAGCACAGTGAGAGTAGTGCCACCAAGACCAACATTCAGTTCACTGACAGCAGTAGCAATGCCTGAAATATAGGCACCCTTTTCTGCTATGAAGTCACCGTGAACATCAAGCAAACTGCGTGGAGAGGTAGAACCAATGCCAACTTTCTGTAGGTCAGTGTCGCCATAAATCAGATTTACAGCGACTTCTATCCCGTTTTTGACTACAAAATTCTTGTTTACAGCCATAAGTCCTCAGAGGTTCACTATCCCCTCAGTTTTTACTATTTATAATATTAAAAGTCAGGCACACCAGGTGGAAGAATCCAGAAGTTTATACCACTCTTATATCCATATGTGGTTTTATTGAAGTAAGAATCATTAGATTGTCCATAGAATCCATAACCATATGCTGTTGTTGGTGACCAAGATAGAATTGAATAGTCTAAACCAGTTCCTTGGAAAGTACCTCCTGATGTTTCATCCCAGGCAAGTGCTAAGAGTGTATATGAATAATTAGTATCTACCCATCCTGTGAGACTATCCACCAACTTCAAGTCTCTAGAATCAACCAACATTTTCTTAATATTAAAGTCTGTAGCACCAGTGATTCTAATGCTGGGAGCACTTGCTTCAGTTCCAGTGATTCTATAATTCTGAGTGCCATCTCTTGCCAAAGTAAGGAACTGTCTCCATCTAGTATCATCAATACATGTATTGGAACCAAAAGTAACTTTACCTGTTGTCTTGGTCAGAGTTCTTGGATCTCTATTGTCTGATGTAGAAAGGATAAGAATTCTACCCTCACTATCAATATAAAATCCACCATCAACTGCTAGACTAATTCTTGCTTTGCCAACTCCACCACCACTGGATGATGAAAGAACATTGAAGGTTCCATCTCCAAAACCACTTCCTCCACCACCACCTGCTCCTGCTGAACCACCAGATCCACCAGTAGCACCATTGCCACCTTTACCACCATTGTTGAGTCCAAGACCTGAAGTATTACTGATGGTATAACCTGGTTTGAATCCTCTCTTAATCAAAGAACTGCCAGAGATAGTTGTACCATCTACACCAACATATCTAATCTTAGATGCACTATTTTCACCACATGCAGAAACACCCTGGTTTAACCAATAAGATCCCTTAGTGCAACTGATTGTCTTACCGCCATTAGGTGATGATGCGATAGTATCACCAGGAGATAATGTGATTGAGGAGTTCTCAAACAGCGAACCATATGTTCCTTTAAGATTCAGACTTGATGTTCGTCCACCCTGTCCAGCACCAGATGCACCTGAACCATTATCACCAGAGATATTAATACCACCACCACGACCACCATTGCCTGATATACCAGCATTACCGCCCTCACCTACAACAGCAATTAAATTAGACCCTCTATATAAGAATACTGCTGAGTTATTGCTTACACCTAATACTGTATGTTCTACTTCCTTCTTCAGTGTAAGGGAAATATTTGAAAATCCACCCTCACCCCCAGTATTTGAACCAACATCAGTGCCCTTCCTACCATACATTCCAACATTTAATGTTATGTCTTTCTCTACAGCATAGAATTGAATGACTGAGTAGTCTGAGCCAAATGTAGAATCAATAATAGAGAATGATGTTGCGTCATCCAGATTGACTGTCTTTGTCTTGTACTGATTGTTTACTGCATATGCTTCAATTTTTATAATGCTTCTTGGTTCTACTACATCCAATGAAGCAGAATTTGATGTTACTGTATCGGCACTAGCTGCAGAGATATCAACTGTATAAGTATTCACACCAGTAGAAGCAACAGATACAGTCAGTGATGATGTAGCAGAACCTACAACATTAGCACCATCTGTAAGAGGTGTTCCAGAAACTTTCCATTGATAACTCAATTCCCCATATGAACTGTCAGATAGAGAAGCATCTACAGTAATAGTTGCATCTGCACCTGTACCTACTGTGGTGATACCTGCAGGTTGGTTGTTGATTGTGATTAATGGTTTGACTGAAAGAGTTGCAGTGTTGGAAGAAAGATTATCATTGAAAGCATTACCAGTATCTTCACTAGGCACATAGTCTACAGTCAAGAAAAACTTTCTAGCATTGTCAGTAGGACTTACAAGATTACTGATAGTGAGTGTTGTAGTGGCAGCACCTGTTATATTGGATCCATTAGACACTGCACCAACACCAACCTCATACCATTGATAAGAAAGCGAACCAGTGTTCTCTGCTGGATTGGGAAATGTTGCAGTTGCTATACCTACAAATGTGGCAATACCTGTTGGACTCTTACTTTGGTTTTCTGGTTGCGTTGTAAATGAAAGTTCAGGTCCATTCAGATCAAGATCTGTCTTAATGGACCTCACGTAATGAAAAGATAGTGGGCTCATGAGAAGTTTTGTCCTCCGACTACACCATACAGAGTTGTGCCTCCATCAAATGTTATGAAAGAATAAATGTCTGCCTTTGCAGCAGCATTGGTCACAGTTGGAATTACTCCACCTGGCCAATAGACTGGAATTGATGTTCCAGATGCATTCTCAAATGTGTCAATGGCAACTGTTCTTGCTGTTGATCCTTGTGTGATTTTGATTGTAAATGAAGCAGATGAACCAGATACAGAATTTGAAAGAACAAATTTACTGATATCTTCTGTTGTGGTGTATAAGAATGTCTGACCTGTAGAAAGATCAAGAGTCACTACACCACTAGAACTTGTGACTGAAATTGGGTATTCAAAATAAGATTGAAGTCTTGCTGGAACTTCTACATCAAGAGCAGCTTTTGGTGTAGTTGAACCAATACCAACTCCACTAGAAGTTGTAGTAATAATTGTAGCACCAGTTCCAACCTTGATATTGGTAGCAGTGGCAACACCAACAACCAATGCTCCTGATGAAGAATTTAAATCATAATCAGTTGAGGTTAACTTGCCATCAATAACAACATCCCCCACAAAGTCAGCAGTGCTGATAAATCTAGAAGAATTAGTAACATACAGATTAGTGCCAGCAACACCTACACTTCCAAGTTCTAAATCATAATTACCAGATGGTGCAGTGGTTCCAATGCCAACTCCCAGATTTCCAACTGGATAAATTCCAGTTCCAAGTCCAGAAGAAGTACCTTTCCAGAGACTATCATTTGTGAGATTAGTCAGACCAGAACCATCTCCACTAAATGTATTAGCAAATACTGTTCCTTCTACTCTTAGTTTAACACCATTAGCAGTGGTTCCAATACCAACTCCATCACCATCAACACAGAATACAGAAGAACCAGAACCAACTTTCAGTGTGCATTCGCCAGGTGTGGTAGTTCCAATACCAACACCATCAAATACTACTTTCTTAGAATTCTGATCAATACTAACAGCACCAAATGGATTCCAAGTTCCTTGCTCGGTAAATACCCAACCAGCAATCAATCCACCAGTTGATGTTGATATTCCAGGATCAGAATAAAGAACTACATCACCAGGTGTTCCTGCCAGAACTGGTTTTGTGGTTCTAATAGTGATTTTTCTGGAAACAGTTGCATTTCCTTGAAGGAACAATGAGTTTGCCTCAATGCCATCATCTGATGTAGATGTGATCTTTTTAGAGAAGAGAACAGGACCATCAAACTGTGAAAGAAGATTACCAGGTTGACCACCCTCAACTCTAAGAGTCCTAGAAACAGTAACGTCAGCAGGATTGATAATGTCTGTTCCTGTGTCAGGTCCAAGAGCAAAGATGTCCTCACCAGTTACAGTTGGAACTGGTGTATTATAGACTTCTTCCTTACCAGTGTTTGAAGTAATCTTCTTGTTACCAACAAAGAAGTCACCTCTATCATTCATACCAGTGAATACTGTGATTCCACCAGCACTATTGAATGTTTGTGATGTAAGTTGCTCCTGAATATTAAGTTGTCTAGACTGCTTATCAGGAAGAGCAGTTGAGTAATTTCCAGGTCCATAACCAAGATATTCAAATGTGTGTCCAGAAGCACGCATAATGGATGGTCTTCTGAGTTCAAGTGGAGTAATCTTAACCCTCTTGACAACAGAACCAGTGACATGAGTTGCTGCTTGTGTTCCCAGCAGACCCCTGAATACCTTAACTGGATTTGAAGAGACAGTGGTCTTAATTCTTACAATCTCATCATCTATTCTTAAATAATCACCAATCTTAAAGTCAAAAGATGTCAAATTAGTAATATTAATTTCATCAACTGATGTGTTTGGCACTGCAGATGAGAGTTGTGCAGTGATATTATCATAGATGTTGAGAACTCTTCCACCAAAATTCTCATCATAAAGAGAAATCAGTCCTGGTTGTGCTACAAGACCAGGATTATGTGCCTTGATTGAACCAGTAGTGGCAGGAACGTTAGTACTAATACCAATGTTAGCGATAAAGGTAGTAAGTCCTACAATTCTATTGATTGTAAAGTTTCCATTATATAAAGAGCTATTTGCACCAGACAATGTGATGGTGTTATTTGCTCTAAAACCATGATTAGTAGCAGTAGTGACAGTGGCAAAACCAGTCACATTATCATATGACAGTGATGATACTGTAATGGTGGGTCCTGTGACAACAGAAAAGGCATCTGTTGTATAATCTGAACCAACTCCATCTAAAGATGCTCTCTCAACAGCATTCAATGAATTTACTCTTATTTCATTTGTGGAGGTAATGCCTGCAATTGTATAGAGTTGATTATATCCTGCATATGCAAATGAGGTAATTCCAGAAATTCTAACAGTATCACCAATGTTGTTATAGATTGATGTGACAGCAACAGAAGCAACTGAATATCCTGTTGTAGTAGCAATACCAACAACTGATAAATTATCACCAACCTTATAGTTAGAACCTGGATCCATCAGTTCAAGATCTGTAATAGTTCCAGATCCATCAACTGTCACTCTAGCACTTGCATTTCTTCCTGTGACACCAGCACCAGTGAATGTTGCATTATAGAGATTTTCAACACCACCTGTTCCATTACCATATCCAGCACCACCATTTACGATTTGGAATGAAACGACTCTATTCAATCCATGCTCAACACTGGTATAGATTGTATGTGCTGTCCCAGCACTATTAGATTTGATATCAGTAATAGCAATACCAATTGCCAAATCATTTTCTACATTAGTGACTGCTTTCTTTGTGATGCTGTTCTTTACATCATCAACGTCTACTTTTCCTATGGTTTCAGCTGTTGCATAAGAAAGTGCCTCTTTTGGATCAGAGTTTGGATTATCTCTATCATATTGAGGATAAAGATCCTTTACTGGTTGAGAGAATGCAAACTTAGAAGAGTCAGTATAAGGTGAAATATCAGGAACATTGGTTGAATCAACAATAGTCAGATAATAAACACCATCCTGAATACCATTTTGATATTCTCTTACAGTATCAATATCATAAACATAATAATTACTAGGAACCTTCACTTTTTGGAAGGTGGGCAATGAAGTAGTTCTTTGTGAAGTATTATTAGTAAATGTTCCTGGATTAGTTGCAGGAGCAGTTACTGTAAACTTATTAGAGTTAGGAACATTAATGACACTATAAGTTCCGTTATAACCAGAATTGGCAAGTCCAACAGTGTTAACTGTACTGGTTACATTGTTAATCTTGACTGATGCCCCACTCTTCAAACCATGAGGAATTTCAGTGGTAAAGTTGATCTGACCACCACTATATTCTGCATTTCTGATAAATCTGAAGTTTCTAATTTGAGCAGAGTTGCTCATAGTAACAGTGTTTGGATTATACTGAAGTGCAACCTCAGTATTTGTAGCACCAGTCACGTCATTAGATTCCTGAAGAACAAATGAAGTTCTTGGAGGTCTTGCTGATGTGATTCCAACTCCTGATGGTATCACATATCTTAACTTATAAATCTTATCACTAAGTGATCTATCATCAGACCTTCTGGTGATATAAGTTCTAGATGTTGCTGCACCAAGTGCTGTTGTGCCCACTCCAACTAATGTAGAGTAAATGTTATTATCAGTAGAAGCTGACCCAACAGTCACATACCACTGCTCATTAACAGTATCAAACTGAATTGGATGGCCAACATCTCCAACAATCTTATCACTTACTCTACTTTCTACCTTTATTTCACCACCTTTATTATTAATAGTCAATGCCTGACCAGCTGCTGCCTCACTGAATGATGTTGCAACTTTAAGTTGGTCTGCATTTAAACCAGTGGTAATTGCAAAATAAACTTTGTTATTTAAAAGACCATCTGGAAGTCTTGCTGTATCAGAAACAAATCTAATTGTCTCACCATTTGAGAATTGATGATTTTCAGTAAATGTAATTGTGTTTGCTGTAATGCTGTTAATTCCAGCAGCAGTTCTTCCAACAGTTTTAGTTTTTACTGATGTGACTTGGTTAGTATCATTTTCAGTACCAGGCATCACAATACGAGCACTCTTTGTCCTCAGAGTCCCATCACTTGTAATACCAACATTTAATGTATCTCCTACTTTAGATCCAATTCTATGTCCCTGTAAAACATATCTTGGTGTAGATGCTTCATTAGTTTGATTATAGAGGTAAACTCTATTTGTTGAACCCAATCCAACAGTATTAACTACATCAATAGCATCATATTCAAGATTATAGTTAGTAGTTTGAATCTCTTGGGGAGGGATGATGTGTGTAATGTATCCAACATCATCTTGTGCAAATGACTCTTGTCTAAATCCAATACAATTCAGAGCTATTTCACCAAAGTTGGAGTTAGAGTTAGTGACTGAGAAGTCCCCACCAGATTCTGTTACAAACTGCTGAGCGTAACCAATAGCAAAGATTGAAACTAACTGACAAATAGCATTGTTTGATGCCTTAATATGGAAGTTATAGTATTCTGGTCTGTACTTAGCATTTCCATCACTATGGATGTTAGATACACTGTCTGCATACAAAAATGATCCAGTGTTTGCATCATATTTAAGGAATGCGTTATCATCTTTCTGGAGAGATACACCAGTAAACTGCGCAACAACCATAGACTTGAATCCAGATGCTTTGGATCCATCAGCATGGATACCACACATACCATAAACAGATCTCAGAGAGATGTTGAAGATATATGGAGATGCTGAAGATACCGTATCAGTATCAAGAACTACAGATGCTGATGCTGGAGTCTCTAAAGCATCAGTAGGCGCATTTCCTACAGAGTATGTGAATTTTGTGGTATTGCCAGTAGCACTGTCAGTGGTCAGTACACTATCTACAAGGAATGAACCATTATATGCAGCATCTACACAATCATTAACCTGGAATGCAGTATCAACATTGAGACCAGAGATACCAGGAGATTCTAATTCAACTGTAATGGTTGTGGTTGCTGTGACACCATCACCAGCTTTGATGCTGCTGATACCAACAGCGCCGCCCTGAGGACCAACAATACGATATTCATCAACTTTTGCTTCAATATCAAGACCAGATGAAGGATAATCTGGTTGAATTGCTCTACCTGAAGCAGGACCATATGCAAGACCCACTTTCTCATAATACATCTCAAGGTCAGTTCTTGAGTATAATGTATTAGAAATGAAAGCATCATTAATGTAAACATCATTTACACCATCAGCATACTCAAAACCAGTTACCTTGTGGTGTGAGAAATTTGGAACAAACTTAGCAGTTGAATAGTCCTTATATACCTGACCATTTGGGTTTCCATCAAAGATGGTGAACTGCCAGAAGTATGAACCACCAGTTACTCTGAAAATGGCACTTCTTTCAATATTGTCATTTTCAGGATTTGGGACATATTTGGGGCGAATCTTAGTCTTACGTAGGTCCATACCTACGAGTGAAACACCACGTGGAATGATTACTCCACCATGAACACTATTGAGTTTGTAAAGATCATTAGATGATGAATCTAGATCAAAGTTTGTAATGGCACTAAAAGGACTGAAGTCACTTGAAGTTGTGCCATCTCTTAATCTATAATTTGTCCCATCAATAGGAATCCATCCTGGTCTATTGTCAATATAGTGGTCACCAGGATATAGGACAATCGTTGTTTTTCCAAATCTATCATTATCAAGACCTCTTTGATAAGAGAATCTTGATGCTTCAATAAGTGCTCTTTGGATAGTCTTAAATGGACGTCCTAATGAATTACCTTGATTGTCAATATCATCAGTAGCATCAAGGTCATTTGGACTTACATAAAGGATATTTCCACGAACGTTTTTCAGGAAATTATCTAAGCGACTGAGAGGCATCTTACTCGCACAATTAGTTCTATTATGACTTATTTATCACATAGAAAAACCACCCAGAGGGTGGTTGAAAGGCACAGTATGCCACTATTCACACGGAAGGAACTTATATTTTACTACTAATTATTTTGGTTGTCAAGTATATATTCTACTGTATTTGCAACATCATTCATAGCATCTCTTAGAAATGGTCTTTGACCAGATTCTTGTTTAGGAGGATGGCATTCATCACACAATGTCCATCTCCACTGTTGCATAGATTTACTATACCAGAGGTTGATTTTCATTTTTTACTTTTATATAGTGCGAGTAGGGAGACTTGAACTCCCACGAGCAAATGCTCAACAGATTTTAAGTCTGGTGCGTCTACCGATTCCGCCATACTCGCAAAGTGGGCAGGGAGGGATTTGAACCCCCGTAGGCAGAGCCAGTGGATTTACAGTCCACCTCCATTAACCACTCGGACACCTACCCAATAAACTTATACTTGATAAGTTGGTGGATGAAAAGCACAATATTCATTAAATGTGATTTTCATTTCTTTATTGGTAAGTTTAGCATTTTTTGCTGCTTTTGGCAAATTCCACTTTGCTGAGAATAACATTTCCATAGACTGACGCGTTTCTGGTCTCATACTCGTAACATTTTAAAATTTCTTTGTACAGATTAGAGTGATATTTGTTCATTGAAAAAGTAATAGGGTCAATTTTTTTCCTGAGAAATTTTTGCCCCCAAAATGAAACTAAAAGTCAATTTTCCCTCAGGAGGCAATGACAGGTTCACAGTATGATACAATGTCATCTTCAACCACAACCCTCACAAGTTCAAGAACATTCATAAATTGATCAACTGTTTCACATTCAACAATCTTTGTATCACCATCACTTGAATAGAGATAGAAC
>Ga0208547_1001839_pt1 | contig 11529 bp, 9 predicted proteins | sample DEB08_DNA_5_FD_185501 | JGI IMG/M metagenome (GOLD analysis project Ga0208547, IMG submission 185501) | Aqueous microbial communities from the Delaware River and Bay under freshwater to marine salinity gradient to study organic matter... | ecosystem: Environmental > Aquatic > Marine > Coastal ... | reverse complement strand
TCCACGTAGCAAGTCCTTCACTTTAGGTGTCCAACTTGAGACACAAAGTAATTATGTTTCTCCATACATCAATCTTGACACTGCCAACCTGGAACTGTTCTCCAACAGAATCGATAACCCAGGACTGAATTATGCTACTGATGGTAGAGTCAATTCTGATGATACAGATCCACACTCTGCGATCTATGTTTCTCAGAGAGTTGATCTTCAGCAACCAGCAACTTCCTTAAGAGTTCTTCTGACTGCTGCCAGACCTTCTGACGCAGACTTTAGAGTCCTTTACAAGTTAGTAAGAGCAGACTCTAGTGAGATTGACCAGACTTATGAACTGTTCCCTGGATATGAAAATCTTGTTGATACGGATGGTGATGGGTTCGGTGATCAGGTAATTAACATTGCTGCCAACACTGGACATCCAGATGTTTTGGTTCCACCAAGTCTGACTCCAAATGATTATCTGGAATATCAATTCACTGCTGATAATCTTGAACAGTTTACTGGATATGTAATCAAGATTGTATGTACAACAAATAATCAATCTAAGGTTCCAACATTCAGGGATATTAGAACGATCGCACTGGCATGATAAAGGTAGAGGGACATCAAAACCTCTATCGTGATCCTAATACTGGTGCGATAGTAAATACTGATAGACGGGCATATCTAGAGTATGTCCGTCAAAGAAATTTATTGACTAAACAAAAAGAAGAGAAAAGAAATTTAGAGCAAGAAGTCTCTAGTCTTTATGAAGAAGTTGCTGAATTAAAGAAATTAGTCCATGACTTATTAGGTAGATAAATACCTGTATAGGGTGCTTGTGATTAAATGGCTGCCGTATATGTAACTAATTTAACTATTAATGCTGGCGTGAATTTTAGTCAATCTTTCACGCTGGCAGATACTGCTTCTGACGCACCTATTAACTTAGCTGGTTATGGACACAGTGCCTTTTTAAGGAAACATTATACCGCTACAGACAGTACTCCCTTTGTGACAACAATTGATAACCCAGCAAGCGGATCCATTTCCGTTTCCATGGGTTCTAGTTTGACTTCGACATTAAAACCTGGAAGATATGTTTATGATGTAGTTATTGTAGATGGAAGTGGGACAAAAACTAGAGCGGTTGAAGGTTCAGTTATCGTCCGTGGAGGAGTAACTAGGTAATGGCAAACAACATAAAAGTTCGTGTTGGTCAGACCCCTGCAGTAAAAGTCTTAACATCTGGAACCATTTCCGCAGTTCCTTCCTTTTCAGCATTAACTGACACATCGTTCTCTGATCTTACTGACGGTCAGTTTGCTGCTTATGAAGCTTCATCTGGACTTTGGAAGAATACCTCCACAGCTCAGTTTGACATCGATGGGGGTGTTTACTGATGTCACAGATTAAATTAAAAAGAACGTATGGCATCGGTTTACCTGATCTGCCTCCAGTAGGCACAGGTGTAACCGATGGTGAACTAGTCTACGTATACGATACTAACAACCTTGGTGCTGGTGGCACCTACAGGAAACTCTACATTGGTAGTGCTGCTGGTGTAAACACACTGCCTTATCCTGTAGGCGGTCAGTACTACATGGAGAGACTTCCTGATAACCTAACTCAGGAAGGTGTTCTGTTACCTAGAAAGGTACTCTCTGCTAATGCTAATGCCTTAATCGACAGAATCCAAGTAGGAAGTGGACTGTCTGTTTCTGGTATCTCCACCTTCAAGAATGACGTATATATTGAAGGTGATTTAGATGTAACTGGTGATATTACCTTTGATGAATTTACTGCTAGACAGGTAGTAGTAACTGGCATTGCCACCGTAAATGAGGCAATGTCTATTGGTGGAACCCTTGGTGTCCACAATGCTTATATTGCTGCTGGTTTAGTAACATCTTTAGTCGGCACATATGGCACAATAACCACCTTTGACTCTGAGACTGGTGATATTCAGACTCTCAATGTCAATGCTGGTCTTGCCACTGATTTTGCTGTTACCAACTTAAGATCTCAAGTTGGCATTATTACTAATGCTTACATTGATGTTGGTGTAGTAACCTCTCTGACGGGTACTGCCGCAACGATTACCACCATCGATGTAATAAACCTCGATGCCGTAAATGCCACTCTTGGAAGTGGTATCTTTACTGACATTCAGGTATCTGGTGCTTCTACTGTCACTGGCATTGCCACTTTCCAAAGTGACGTATATGTTGCTGGTAACTTAAATGTTGTCGGAGACATTGTATATGACGAAGTAAGAGGTCGTAACCTTAGCATTGCTGGTGTTGGTACTATTGCCAACTTCAATAGTGGTCTTGGTACGATTACCACTCTTGACTCCGAAACTGCTGATCTTAATGATGTAAAGATCACCTCTGGTATCATCACCAGTCAGGTTGGTACTTATGCGACCATCACTACGGTCGATATTGAAACTCTAGATGCCCGTGATGTAAACATCACTGGACTTGCTGTTACCGATATTGTCGGTACTGCTGCTACAATCACCACTATTGATGCTAATACTGCTGATTTAGTTGCTGCCAACATCAACGTTGGCATGATCACCAGTGCCTACATCACTGCTGGTATTGTCACCGATATTCAAGTATCTGGTGCTTCTACTGTAGTCGGTGTAGCAACATTCCAGAATGATGTTTATGTTGCTGGTAACCTGAACGTCATTGGTGACGTTGTATACGATGAGGTAACTGGTAGAAACATTAACATCAGTGGTGTTGGCACGATTGCCAATCTCATCACGACTGGTATCTCTACAATCCCAACTCTGGATGTAGAAAACCTTGATGCTCTTGATGCCAAGATCACAACGGGTCTTGTAACGTCTCTGACTGGCACCTATGCGACGATTACAGACACTCTGACCGTAGGAACGGCAATCACCTTCAGAAGTGGCATTGTCAGTGCTACAACCCTTACTGGTGAGATTGTAAGAGTTGATACTGCCATCTATGATAGTAACAACAATGTAGGTGCTGCCAACTCCATCCTGACGATCTCTGGTGGCAAGTTAATCTGGCAGAATCCTCAAGAAGCAAATATCTCCACGTCGTTTGCTCCTGGCAACACCTATTATGTTTCCGAAAATGGAAGCAACGATAATGAAGGTGACAGACCAGAGAGACCATGGAGAAACGTTGGATACGCACTGACACAGATCAGCAACATCGGTGAAAACGATGTTCTGAATATTAGTGCTGGTGTCTACGAAGAAACTTTCCCACTGACGGTTCCTAGAGGTCTGACAGTTAAGGGTGCTGGTCTTCGTGCTACGAAGATTATGCCAACAACGGCAACAAAGCAGGAAGACTGCTTCCTGATGAATGACAGAACCGTTGTTGAGGATCTGACGGTTGGTGGACTCTACTTTGACACCCCAGCAAATAAAGGATACGCATTTAAGTATGCTCCTGGTATTGCTATCACAAATAGATCCCCATATGTTCAGAGAGTAACCGTTCTGAACTTTGGTAGCAATATCACTGCCGATGATCCATACGGATACAATACAGCAGATTCTCCACCATCCTTCTACATTGCTGGTGGTGGTGCTTACGTCGATGGTTCTGAGTGTACAAGTGATTCTCTGGAAGCAGGATTCCTGTTTAACGAATGTACCTTCATCGTTCCAAACAGCAAAGCACTTTCCTTTACTAACGGTGCCAGAGTTGAGTTCCTGAACTGCTTCTCTTACTTTGCCGCAACTGGTATTGAGGGTCTGTCTGGTTCTGTTGGTTTTGCTTCTACAGGTAAGACAAGACTGAGAGCAACTGGTCTCACGACAGACGTTGGAGTCGGTAACACTGTTACCTACTTTGATACTGACGGTGTAACTGGTCTGGCAACTGGTATTGTTGCTAGTGCCGATGCCACTTATTTCAGAATCCAAGGTAAGAGCACTGGATTTGAAGTTCTGCCAAACAGATCTGCTCAGGCAGTTACCTTCAATGGTGACGCACAACTCTCCACCAACTTCCCCAAGTTTGGTACAGCAGCACTGTATCTTGATGGTACAAACGATTCTATTAGTGCCGAAACGTCTGGTGGATTTGGTTTTGGAACTGGTGACTTTACTGTTGAGTTCTTCATCAGACCAGATGAAATCACTGGCAAGAAGACTCTGTTTGACCTGAGAGATGGATCTGATTCCGATACTGCGATCAACGTTGTTTCTCTCGGTGCTAGCATCGGTCTGCAGGTAGGAACCACCACTGCTATTCTGGGCAACACTGGACTGAGCACTGGCACCTATTATCACGTTGCCGTTGCCAGAACAGATAGCAATACCAAACTGTTCATTGACGGCACACAAGAGGGTTCTACCTACTCGGATAGCAATGACTATGGAAGCACCAAGCCAATGGTCCTTGGTGCCGAATATGACGGTGCTACAGGTGCTTATAAGGGATACATTGATGAGTATAGAGTTGAGAAGGGTGTAGGCAAGTACAGAGCAAACTTCACTGCTCCAGTAGCAGAACTTCTGGGTGATAGAGACACCTCTGTTCTTCTCCACTTCAATGGTTCTGCTGGTGTAACCACCACTGCTGATGACATCATCGTCAATCAGGACATTCGCATTGAGCAAGCTGGTGGTGGAATCGGAACCGCAACCAAACTTACCCTTGCTGACTTCAGTCAGTTCGGTGCTGACATGCGTTCGGTCGGTTGTGCCGTTGAGTATGGTCAGAAGGGTGTTGTTGCCGATGGTGACGGTGTTGCTCTGAGATTCTTTGCCGTCAACTTCAACTTTGTCGGTTCTGGTGGAGACTTCTCTAACGATCCTAACCTTGCTGTTCAAGCAAACGAGGTTACCGAACTCAACAACGGTGAAGTTTCCTATGTCAGCATCGACCATAAGGGTGACTTCAGAGTCGGTGAGGCATTCTTCGTCGATCAAGAGAATGGAACGGTATCCTTCACTAACCAGGTAACAAGCCTTCAGGCACTTTCTTCCCTGACGATTACTGATGGCACTAACAGCAGTGTTATAACTCCTACTAGTGGTCAGTTTGGTAACGTCTCTATCTCTGGAAACAGCATTGAGACTCTCTCTGGTGATCTCAATCTTAACCCTGCTGGTTCTGGTGAAGTCAATATTATTGGCAACGTAAACATTGCTGGTATTCTGACAGCATCAGTCGTTCAGATTGATGCCTTCCAGAAGGGTGATACTTCTATTGCTCTGGACGACACTGGTTCTGACGGCACTATCAGATTCAATACTGATGGTGTTGAAGGAATGCGGTTGGATAACAACCAAAACCTTGGAGTCGGAACAGACGCACCAAGAGCAAGATTGGATGTTGTCGGTGATACTTTAGTTGAAAACATTACTGCTACTGGAATTGCTACTCTCACCCAAATTGATTCTCCTCTTGGTGAGTTTAACACCATCAACATTAGTTCTGGATTTGCTACCAACTTCACGTTCTCTGGTATTGCCACATTCCAAGACAATGTTTACTTCGGTGACAACGATGTTCTGAACTTTGGTAACTCCGATGATCTTCAAATCTACCACAGTGGATCTGATTCGATCATTAGAGATGTCGGCACTGGCAGATTGTTGTTACAAAGTGACGGAACCGAAATCAGACTCGGTTCTACTTCTGGTGAAAGATACGCAGTTTTCAATAACAACGGTGCTGTAGTTCTCTACTCTGATGATAACCTGAGATTCCAGACTACAACTCACGGTGTTAACGTTTATGGTGGAATCAACGTAACTGGTGTTTCCACTTTCACTAGTGATGTTCACTTCTACGATAATGATAGCCTTTTCTTTGGACTTAGTGATGATTTAAGAATCCGTCATGATGGTTCTAATAGTTACATCACTGAGCAGGGTCAAGGTAATCTTTATATTCAGGGTGATAACTACATCCTCATGCAAAGCACTGGTGGTGAAAACTACCTGATTGCTGGACTGAACGGAGCAATCGAACTCTACTACGATAACGTAAGAAAGTTCCAGACCACTGGTGTTGGTGTTACTGTACTTGGCAATACATTCACCCAGTCTCTTAACATAAGTGGAGTTACAACAGCAGCTAACATCGAGATCGGTGTTGCTAGCACTAACACAATAAATAGCAAGACAGGTGCTCTCACCTTAAACTCTGAGATTGGCAGCAACGTTGCCATCAGCACTCACGTCAACATTGTCGGATTCCTTTCGGCAACTGATGGAATTTATTATGATTCTGGTGATTACAATGGTCCTAATGGAATCGCATTCTTTGATGGTGACGGATTAATCGTCAGCAGTGGTGCGACAACTAGTGGTATTACAACTTCTAATTATCTTCTCACAACCAACGCATCTGGTGTTCCAGTGTGGACAGACGTATTTGACGGAGGCTCCTTCTAATGGCAAAACCGAATAGTAGACAATCACTTATTGATTATTGTCTCAGGAAACTAGGTGCTCCTGTCTTAGAAATCAACGTTGCCGATGAACAGATTGATGATGCCGTTGATGATGCTCTTCAGTTGTTCCACGAAAGACACTTTGATGGTGTTGCCAGAACTTTACTAAAGTATCGCATCACTTCTGATGATAAATCTCGTGGTACTGCTGGTCCTGGTGGAACTGGAATCACAAGTGAAACAGCAACCTCTACCGTTGGCACATCATTTACTTGGTACGAAAACGCAAACTATATTCAGGTTCCAGATTCCGTAATCGGTATTGAGAAGGTATTCAAGTTTGACTCCAGTTCCATTTCTAATGGAATGTTCAGTGTCAAATACCAATTATTCTTGAATGATATTGCATTTGACCTTGGATATCAAGGTCTCCTGACCTATGCGATGACTAAGAGTTATCTTGAGGATATTGATTTCCTTTTGACAACTGACAAGCAGTTGAGATTTAATAAGAGACAGAATAGATTATACATGGATATTGACTGGGCAAGTGCCGTAGTCGGTGATTACATTGTTTTAGATTGCTACAGGATCATGGATCCTGATGACTTTACCAATGTTTATAATGACTCTTTCCTGAAGATGTATCTGACTGCTCTGATCAAGAGACAGTGGGGTCAGAACCTCATCAAGTTCAAGGGAGCAAAACTTCCTGGCGGTATTGAACTTAATGGTAGAGAAATCTACGATGATGCTGAGAAAGAACTTGAGGACATCAAGAAGAGAATGCTTTCAGAATACGAAATTCCTCCCCTTGACCTTATCGGATAATGGCACTTAATCCATTCTTTTTACAAGGTTCTCAAAATGAACAGTTCCTTATTCAGGATCTGATTAATGAGCATTTGAGAACTTATGGAATAGACATTTATTACCTTCCAAGAAAAGTTCTTGGTCAGGATAATATCATTAGAGAAATTGAAGCATCAAAGTTTGATGACAATTTTGTTCTTGAAGCATATCTTGAAAACTTTGATGGATATGCTCCTGGTTCCGACATTATGACAAAGTTTGGAATCAATCTCCAAAATGAAGTAACACTCACTATTTCAAAAGAAAGATTTGAAGAATTTATCCAACCATTTTTGGGTGAGTATTCTGAAGAAGAAATTCTTCTAACAACTAGACCAAAAGAGGGGGACTTAATCTATTTCCCATTGGGAGAGAGACTGTTTGAAGTAAAGAGAGTAGAGCACGAACAACCCTTCTATCAACTTGGCACAAACTACACATATAAATTGGAATGCGAACTGTTCCAGTATGAAGGTGAAGACATTGATACAACTATTGATTTTATCGATGATGAGGTAAAGGAAATTGGATATATTACAGAACTTACCCTTGTTGGTCAGGGTGTAACTGCTTCTCTCAGAATCGATAACTTTGGTAGAACGGGTATTCTCCAAAAAATTGTTTTAACCAATGATGGTGCTGGATATACTAGAATTCCAACAGTTTCTATCAGTACCTCACCTGCGTTGCTTCCCAACTCTACGGCAGAAGCAGTTGCTATTACTACGGTAAGAAGTGGTGTTCATTCGATTGACAGAATTTTAATCACTAACCCTGGATTTGGTTATACCGTACCACCAACAGTAACTATTACCAGTATTGCTAACACTGCCCCTGGTGGTCAGGGTGTTTACGGTTCTGGTGCTGCTGCGACTGCGGTTCTTACTAATAGTGGTATTACTTCTGTTCGTATTCTCAACGGTGGTACAAATTACTACAACACACCAGTTATCTCCTTTGGATCTAGCACGGGAATTACACCTGCCAGAGCAGAAGCAGTTATTACCAATGGTGTTATCTCCAATATTCTCATTTCCGATACTGGTATTGGATACACTCAGGCACCAACACTCAACGTCTTGCGTACTGGTGAAGATGGTGCTCTGATCGAAAGCAATTATCAATACAATGAAGAAATCGTTGGTCAAGCATCTTCTGTAACCGCAAAGGTTAGAGATTGGAACTCCACTACTAAGATTCTTAAGGTTGGAATAAATAGTGGTAGATTCTACGTCGGTGAGGCAGTTATTGGAACTGCTTCTTCAGCAAGGTGGAAAGTGTCATCTTATAATGATTATGACGAATCATCTCCATATGATCAAAACGAAGAATTTGAAACTGAGGGATTGAGCATCATTGACTTCAGTGAAGATAACCCATTTGGTGACTTCTAATGTTAGGAACTTATTTTTACCACGAAATTATTAGAAGGACTATTGTATCCTTCGGCACTCTTTTCAATAACATTCACATTCAGCATAAGGATAATGATGGAAATGTTGTTGATGACATCAAGGTGCCATTGGCTTACGCACCAATGCAAAAATTTCTTGCTAAGATTCAACAGCAAGCAGATCTAAGCAAACCAGTTGCGATTACTTTACCAAGAATGTCATTTGAAATGACTGGAATTTCTTATGACCCTACTAGAAAGACAACAGCAACAAAAACATTCAAAGCAGTAACAGGTAGTGGTGATATTAGACAAGTATATCTTCCAGTTCCATACAACATTAATTTTCAATTAGCACTTTATGTTAAATTGAATGATGATGCTCTTCAGGTAACTGAACAAATTCTCCCATACTTTCAACCATCTTTTAACTTGACCGTTGATCTCGTCTCTTCTATCGGTGAGAAGAAAGATATTCCTGTTGTGTTGAATGGAATTTCCATGCAGGATGATTATGAAGGTGACTTTTCAAGTAGAAGATCTTTGATTTATACCTTCGATTTTACTGCTAAAACTTATCTGTTTGGTCCTGTTGCTGATTCTTCTGAAGGTCTCATCAGAAAAGTTCAAGTTGATATGTATACAAATACGGATCAGACTATTGCTAAGAGAGAACAAAGATATACTGCCGTTCCCGATCCTATTGATGCCGACCCATCCGATGATTTTGGATTCTCGGAAACATTTGAATTCTTCCAAGATTCTAAAACCTATAGTCCTACCCAACAAACGGATATTTAATCATGTCAAAATATGATGGTATTGATAAGGCATTAGATGTTGAAGCATCTATTGTGCCAGAAGGTGGTTGTTTACCTAGAAAAAAACAACTGAGAGATGCTATTGACAAAACTGATATTGATAGAGATTACGAATACAGTAGGGGTCAACTTTACTCTATTATCGAAAAGGGTCAGGAGACTCTAGATGGTGTGATGGAGTTAGCACAAGAAACCAACTCACCTAGAGCATATGAAGTTGCTGGTCAATTGATTAAGAATGTTTCTGATGCCACTGATAAACTTCTTAAACTGCAGAAAGAGTTGAAAGAACTAAATGCTGAGGAAAAATCCAGTACTACTAATATTACCAATAATGCTTTGATTGTTGGTACTACAGCAGAACTACAGAAGTTAATCAAGCAAGGATTGTTAGACGAAAAGAAAAATAAATAACTGAGTAGATAGTGTTTGGAATGGTCGAATGAATGAATCGAACAAAAGTGGTGATTCTTCTTTGCACGACTGGTTTACTAAGAGTCGTGCTTCTGATGGCACCCCTGGTTGGGTTCAGTTGGGTGGCAAATACGCAGGGAAACCCTGTGCCAAACAACCAGGTCAGACAACCAAACCAAAGTGCGGTTCAAGTAAAATGAAACGCAACCTAGATAAGGGTGAAGAGGAGACAGCATTTCGTCGTAAGAATCGTGAAGATCCCAATCCAAATAAAAAAGGTAAAGCTAAAAACGTCGCAACTGAAGAAATGAACTTAGACGAAAAGTGCTGGCAAGGTTACACCCAGAAAGGTATGAAAAAGAAAGGCAACAAAACAGTTCCCAACTGTGTTCCTGTTAACGAAATTCACGCATCGGCACATACACCGCACGAAGTTCCTTCGAAAAATTTAAAACGTCTTGTTTCAAAAGCAGTCAAAAGAGTTGATACTGATGCTGATGGTGATGTAGATAATAATGATAAGGCAAAGGGTGAACTTGGTGAGTTCATTCCTGGTGTTGGTAATAAAAGGCTTTATAGTGGAACAATGACCAAAACTGCCCAAAGCACTAGAATCAAATCCGTAAAAGAAGCTCTTGAGGAGCAGAATAGAGTTCAAACCACTGGTCAGGCAGGTGATCCATCTACCATCACTTATCCTGGTGGTGGGTCTCAAAGAATTGTTCCTGGATCCACTGTTATTCGTGACGTTGACACTAAACCCAAACCAGATCCCAGAAAGAAGTTTAGAGATACTCTTAAGTCTGTAGGTTCTGCTTTGTCAAGTAATCCACTTGGATCTACTCTCAAAGCAGAAGAAACTGAGATTGATGAGGGTATTAGAATGGCTCTCGTCAAAGCAATTGACAAGACGAAACCTGGTCCTCTAAGCAGAAGAGGTAGAATTAGAAGCAAGTTGGTTAGATCTGAGATTGAAGATGCTGCTAAAAAGAATAAGAAGAGAAGATTCAGTGGTCTTGCTGCTTCAGAGAAAGCATCTAAAGCAGACAAATACATGAGTGCTGCTTCTAAAACTACTGCTTCCGAATCTTTTGCCATTGATCCTGCAGCACACAGAAAGCAACAGAGGATCGAAAAAGCAACCAAACTGAAGCAAGGTGCTTCTGGTCCAGAATCTCAGGCTGCGGGTGCTGCCGTCAAGAGACTTGGTGGTTCTGGTATCAGTCTTCCTCTTGCCAACTCTTACCAACCCGAAGGTGAGAATATCGAAGAGGTTGCTGCTTGGCAACGTAAGGCAGGAAAGAACAAGGAAGGTGGTCTCAATGAGAAAGGACGCAAGTCCTATGAAAGAGAGAATCCTGGTTCTGATCTGAAGGCACCTTCCAAGAAGGTCGGCAATCCTCGTCGTAAGTCCTTCTGTGCCAGAATGTCTGGTATGAAGAAGAAACTGACTTCTTCCAAGACTGCTAACGATCCCAATAGCAGAATCAATAAGTCCCTCAGAGCGTGGAACTGCTGATATGAAAAGTTTTAATCAATTTTTATCCGAAAGCATCACCATCAACGGTGACTTCAATGGAACCCTCAATATGGGTGGTTCTCAACCAGAACAGGCACAAGAGTCCTTCTTTGCCGATGTTGTCTGGGAAGGTAAAATCTACC
>Ga0208547_1001836_pt1 | contig 11556 bp, 5 predicted proteins | sample DEB08_DNA_5_FD_185501 | JGI IMG/M metagenome (GOLD analysis project Ga0208547, IMG submission 185501) | Aqueous microbial communities from the Delaware River and Bay under freshwater to marine salinity gradient to study organic matter... | ecosystem: Environmental > Aquatic > Marine > Coastal ... | reverse complement strand
TGAGCGTCTCCATCTTCACATGGGTCCGATTCCTGCCGATACCTTTCTCAACATCACTGCTCCGACCCCTGCGTCGTTTAGCATCACAAGTTTAACTGGCGAGCGCCTACTGGAAGGCAAGCTTAATAGCGGAGAAAATCGTATTCCTGTGGCATCCATACCAGCAGGGTCTTACATCTTACAATCGGGCGAATTTCGCGAGCAGATTATTATCTCACACTGATGATATATTCCGCGCGCCGCAGGCGCGCGGAACCTTATCCCAAATAAAAACCCCCCGCGGCCATCGGCCGCGGGGGGTTTCTTTTATCAGTTAACCGTGTTTATTGTAGCACGATCATTTGTACTGCGGTGCCTTGAGCCGTACGTACGCGTAATACGTAGGTTCCTCTTGCCGCATCCAAATCAATCTCCAATACAGAGCCAGTACCCACTTTGTGGAATACTGCAGCACCAGTCATGTTAGTGATCGTTGCTTCGTAGCTAATGTCGCTAGCAAGGTTCACAGTGAACGACCCAGTTGTCGGGTTCGGGTAAATGTTACTGATCACCGAAGCCTCATCAACACCTGTGTTTGGTGTCAAGTTACCTGGCGAACCTACATCACCTTCAAGGGAAGTGTAAGCGCCGTTTGTTCCATCCACAGCATCACCTAAGAAGGCACCTGTAGTGTCGAACTCAACAGCGAAACCAGCTGTAGCAGCTGAATACACACCGCTTGCCATCTCTGCACCATTTGCATCGTACAAGAAGACGGCATCACCATTTTGACTCAAGCTTGGGAAAGATCCAGTCAATTCATCATTAGCAACAATAGTTACAGAGCCTGCGTATAATTTCCATTCCGCCAAGAAAGCGTCTTTATTGGCAGCGACATCGTCAAGTACGACAATCGCTTCACCAGGCTGGACAGTTACTGCAGGGAAGGTAGAAGTACCTGCAATCTCACTTTCATCATCCCACGAATAACCGTTTAGGTCAACCGCAGAATCACCATAGTTGTGAATCTCGAACCAATCTGCATTGTACGCTGTAGAATTCGAACCTGCCATAATTTCGGAAATAGATAATTTCACAGCAGCAACACCTGTAGAGGTCATGATATCGGCTTGGTAACGCGGCAATAATTGGTACCCGTCGAAGTGTGGAGCACTGAAGTCATATTGACCACCAATACCTACAACATCAAACATACCCGTTGGAGCAGGAGCACCATAAAGATCAACATCTGCATCAATACGCATAACGATAGTGTCGTTACCGTTAGTGATGTCGATGTTGTAACCTGATGAACCAGATCCCCATTGGGTAGGATCTACCATGGTCATGTTTTCGAACTTCACTAGCTCACTTTCTGTGCTTTCGCCTAATGCAGTAACCACAGTCGGTGTTTGAGTGGCATTACCAGTGCTTAAAACGGTAATACTATCCACATACATCTGCAATAAACCGTTGAAGTGACCGATCGAACCAACAATACGAACTTCATCACCTTCTGTTACAACATAAGAAGCAACAGTAGCTACAGAAGAATAGGTTCCAAGTCCTTCAGTTCCATCATGAACAGTAAACGATACTGCTGTGGCAGAACCTTGCATGTCCACACCGTGAACAACACCTACTACCTTACAATAAACGTTTAGTGAATCCGGCACCCCATCAGCGTCCGTGTTATCCACTTGGTCGATAGTATAGGTTGGGATGAATGGGTAAACGAAGATATCCGTTAATTGGCGTGGGAAAATCTGGTAGCCTTCATCGTAAGGTGAAGAGCTATCGTATTGTGACCCGATACCAGTAACGTCAAATGTACCCGCTGGGGCTGTTGAGCCGTCAATGTCCGTATCACTATCGATGCGCATGGTCATAGTATCCGTTCCATTCGTGATATCTACATTCGCTGAAGAACCACTAGCTGGCCATTGTGTAGCATCAGCAAGCGTAAACCCTATCAATTTGATTAATTCACTTTCTGTTGTTTCATCAAGGGCCGTTTCTATAGAAGCTGCAGGTAATGCATTACCACTGCTCAATAAATAGATTGAATCCGGTTTTAATTCAGTTAGACCGCGGAATTGCTCCACTTCTCCATGAATGTATAAGCTATCACCCATCATTGGAGCGGTATAGCCGCTTTGATCTGCGAAGTTGTAGATGTTTATACCATCTGTCGCATCTTCACCGTAGAAAGAATAACCTGCGTTTCCGTCAAAGTCAATTGAAGTTACAATGACCTTGATCCACTTCATAGCACCTAAAGAATCTGCGACACCGTTAGCATCGTTGCTATTGAAAGTGTTGATAGCAACCACCGAATCAAAGGTTGGTGCTGGTGCTACATAAATACAGTTCGAAGTATGCGCTCCCATGTAAGTCCATGTGTTCTGTGCGTAAACGTCCCACTCAGTTGCGCCGGTTGTCCAATCCGTTGATCCCGCTCCTATAGAAGCCATACGAACCAGCGTGTGATTAGCTGTTGAACCAGTACCTACAGTCCAAGAAGAACCTGGATCTACTCCTGGAACCCCAATAACGTCAACCGTATCCGTTCCGCTAACGAGAATCATAGCATCGTCGCCGTTGAAGTGCGCGATGGACGGATAAGCCATGGCAGTATCCGCTACCGCAAGGATAGAAGCATCCGCTTGGTTAGCAGCAATCATATAGACGCCACCAGAAGCGATAGTAGCATTCGTTGTGAACGTATTCGTGTAAGAACCACCATTACCACTTTGGTATACGGTGTATGAGCTTAATGAAATAGCATTTGCCGTTGGGTTATAGATCTCAATGTATTTATTGTTAGAAGAGCCTTCTGCGTATTCGCTGAAGAACAATTCGGTACAACCCGTCGTCGTCGTAGCACAAGAAGTACACTCTTCCCAACAGAATACTGGGAGGGTGGTATCAGATGCACCAATGGTGATGTAACGGTTTGTAAACGCTCCTGTGGTTAGCGTACATGCGCTATCTAGAGTTGCATCTAACGACTCTTGACCAACCCAGTTATCGTAGGTGAACTTAAATTCATAATTACCAGCGGCAAGACTAATATCTGCTTCGTAAACACCGTCACCATCAGGATCAGTCAATTGGTTTGCATTACCGCTCCAGCTGTTCAGCGTTCCACTCACATAAACATTAGTGAATGACGCAGAAACATTGCTCATGTCCACACGGAAGGTCACATCTGGATTCGTAGAGGTAACTGTACACGACGTATCTGTAGAACAGGTGCCGTAGCAGAACATCAACGTTGTGTCCTGAGTAAAGGTTGGAAGAATTCTATCGTTGTAGTTTGACGGATCAGCACAAGACAAACCAGCTAGGTTTTCTTTCGCGTTCCAGTCTGAAGCATTCGCAGGGCTATTGAGGAAAATGAAATTCCCTCCATTTGAACCGTTCAAGGTATCAGTACCTACGTAAATACCATCACCGTCAGGATCTAGCAATTGAACGGCATTAGCACCTCCAATAACACCACCACCAAGGTAGAGACCATTTGTGCCAACAGTGATATTGGCTGTATTCACCATAAAAGTTACGGCGAAGTCTGTTGGTCCTACACATGCCGCACACTCTTCCCAACATACCACAGGTAACGTAGTATCTGCATTGCTGATCGTAGAGTAACGGTTTGTAAACGTCCCGGTAGTCAAAGTACAAGTGGCATCGGCTACAGGATCCAGAGTTTCTTGACCGGTCCAGTTGTCATACGTGAATTTGTATTCGTAAGAACCTGGCATGAGGGATAATGTACCTTCATACACACCATCACCATCGGCATCAGTTAATTGGTTTGAGTTACCACTCCAGTTATTTACGGTACCGCTCACATAAACGTTAGTGTACGATGCAGTTACATAATTCATGTCTACTTGGAAAGTCACATCTACAGGAGTTATAATACATGTGCTGGAGTGCTCACCGGCGTAAGACCATGTATTGCTAGCGTAAACATCCCATTCTAATACCCCAGTAGTCCAGTCTGTTGAACCCCCGGAAACGGCATGCTTGCGAACCAGCGTATGGTTAGCAGTAGAACCGGTACCTACTGTCCAAGACGAACCTGGATCAACACCTGGAACACCAATCACATCAATAGTATCTGTTCCGTTAACGAGAATTAATGCATCGTCACCGTTGAAGTGCGCAACAGACGGGTAACCCATTGCGGTATCTGCTAATGTTTGGGTTGCACTATCTAACTGGTTCGTTGAAATCATGTATACGTCCCCAGATGCAATTGAAGCACTAGATGTGAACGTATTTGTGTAAGACCCGCCATTACCACTCAAGTAAACGGTGTACCCACTTAAAGAAATCGCACTAGCGGTCGGATTATAAATTTCAAAGTATTTATTGTTTGAAGAGCCTTCTGCATATTCTGAGAAGAACAAGTCACCACATGAGGTTGCGGTATACGTTGTTGTACAGAGTGTATCTGTAGAACAGGTACCGTAGCAGAACATCAACGTCGTATCTTGAGTAAAACTCGGGAGTATACGGTCGTTATAATTGTTAGCATCTGCACATGCCAAGCCTGCAAGATTTTCTTTTGTTCCCCAATCGCCATTCCAAGTAGGAGAATTCAGGAAGATGAAATTACCGCCACCGGCACCACTCAAGGTGTCAGTACCTTCATAAACACCGTTTCCATCTGCATCGGTTAACTGGACGGCGTTCGCTCCGCCGATGACACCACCACCTAAGTAAATTCCGTTAGAACCTACGGTGATGTTTGCTGCGTTCACTTTGAATGTGACGACATAGTTTGTTTGAGCAAATCCAAAATAGGAAAGGCATACAAGAACTATGGATAAATACTTTTTCATAGTTTGTTCAATGATTATTGATGTGTAAAATTAAGGTTGGAATATACGAATATTCTGAGCATTATTTGAATGCTAATAGTTAGTCAAAATCAAGAGTTAGTTTAAACCTCTGCACTGTACCATTTTTAGAATCAGCTACATATAAAATCTTGTCGTAGTAACCAATGGCACTGACCTTTCCAAATCCGCCTAATGAGGCAAGAGCATTAAACTCAGCTGCCGAAGCTGGTGGTGGTGGCACACCTTCCAAACCGGAAGAGGTAAACTGGTACACACTGTCTACACCAGCGTCGGCGACAAACAAAAACCTTGAACCGTCGCCTGCTAAACATAAATCAACAGGGTCGAGAAATCGCTTTGGTGTTTGTAAATAGCGTTTTGCTGCCGGATCGAGAGTGCTGTAAAAGATGGGTTGGTAAAGCGCCCCGAACGGCCCTTCAGTAAACTGGATGTGTTGCACCTGGATTTCCTGATCCTCATCTTGATTCAGTACCCAAAAGTCTGGACTGTTGGTCGCAGTAAGCTGCGGGGCCTGTGTAAATCCTTGTAGTGAAAGTGGATTTTTAAAATAGTCGTTGTACAAAGCGCCTGTTGCAGTAATAGGTAAAGCACTAATCCACTGGTGATCTTTTGTGAATTTAAGCACCGCGTTATCTGGACCGAATCCTGCATTGTTGCTGCTTGTACCCGTACGACTTAAGTAATAGCTGTTGTTTTCTAGTTGAATGTTGGAACCAATGATTGCAACATCCGTAAACTTCACCTTGGCATCAGATGAGGAGAAACTATTCTTAAAATAAAAGGGGTGGACAATAACGGCTTCTGCCGTGGCACCTTGCATTGATAGGACATTATCGTTACCGACCATTTCAATCTCATAAAGCGCAGTTAGGCTGTAATCAACCCCAGTGATGGTCGTGTCGTAGGTGCCTATGGCGAGAAGATCAAAGCTTCGGGTCTGTGTTACCTTTCGAACGCCAGGAACATAGATACTTCCTTGTAAATTAAGGGCAATATCGTAGCGTAGAATGAGGTCTTGAGCGCTGTCTACAACATAAATGAATTCATCATATCCGATATAAACATCTACGGGTGCAATGGCGTCTTGAATGTTTGGTGCGATGGGTACGTAACTGATCTCCCTGACATCGTAAGTAGGGATTTCAATAAAATCTAGATTAGTTCGCTCACCAAAGTAGTTGTCGCAACTGCTTAGAAAGACACCGATGAAAAGGACGGAGAGTATGCCTAAGATTCTTACCATGTGAGTGGTTTAATTTTTATTCCTATGGTTCCTTGGTATTGGTTGTATGGTGTAGGCTGTGCCCCAACACCCCATTCTACTGGCCAACCTTTTAGGACCGTTTTCATTCCGAAGCCCATCCACGGCAAAGCTTTTTGACTGCCAATTTGGTAACCAACAGCACCCCACAATTGCGAACGCCATTGGTACTTTAGTCCACCCGCGTAGAATTCAGCGTTGTCTGTAGGGTGGTTGAGTTGTAAGCTCGGGGTAAGGCTGTGGTCGTCATTTTCCCATGCCGTCCATTGTATGCCCATGGAGAACATTTGCGGTGAAGCCGCCAACGCAGATTCTTGACCTATTGGCATATTGCTTATCGGTGTATTGGGTCCGAAGTTGGTTAGTGCAGCTGCGAACTGGAGGTCAGCGATATCCAGTTTATATAGGAATCCTAAATCTAGGTAAACGTTATGTGCACGGTAGACACCTAGTTGCTCCAGCCCGTATTTAAGCTGAACCCCCGCATGGAAGTATTCGCTGAAGGCCTGGCTAATGCCTAACCCTACAGAAGCCAATGTGGCAGAAGTCGTTGCGCCGGTTCCTTCCGGTTGCCAAACGGTGCGTTCGATGATGGAACCCGTACTAAGACTATTGAGGGTTAGCGCGATGTGCTGACCGTTTTTTCGTGCTTTCGTCAGCGCAACAAAATCGTGATTGATACCGCCTCCTAAAGCACGGTTTGCAGAAAAAACACCTTGTTGGTTGCCGCCACTTATGAGTGCAGGATTAATGAGGGCTCCGAAGCTGTGTTCGGTCATCGCTAAACTTGCACCTCCGACGCCTGTGCTCGCCGGGTCAATAGGAAGTTTTAAGAAGGTGAAGGCACTGAGTCCTGCACGTTCCTCACCGTAAGAGGGCAATAATTGGGCATTTGAAGCAAAACTCAATAGTAATCCAATGACCAGCGGTATGTAAAATTGACGTCTTACCATTTGATTTGAATTCCAGCTAATAGTTGAGTCGGTGCTGAGTAGCGTGCCGGGTTTCTTGGATCTGTTCCGGTTTCTTGAGGCCCATTGAATTCTGGGCGAGGATCACGCCAAGTCAACGGGACATCGTCTCCGTATTCGTATGCGCGACCGGTAATAGGGTTGACCAATTGTGCATTTCTACGTCCGGTAATATTCATAACCTCAACGTTTAATAGAATGCCGCCCGTTCCAAATTTCACTAGAGCGTAGGATGCTTTTCCATTAATCCCAAACCAGTAGGCGCCGCGTTCTCTCAAATAGTTTGCGTTATCTACACGGTATTGCGGACGACCCAGGTCGTTGTATCCTTCGAGGATTTGGGGGGTATATCTGTACCCCGACGTGTATTGGGCATTGAGTGATGCACGGAATTTACTGCTGTCGTTTTGGAAGCTGACCCCAGCATTGAATTTCCAGGGTCGATCCCAGGCTAAGAATTGCTCTTGAGTCAGCGGTACCTCACCTGTTTGTGCAATCTGTAAGGCACTCTCGCGGGCACTGTTTGATTTTCCTCTTGCTTGTTGGTATGATCCGTTAAAGAAGGACGTAAATGAATTGTTTAGTCGTGCATTCAACTGCGTTTCTACACCAATTATTTTAGCATAGTCTTGATTGATGTACATGGTTTTAGTGACCGGACGACCGGTTGCATCTGTCGTAATTACACGACGCGAAACGATGTAATCGAAGCGGTTGTTGTTGAACGCATTGATGGTCCAACCGATCCGGCTTCCGACTAAAGTCTTGTATCCCACTTCGTATGAGATGTTCACCTCAGGGTTGAGGTTTGGGTTGCCTAAAGAGGACAGGAAGCTACGGTCCTGATACTGCGGGTCTAGTCCGGCATACATGAAGCGGGGATGCGGCATACGCATGCTGTGCCCATAGTTAAAGTAAAGTACATTGTTTTCCGTGACGGGAAAGCTCACATTCAATCGAGGAAGAAGACGGACTTTCCAGCTCAATCCTCCAGCATTAAAAGAATTCTGGTTGTATGCATCTCGAATGGCGGGGAGGACGGGCGAGGTCGAATCGGCCACCGCGTTGTCTGCGAATTTACCTGGTGCCCAGTAGTTGAAACGCATCCCTAAGGTGGCTTTTACGCCTTTGTATTCAATACGGTCTTGAGCGAAGAGCCCACCTTTCTGTGGACTTACTTTCCAAATATCGTTGCTGGATCCAATAGATACAGAGGGAGTTGTGGTACTGTCGTTCAAAACGATGGGTGCGCCTACCCAAGGGCGGTAGACATCTACCCATTGGTATTCTGTCAAAGCGTGTTCTAGGCCACCGCTAATGGTGTGTATGGCATTGGGTTGAAAGGTCAATTTTCCTTTAAACGTATTTTCCGCAGCGTAGTGGTCGTGCCAGATAGGAGTGACGCCGCCATTATTAATAAGTCCATTGCCTGGGATTAAATAGTAATTCCCATACGGATCATTAGGGTTAAAAACGGTCAGGTCACCGGTGAAGATGTATGCTTCGTCATAAATCTGATCGACTGTTTCAGCGCGGAATGGGCGTCCGTTAGCATCTGCTCTTAGGTTGGTGAAGAGTCTACCTGCACTTATGGTTAAGCCTGTTTTTGCATTGATTCGTTTATTCCAGCCGAGCACGGTAAGGTTACTGTGGTGGGTATAAGTCGTGGCGTTGTCTAGGTTGTTGCTTCTATCGTATTGAAATCCGGGTGTGAGTAGGGCATCGAATCCAACGATTTGAAGCGTTCGAGAATTTTGATTCACCTTAAGGCTGTGGCTGTTGGTTAACGTAAACTTTCCAACGGTTTTGTCCGCATAACTCAGCTTCACGGTGTGGGTATAATCATTGCTTTGACGCGGTGCCCAAAACTCTGGGTTATCCGGGAATAAACTCGATTTTAATTGGGTTGCCGTCGCTCCAAAATAGTGGTCCGTCCATTGGCCTCTAGCTGTAGTGAAGAGGCGAAGTTTTTTCTTGGTAAAAGGAACGGGGGTGCTTATGGTTACCTCTATTTCGTCCGTATTGAAAGAGGTAGCATCTACGATTTGGTCCGTTTGATAATTTAAACCCCAACTGAATTTTTCACCGCCTTCTTTGATGCGCGTATTAATAATCCCGGCAGAGCCTCCGCCGTATTCTGCACTTGCCCCTCCGGTCATTAAATTAAGGGAGCCTACTGAAGAAGAACTTACACTAACACCACCACCAGTTCCAGCCAGTGGATCTTGTGCTGAAATTCCATCGATGAGGTATTCCGTTTCGTACACGCGTGCGCCACGGATTTGTAGTCCATCAGTAGTGCGCTGTACTCCGGCTTGTTGGGCGAGTACATCCTCAACGCCTTTCGCAACCAGTTTTCCGATTTCATTGCCGGTAAGAGTAATCGCAGAAGACGCCTTTTCAAGATCAACTTGGTTCTTGCGTCCGACCACCGTTACCGCATTGAGCATTTCGCTCTGCTCCTGCAATTCTGCGGTTATAGTCACCGGTTTTTTACTCGTGATTTTAATATCATTGAAGAGGATAGGTTGGTAGCCTATGAACTGAAATTTGACGCTGTAGGTTCCGGGTTTAATGTCGCGTATTTCGAAGTTTCCATCAAAATCTGTGAGCGTTTGATAGAACGTACCCACAATAGTTACTGCGGCATTAGGCAGCGGTTCTTTAGTACCTTTCTCGAGGGCTTGCCCACGCAAGACGCCTTTTTCCTGTGCTGCAACTAGGAATTGGCACAAGATGAAGGTTAGGGTAAATAGGGCTTTAGAATACCGCATTGAATACATGGTCTAGGAGTAGGCCTCCGTGGTTGGTGGGTCTATTAAAAACGTGCAATGGCAAAGCCACAAACACCTGATTAATACTGCCGTTTTGTGTCCGAGTCGCGCCCATCGTGGTCGCACCGTTCCATCCTGCAATTTTTGTAATCTGCCCGTCATAGAGCGCCGTTGCATCTGCAGAGGGGACAATGGGTGTAATACCTAAGACAATATTTTGAGGCTGGAGCGATGGAAACCCGGGTTGTAGAGGAGCTAGGGTACTGTCATTGGTTAATCGAGCTTGACCGCTGCTGAAAACTAAACTTTCAACAGGAAAGATGTCTAAAAAGGCACCGCCTGCCATATTTGATGAAAATTGGGAAGCAGTAAACAACTTTCCGCCTTGTTGTAGAAATTTTTGTGTGCTTAAGGCAAGGATGTTCAGGAGGTAGTCGTCACCAGATTTAGTAGGGAATACTGTCGCATCTGTGAAGAGTGCAATTTTAGAATAGCTCGACATGATGATTTCAAAGGTGGGGTCCCAATAAGCAGGAATTCCTGCACCGCTGACCGCATCCATTTGTAAGTAGTCGTAAAGAACATTTGCACTGTCCATCCACGCTTTGTACGTACTACCGATGTATTCCGGTTGTCCGTTTATAACGAGGGTAGCACTATTTGCAGCTTTCCAATAGAATCCTGCCGTAGTATCCACAGCGGAGTAAACCCCTGCGCGGTCTCTAGCACGGAGGAAAATGAAATTTTCACCCTGCAAATCGGCACCAGGTATGGAATCAATGAAGCCCGCGTTTTTGTAATAAGCGACGTTGCCTTGAGGATCCGTTGCAAAGGATAATAAAGAAACGGAGGAGCCTATTTCCACCCAATTTCCGGTATTCAATTTGAACTCTACACTTTCAATGGTTTCATCTCCATCGGCATCCGTTGCCCGCCAATCCACCGTAGCTACAATGAATGCACTATCTGATAACAGTCCGTCCGGATCAATGGCTACCTCAGGTGCAGCATTCTTTATAGGTACAATAAGCGTAGCAGGGGAAGGGTCGATCAGTCCTTCGTTATCTTCTGCCGCCACCGTGAGTAGAATGTCAGTGGTATCTTGACCCGCTTCAATACTAAAGCTGAAGGTGCTGTCTGTACGTTCGGTAAAGCTTGTGCTTTCATCCACAGTGATGTGGTATCCTTTAATAAAGCCGTCTACATCCATACCGTACCAATGCAGGGTAACGTTTGTTCCCAATCGCAGGTCACCTGAACGCACAATGCTGTCTACTTGAAGCAGTGTTTCAGGTGCCTTGTTTGCCACGGGATTGTCCGTCCCGCGGCAACTAAAGACAAGTACCGCTAACGCGAAGTACAGTAGGTATTTCATGAATTAGTGTTGTACAGAAATTCGAGTAAAGAATTGGCCTGTTGATCCTTCGAGACTTAGTAAGTACAAACCATTAGGTAATGCACTTACATCTACATTTGACTCTTGCGAGAAACGCTCACCTAACACTCGTTTTCCCGCGCTATTGTAAATCGCTAATACACCATCCATAGGTGCTTTAACGGTCAACTGATTATTTACAGGGTTCGGGTAATAGGCAACATTCATTTGGTCCAATTCTACAACGCTGATCGGTGAATTAGCCACCGTAATGCTATCAAGGGTCACGTTTGCACCGATGAAGTCATTATTATTACGA
>Ga0208547_1001827_pt1 | contig 11584 bp, 30 predicted proteins | sample DEB08_DNA_5_FD_185501 | JGI IMG/M metagenome (GOLD analysis project Ga0208547, IMG submission 185501) | Aqueous microbial communities from the Delaware River and Bay under freshwater to marine salinity gradient to study organic matter... | ecosystem: Environmental > Aquatic > Marine > Coastal ... | reverse complement strand
CGGTCAACTTCGTCGAGGAAGAGAAGGACGGGCTCCGTGCAGGCACGGATCAGCCAGGAGAAAGGCCGCATAGTCGTGGCCTCGATCCCGTTGACCTCCACCGCGTCGGGCGAGGGCATACCCAGGAGATCGCCCTCAGTAAGCTGAGAAGCACGCTTCTCAACGACCGGGAGGCCGAGATCCTCGGCGATCTGGTAGGCGACCTGGGACTTTCCGATCCCGTGGTTGCCCTGGAGCATTACCGGCATTCCAGCGCGAAGGCTGGCGGTGGCGACGGGGATGATGGTGGCGAAGTCGAAGGAGGGCATAGAAGCTCCGGGGTGGCGCGATGGCCGGTAGGGGTTGGTTGGTGGGGCGTCTCGCCCTCACACATATATTCTAGATGATGTTGAGACAGAAATCAAGTCAAGGGAATGTCAAGGGACGAGAAGGCCGCCGTTTGCCTGGATGAAACCCGCAACATGGGCGATCCAGTTCGTGCGCTCGTCAAGGCGGACACGGTGGACGCCGGAAGGACCAGAGACAACCAGGAGATCCGGCCAGCGCGAGATAACGACGGCTCCAGCGTGGGTCATAACGGTGTTGACGGTTGGCATGTTCGCTCCTTACTCTTACATTCTAGGGCATCTGGTGTTAGAAGTCCAGTCAAGGAAATGTCAAGCCCGAAAGACCAGGCTTGACGCCCGCAATTAGCGGGCCTGCTTCAGCCAGCGCTCTTCCACGAGGACGGGGACGGCGTGCCCGAAGAAAAGCACCTTGTAAACCTTGCTCTTGCGAGCGGCGCTGCGAACCGGGGCGGCGTCGACAGCGACGATAGTTCCCTTAGAACCCCGCATCTTGTAGAGCGAGACACCCCAAGGAGTCGTCGTCGGGGCGGCAGATCCAAGGGTCACGAGTTGACCGACCTTCCACCTGGCTTCTGCGAAGGTCGACTCGATAACCTTGGAAGCAAACTTGTTTTCGACCACCTTCTTGTAAAGGCGCTCGGTAGGCACGAAATCAGGCTGCGCCTTGACCTGCTGGATCAGTCCGCTGAAGTAGCCGGTTGTAGCGTAGTAATCGAGCGCGATCTTGAACCGGCGCTGACGATCGGCGTCCGAAGCCCAGGAGGAAGCCCAGTTATCGCGTTCCGCCTGAGCCTCCTCGCTGTGGCGGGCCTCGACCTTGGCGAGAACCTGCTTTTGACGCTCGGAAAGCGCCCTGCCGCCGAGAACCTGGCCGCGAAGGGACTTTACGAAGTCCGTGGCCCAGGCGTCACCGGCGCTGGACGCACGGGTTTCCAGGGAAGAAAGCCGAGAATCGAGCCCTGCCTCGATGGCCTTGGGGGCGGAAGCAAGGCGCTCCTCGATCTGGCGCAGACAACGCCGACGACCAGGCGTCAGCCCACCGCTGCGCTTGAAGTCCGCTTGGAGGGACTCCACAAACTGGCGTTCCCGGCCCACAATGCGGGGGTCGGCAAGAACGGCGTCAAAGATGGGCTGGATGCGACGGGCCATGAGGATCTCCTTGCTACACTTACAGTCTAGATGATCTTGGGGCGGAAGTCCAGTCAAGGGAATGTCAAGCTGGACTTTCCGCCTTCTACCTAGCGAATCTCGACGAGCACGTCGCGAGACTGGCGTGTGTACCAGTCAAAGTCCATTTTGAGCGCGAAGAAACCGCGATCGCGCTTCCGTGAAGACCACTTGAACGCCTTTTCTACGCTTCCATCCCTGGCATTCAGCCAGGCGGAAGAAAACTGCGCCTTGATCGCGGACTCTGACGGACCATGGATAAGACCGAAAGAACCTACACGACTGTGATTGTTGGCGGCTCGCTCGATCGCAGAGGGCCAAGCGAGACTCTGCTCGTGCCATGAAAGCATCCTTAGATCGGAGGTAAGATTCTCCCGCTTGACAGCGACACATGGACGTGTGGTCTTATTCCACCACACAACCTCGTTAGTCAAAACGCGGCGAACAAGGTAAAGAATCCGGTTTGCCCCACGTTCCGCAGCGACGAGAGCGCCGGGGGCAAGCCCTTCTTCAACGCACCGGTTAAACCAGTTACGGCGGAAGTCGACGAGGATCGAGCGCGTCGTCTCCATATCCTCCTGCAAAGCTGAACACTTCCGGCGGGTGTGGCCTTCGTCGCGGCAGTAGGAGCATTTGCGGTTGGTGGCAGAGTTCCGCTTCTTACTCTTCTTTTCGTCGTAGGCGCGGACGTGCCAGTCGTCATTACCAAGGCGCGCTCGACGATCCTCGATCCAGTTGGCCAAAGTCGGGCATGAAGCCTTAGTGTGGCCTGTTTGGTGGCAGTAGGAGCAGCGACGATTAGACATAGAACCTCCGTTGTGTTCTTATTGTAGGTGAAGCCGGCGCGGAAGTCCAGCGGAAAGTTGTAAAGGGAGTGTCAAGGGACGATTAGTTAGGTGAAAGCCGGCGAAGCTCACGCGGGGAGCCGGGGCTCGGCCAGCGACGGCGTGACCCGCCGAACCAGAGGATCTCGCTGGGTGTTCCCGCATCGTACACCTTGGTGACCATCCCGCGCGTGTTCCCAAGGACCACGAGATCGCCAACCTTGAAAGTCGGCGCGCTAACTGCCTTCTTGGGCGCGGCCTTCACAGCGTCGTTGATGCACTTGGCAGAAGGACGCTTGGGAGCCGGCTTTGCGGGCGTGGTGGGAAGAGCGAGGAAGGAAGGGTCATTTGCCCGCTTCTTCGCCAAAGCGTAGGTCTTACGCATGGCAGCGAGGACACGAGCCGTGATCCCGTCCTGATCGCCCGTCCGGTTGACGCGGGTGGACTTCACCAGACCACGGGTTTCTCCGTTGTTATCGAGGACAGCGCACACCCGGATCGCGTCTGCGTCCTTCTGACGGCACTCGCCGTTGACAATGGAGGTTAGAACCCGAACACGGGCGGACACGCCATCGACAGGGCGCTCGAAGACCGTCTCGCCCGTGGCGGACGTGTCGACGGTAAAGCCGCTCGAAAGCAGCATCTTCGTGAGACGCTTGGCGAGGGCTTTGCGGTGAGCGCGGTTCGAGGGGTTGTAGCGGGCCATAGACAGTCTCCTTGCTTCTCTAACAGTGTAAGCCCAGGAAGCCAGGAAGTCCAGTCAAGCGAATGTCAAGACTGGTTATGGGCTTTCTTCCGGATCATTCACCCAGCGCTTACGGTTTACCACTCGGGAAGCCGCTGATCGGTTCACACCAAACAACCTGGCTATTTCGCCGATCGTTGCGCCTGCCTCCCGCATAGCCCGCATTTGACGCACCTTTTCCCAGTTTAGTTTGGCCGCTGGGTTCTTCTCTCCACGGAGCGAAGCGCTTATTCGGGCGCTCCATTCTTCGCTGCGAGGTGGTTGCGGGCCTCGGCGTAATGCTGCTTCGCGCATTTTCTCCTTTGCCTCGGCACTATGCTCCATCCCCAGGCTGTTTGCGGCGGTTGGGTTGATGTTGTAGCCATAGGCACGGTCGTAAGATCGAGTTTGATCCAGCCATCTTTGCTCGGCGGGGATGAGGTCTTCGTCTTGGGCGACTTCTTCCAGCACGGTGAAAGTGAAGTTTCCTCCGTCCTTATTCCACGCGCTTTGTAAATGGCGACTATGATGCTTCCCATTATTCAGCAGGCTTCTGTGTTCCTTCCACCTCTTTCGTAGGTTCTTCGTCGATCCTATGTAGATCTTGCCGTTCTTATTGTTTCGGATCTCGTAGATCGCTTTCATCATCGCTCCTATGTAATAAATAGTAGCGACGAGGCCGAAAAGCCGCTGTTGGCGCGGGTTTATGTCGTTTTGTGGCAGGAAAGTCGCACACTTTTCGCTTGACTTTTGGCTATGATCCGCTATTACGAATGTCAAGGCTGGTTATGGGCTTTCTCCCTGGCCTTCCGTGACCTTCTCGTAGGCGTGGGCCACGTCGTGCCGGACTTGTCCTGTTTCAAGGCGCAAGATCTTGATCCACTCTTCGTCAGAGCCGTAGGCTGCGCCCGCCCAGGTCGGCTGGTGGAGCCCTCCTTCAAGGACAAGGTAGAACCCTGCTTCTCGTCCATAGGACGATCCACGCCAAGGCTGGACGCGGATCAGATCGCCCTTTGCAAACTTCACTTTGAAGGCTCCTTTTCGATGAGCCGCATCTCGCTGGCCCACATCCAGTTTTCAGTGCCGGGACGGTTCATCCATAGGACGCGGATAATGCGGGTGTTCGTGTGCACGTCCCGATCAACCTCCTTTATGACTCCCCAATGAGCGCGAAGGCCGGCGATGTGCACGAGTCGTCCTGCTTGAAACTTCACTTTGATACCTTCACGATCTGTCGAGGATCACAGTAATAAATCTTGCCACTGAGGAAACAACGGCATTTAACGTCATAACCGTCGATTCCAACGACAACAGCGAGAAGTGGCTTTCTAACAGAACCTTCTTTCCTCCATCCGATGCTGGCCAGATCTCCGCGTTGGAACTTCACTTTGCTCTCCTGCTCCATGCGACGCTCCGGGAAATGTAGGAAATAATCCCAGAATGGAGGTTCATGATCTTGACCGGAGAGTGAGGCCCTGCACCTGGATCGAGCACGATCGCCTCGATGCGTCCATGGTTAAGCAAGCCTCCACGCCCACTATGGAGCACGAGGCGCTGACCGGGCTGGCATCTGAACATGGATCTCCCTCCTACACTTGCATTCTACGCCCGAACGATCGGGAAGTCCAGTCAAGGAAGTGTCAAGGCTTATTTACTGCTTACAACCTCGAAAATGTCGGTGTAGTCGAAGTACTCGCTTCCAGCGGCTCTACCGTTGAGCCACCGAATCCGAACATGGCCGAAAGACTCGGCAAGGACGATAGCCAAGGTTCCCCCTTGGTGACGGCGGCGGAACTTGGATGGTCTGACTAGTTGTCCTCTTTGGAACTTCATTTCTCCGCCCTAGTCAGATCACGAACATGAACAATGTGGGTTCTTCCAAGGTTCTTCCCAGTCAGCCAAAGCACCTTTGCTTTCTGAACTTTCACACCCATCCCTCGATCCATAGTTGCAACCATAAGAACCGTGCAGAGGTCCGTTCCGTGGTTGCGGTGGTAGCAGGCATCGCCCTTCTTCACTGATTCAGGAGGTTGCATTAGGCTTCTCCACGAGTTCGAGGTCTTCACAATAGATAATTGAGGTTCGTTCAAACTTATCGAGCCAACGGAGTTTAATCCAGGTGTTCTCCATGTTTTCGATGACCATAGCCACTTGGCTCGATCCTTTGCCTGCTCGGAGGCGCACAAGATCACCCTTCTTCATTGATCACCTCCAAACGGTGCATAAGCGCCCAGGCGGGCTGTCCCAGGGGGAACCAGCGAACATAGCGGCGTGTCAGGAGCAGCCGGGGATCACGGTGCTGCTGAGGCGGGTCAACGATGATCCCGATTGAACCCTTAGGAACAACGATGCTATCCATCTTCGCCCTGACAAGATCACCCTTCTTCATTGATCGCCTCCAAGCGCTCGATGCGAGCATAGGAGGCTTCGCCCCTGTCGAACCAGTGGACGAGAGCCACCGTCGCGCATCCATTGACGCCAAGCCTAATGCTTTGAGGATCCTTGACGATAACCCCGGTTGAACCAGGGCGAACGTAGATGCTGGCCATTGGCTTTGCCCTGACAAGATCACCCTTCTTCATGGCTTTTGCCCTTGTGCTTGATCTTGCGGGAATAACACCGCTTTCCGTGGGCTCCTGCGCCCCTGCCGGGGGCGAACCTCCGGAGCATAGCATAAACTACCATGTTCCTTGGTTTTCGCCGTTTATTCGTCTTCTTCACCCTCTACCTCCGTAATGACGAGGGGCTGGCCAGGCCAGCGACGGTGGGCCTCTTCCCAGGTCATAGACCCGGAGAACAGGGCTTCAAGCTGCTCTCTCGTCATGTCCGAGATCACGATGGTTTCGGTGGTCGTGGTGCGCTCTGAATTCATCAGTTCCCTCCGAAGCAAATGCGTGCGAACCCGCCGATAACGGCGAGGGAAAGTCCCATTTCAAAGACAGGGGCGAAATGCGAGGCGATCTCGAACAGCATGGTGCGTCTCCTTACACTCTTATTCTACGAAAGAACCCGCCTGAAGTCAAGCGGGTTCTTGTCAAGGGAATGTCAACCCGCGATTAGCGAAGGAAAATCTCGTCTTCCGGGTAGTAGGACGGAGGCTCGTCGGGCTGACCAGCCGCAAGCCAAGCATCAAACTCCGCTTCGAGGTCGCGATCGTCCTCCTCCGTGAAGTCGTTGGGCTCCTCGGCCTCAAAGTGTTCTTCATCTAGGATGATGAAGCGTGGGCCTCCCTCCTCGGCCTCTGTGGCGTCCTGTGAGGCGCTCACGGGCTCGGAGGTGTCTACACCCTCGGAAGCCTCTACGGGCTCCCCAGAGGGCTCCTGCGAGCCGTCAGAGGCATCCACGGCGAGGGCTCCACGGGAGCGCATCTGGTCGGCGTGCTGCTCGACGCCGCTGGCAGGGGCATCGGCGCAAGTGTCGCACGGAGGCGCACTCTCGTCGGTGGTGCAGACGACAGCGGGATCGCTGGACCCCAACAGATCCGCCGGAATGGGGCGGGAAAGCACAGCAACGACCTTGCCGTGCTTGGTGATCTCGACCGGGCCTGCATCGAGATCGAGCAGGATCTCGCGAAGCTCGGTGCGGAGGGCGGTGGCGGTGATGGAACGAGACATAGGGTTTATCCTAGTGTTTGGGTAAGTGGCCGGAATGGCCGGGTGAGAAGGGCAACAGCGCCCTATGATGTTATTGTAGATCCGAACGAGCCGGAAGTCTAGTCAAGAGAATGTCAAGTGCGATAGAGTAGTTAGAATGGGGAAGGTGGGACTCGAACCCACACTCCAGAATGGAAGCGGATTTTGAGTCCGCCGCGTCTACCAGTTCCGCCACAACCCCGGAAGGCGGCACACTTTAACCGGTGTGCCAGCGGGTCTGATCTTTGAGGCGGGTAAATGCCAAGAGGGTCGCTGTCTTTACCGCGTCTCCCTCGCTATCCAGCTTTCAACTGCCTTTCGGCTTCCGGCTACAACAACCATCACATATTTAAGATGGAGTGCCCAATGCGTTCATAGCTGGCGTTGAACGCTATTCTAATGTCCCTTGGCATCGCCCGTCTTCATTGATCGAAGAAGAGCAGGATCATCCTCGCTTTCCTAGTCGTTAGGCCGTTCAGGGCCTTCACCCACTACATCTGCGGGCATCGGGTCATAGTCAAGGTCGAAGCCATAAACTGGCTCCGGGTTCCAGCCCTCGTCGGGCGTGTCGTCGTTCATTCGTCCTCCTTACTCTTACATTATAGGTGATGCTGGGTCAGAAGTCTAGCGGAAAGTTGTCAAGAGGGTGTCAAGCGAAGCTCATGCACAATGTGCTCAAGGATAGTGCTATTGGAAACTTCACCTTCGGCTAGACGACTGAAGATCCCTTCTCTTACCAGAGCCTCGAAACAGTCAAACGGGCCTTGATTCTTTGTCTTCTTTGAAACAACCTGGATCCCTCGATTGAACGAGGTCGGCTTTCCCCTGGTTGTAGCGTTTCTATTTACAGTTGTGTAGAGAGTTGGCCCACCAGGGAGCCCATAGTCAGCGTCACCGTGCTTCCGGGTCTTATGAAGCTTCATCCTAGAGAATTTGCTAAAGTCGCCGTCGAAGTGAAACACTCGATAATCTGCTCCTCTAGAAACAAACATGGCCACGTTGCAGATCGTAGGCGGCAAATTGCCAGAGCAAAGCGCATCATGGATCTCACCGGTTGCGTCATTGTGCAGAAAGACGCTAGTACTCTTATTGGCCGCTGTCATTGAACTCTTTAGACTCAAGGCATCAACCAGGATCAACTTCCCGCCTTGGTTTTCAAAGAGGAACAGATCAGCAGCCGAGAAGCCGCCAAAGTTCTGCTTTGTCATCTTATCTAGCTCTCTTAGGCTCCCGGCAGGCCCAAGGTCGAAAGAGAACTTATCTGAAAGTGTCTTGACGAGTTCTTGGGTCAGTAGTTTGTGAGTTTGGCAGCCTGCATTATGCGCTTTGCAGATCTCAAGCTCCAAGGCTGCGCCTGGAACCGCACGGGCATCTGTAAGAGATCTCCAGTGCATCGCCGTCTTGAGGGCTGTTTCAATCAAGTTACGATCAGATAGAATGTCGCGAATCAGCATTCGTCCTCCTTACATCATTATTATAGATCATCTGGTCTGGGAAGTCCAGCGGAAAGTTGTCAAGAGGGTGTCAAGGGCCGGGTGGCCCAACTGCGACAACTCCAGACGACACCCGTGCCAAGGTGAAGAACCTCGATGAAACCGTGCTTATCTTCCTCTTCGACAACAACGAGCCCGCGAGGCCAAACGCCATCGGCGGCGGTGGCGTCGAACTCTACGAGATCGCCTTTCTTAAACTTCAAACTTACCTTCCCGCCCATCGGGCATCGTCAAGCGTCATTACTGGCTGTGCTGGTCCTTTATTGAAGAGAGGGACGCAGCACCGGCTTCGAAAGCGAGCAATGCGCCCTGCCTCTGTGTCTCCACAGTCAAGGCAGGTGGAATAACCAAGCTTTGCCCGCTTGATGTTGAACTCTTCGCCACACTCCGAACAATGGACGATCTTACTCATTCTTCCTCCGAGGAAGAATGCATTCTTCCTCCAGATGGCGAATCACGCTAGCGCGCACTTGTTTTGTAGTCTTGCGATCGAACCAGTGGACGCGCAGGAAGGGCAGCTTCCAAGACTCGTGTCCAGTGTTGTGTTCAACAACGACGCCCTTCGTACCCCGCACCCACGCATGGCGGACGAGATCGCCTGGCTTGAAGTCGCGCATCCTTGCCTCCTACATTTTCATTCTACGACAGGTCGGCTGGGAAGTCCAGTCAAGGAAATGTCAAGCCGGGAAAGCCTTAGTTAGATGCTTACACTTGCCACGCCACTTGAAGCCGGGGCAGGAACACCTGACCTCGCGTGTGGCAGGATCTCGCCTGACTTTGTAGATATCTCCCCTCGAACCCTTAACCTCGACGATCTCGTATTCAGGTGATCGAAGCTCCCACTTCATCCACTGGCGCAGATCCTCGCGGGTTGTGCCGGTTGGAACCTGCATGACGTGCGAGCCCGCACAGGCCCAGGTCTTTCCGCTTGGATACTGGACGATCGTGGGGTTGTGTGAAACCTCAATAGGAAACTGGATATCGGGGTGAGCGAGGTGTGGGGGCAGGCAGTCAACCATTATTTACTTCCTATCTCGTGTTTCGATGCGTTGGACAATCAACTCAGAGAGAATGGCGGAAAGAAGCCCGATCTCGAAGTTGCCTTGGTAGAAGCTGGCGAGTGCGACACACGCCCAGCTAAAACTCATGAAGCGCCAGAAAAGCATGCTTTCACCTCTCATTACACGGGGGATGATCCCAGTTCTCGTACTGCCAGTCAGAGATCTGGCGATCCTTGCACAGCGAATCAGTCCAGTTGTTCCAGGCTTCTCGGCGTGCGGGCCAGTCGGGGATGCCGTCTTGTTCGTAATGCTCCCTTACGAGGGGCAGGATCTCGCTCTCGAAGCATTCGCATGCTTGAGCCCAGGTCATCACGCGGTCTAGGTTTCGTGCCATAGTCGTCTCTCCTTGTACTATTATTGTAGTCGAAGTCGGGCCGGAAGTCTAGTCAAGGGAATGTCAAGTCAGATTCTTCAGGTCGTTATTGATCTCTCGGAGACGCTCTGACAAGCGCTCGAAGGCTCGGCGATCTTCCTCGCTTGGAACATAACTATTGATGGCTCGGCGGTTAAGCAGGTTCATCGAGCGCTCTACCGCCTCCATTTCTTGGATCCAGTTTTCACGCTGGCGATCGCGTAGCTGGTTTGCAGCGTCTCCGATGCACATGAAAAGCCAGGTTACAGAGGTGATAAACACCCAACTAAGCAGAATACTCATTTAAACTCCTTTATGGTCTTGCGTAAGGGTAGAACTCGTGCTCATCTTCCCAGATGTAGCCTTTGATGGGGGTTTTCGTCTTCGTCTGTGGAGCACGCCAGGATGCGGCAGAGAAGACTGCGCCGTCTTTTCGGCGAATAAAGCACCAAACGGAACGATGGGTGTAGTCTTGGAAGGGCCAGCGATCGGCAAAGATCAGTTTCCAATAGACTCTTCCTTTGTCGACCTCGATCAGTGCTTCCCTTCCAGGTGGTCCGCCGGCTTCCTCAACATGTCTATCTAGCATTTCTTGGGCTCTTTCGACGAACCGCGAGAAGTGCCACTCGATTTCTTCCGGCAAACGCTCTGTTTCCATCAGTCTCTCCTAAATGCGACTTTGGGAAGGAAACCCAACTTTTCAACTAGATCATCGGCGACCTGGACAACCTCGAACTCCTCCCCCAACTCTTCTTCGGGCGTGTCAAGCCAAAGATCGAGCCACTCTTGGAGGGAGCGAACTTGGGACAATCCGGGGCCGGCAGGTTGGCCAAGAGCCCAGCGAACCAGGGTTTCAGCGCCAAGGAATTCAATCGCATCTGCTGGATCATCGTTGATCCTACTTTCCCAATATTGACGGACCCATTCGCCGGCTGCTTCTCGGCTTTCGAAGAGATAAACCGAGTCTGTGCCCCACTTTCCAGGCACCTCGATCACAGGGTAGTCATTGGTGCTGAAATGCTTGATGCTGTCGTCATTTAGGACGATGAACCGGCCTTCTGTGGAAATGCTGTCGTCGCTGAACTTGATGAACATAGGTGCTCCGTGCTACATCATTATTCTAGGTCATCTGGACCGAGAAGTCCAGTCAAGAGAATGTCAGCTATGATGGATCTGGAAATAGACGATCCAACTCGCCGCCCACCATGGCAATACAAGCCACCGGCATGCCCGAAAGTGTCCTCCAGGATCAAGCTCCTGAGTAGTCCGCTCAAGTTCGTCGCGTAACTCCTTGAAAAAGCCCTTCTTGCCGAAGCTATGGGCGATGCGGCCCCAATCGAAGTGCATCGACCATAGCGAGAACACAACGAACTGAAAGTGGAACATGGCCGCCATTAATCCGATAAACCAGAAAAACAGTACAGCTTTCATACTCTCTTCATCCTTATGTTTACATTATACTAAATTCTGTGCCAGAGGTCAACGACTATTTTGTCAAGAGAATGTCAAGGGCGATAAGGAAGGTTGAACCAGGATCTCCGCTGTCCTTGCCGCGGAAGCCACCTCGCCAGCCGATCTTCAACAGATTCGCCCCCCATAACGGGCATGGCGTTCGTTCTCGGCATTGAACGCCGGGTCATAACAAATAATGAATTCAACCTCCCTTATCGCCTAAACCTCGTAGTTTATTTCAGCAGACCCGCGCTCTCGTTCCTGGCGGGAAGTGGGTTCTTCTCGGGGCAGGAGCGGGTGCGGGGCTGGAAGACGGGGTTGCGGGCGTGATCTTTCGATGCGCCTGCGTTCCTCGCGTCGTAGTTCGTCTATGATCCAGGGTTTCATCTCTCGCCTCCCTATTACTAAATAGTGGCCTTCGAGTTCGAAGCGTCAAGTTTGCGAATGCGAGCCGTAACCTTCTCAGCGGTCGTGTCCCGAACATAAGTTCCTTCCTCGTTTTTCTTGTAGGGTGGGTAAAGCTGACGAGCCC
>Ga0208547_1001823_pt1 | contig 11601 bp, 10 predicted proteins | sample DEB08_DNA_5_FD_185501 | JGI IMG/M metagenome (GOLD analysis project Ga0208547, IMG submission 185501) | Aqueous microbial communities from the Delaware River and Bay under freshwater to marine salinity gradient to study organic matter... | ecosystem: Environmental > Aquatic > Marine > Coastal ... | reverse complement strand
AGCTTTCAATTCAAGACCTGATGAAGTGGCGCGACTACTACAGACAAGAGGTTGCTAAAGAAAATCAGCAAGCTAGAGCAAGAGCAGGTAAACGTCCTGGTAATCTGGTGAAGGTTGAGTTCAGGAGAGCAGGATGATTCAAGAGGCAATGTGGTGGCTCACGGATAGAGTACATAGGCCAGCACCAGAAAACCCAAGTCCAAAGCAGAAGAAGCGTCGATACGATGGCGCGGCTGGTTCAAGATTCCTGGCGGATTTTGTCGGCTCAACGACCAGCTCAGACGCAGAATTACAATATTCGCTTAGACGTCTACGAGACAGAGCCAGAGAACTTTGCCGAAATGACGATTACGCCAGGCGTTACCTGCAACTTATGAGTTCTAACGTAGTTGGCGAGCATGGCTTCACACTGCAAAGCAGAGCCAGAAATCTCAATGAGCCGAATGTTGGACAACTTGACGCTGCTGGCAATGAAATCATTGAAAGAGCGTTTCGACGTTGGGGTAAATCCTGTTCCGCCAATCAGCGTCAGTCTTGGCTAGATATTCAGCGATTGGTCATTCAAGGTCTTTGTCGAGACGGTGAAATCCTGATTCGTTTTGTTCGTGGGAAGCGTTGGCGTGACGGACTCGCACTTCAGGTGCTAGAGCCGGATTATTTGGATGAAGAATATTTCACCACAGAGCCAAGAGGCCGCAGAGTGGTCATGGGTGTTGAGTTGGACGAGTTCGACGCACCGCAAGCGTACTATTTGAAATTAGGTCAAGGCCATCCGTTCGACACCTTTGGACAACGAAGAAGCGACAAGCGGACAAGAGTTCCGGCTGAAGACATCCTGCACATTTACCTACCAGACAGAGCGCAACAAACCAGAGGCGTCAGTTGGTTTGCTTCAGCAATGACGAGAATGCGAATCCTCTCAGGTTATGAAGAAGCCGAACTGATTGCTGCTCGAACCAGTGCCGCAAAAATGGGCTTTTTGGTTAGCGCAGACGGTGAAGGTTTCATTGGTGACGAAAGCGCAGACGGCAATCAAATCATGTCGGGCGAGCCTGGAAGTATTCAGCAGCTTCCGGCTGGAATGCAGTTTCAAGAGTGGAATCCTAGCCATCCAACCAGTGCCTACGCTGAATTTCACAAAGGCATTTTGCGAGGCATCGCTTCCGGCTTGGGCATCAGCTACACCAGCCTGAGTAACAATCTCGAAGGCGTCAGTTATTCGTCCATTCGTCAAGGCGCACTCGAAGAACGCGACCTCTACAGACAACTGCAAAGTTTCCTCATTCAGCACCTGTGCGAGCCGATTTGTCAAGAGTGGCTGAAAATGGCAATGACAAGCGGCAGCATTCCGATTCCGATTACTCGCTACGATAAGTTCAGCAACACCTTGGAATTCAGAGGCAGAGGGTTCAGTTGGGTGGACCCAGCAAAAGAGATTCGAGCCGAAGTTGAAGCAGTTAGAAACGGATTCAAAAGCCTCAATGACGTGGCGCGACAGTATGGGCGTGACGTCGAAGAGGTGTTTCAGCAAATGCAAAACGACAAGCTGATGGCGGAACGCTACGGAATCAGCCTAGCCTTTGAGCCTTTAGGCAGTCCACACGGACCAGTTGAGCCAGAAGTCGAGTAATGGCAGAAAGCTACAAGCCAACCGAGGGCATGATTGCCGAGGCAAACCGTGGCCTAGATTGGAGACGAGAATTTGGCAGAGGCGGAACTTCTGTCGGAATCGCAAGAGCCAGAGACATCAGCAACGGCAAGAGCCTACCACTGGCAACCGTGAAGAGAATGAAGTCCTTTTTTGCGAGGCATGAAGTTGACAAAAAAGCCGAAGGTTTTCGACCAGGTGAAAAAGGTTATCCAAGTAATGGCAGAATCGCTTGGGCTATGTGGGGTGGAGATGCTGGCAAAAGTTGGAGTGAGAAAATCGTGAATCAAAGCGAGAGAAACATGGATTTAACTAGCATGACCGAAAGACACGTCATTGACGTTGAAGAAACAGATGACGAGTACATTGTGGCGTTTGCCAAAGCGGAACAAGTCGCAGAAGAGCCGGAAGAAAGGCAAGAGCCGGAACAAGTCGAAACAAGAGACTTACCAGTTCAAACGCAATACCGCACCGGAAGCGTTCGCATGATGGATGACGAGTCTGACCGTCGAGTGATGATGTCGATTAGTTCAACAAATCCGGTTGAAAGAGAATTTGGCTATGAAGTTCTCGAACACAATGCTTCTTCCGTCGATATGGAATTCATGTCTTCAGGCAAAGCGCCACTTCTTTTAGACCATGACGCAAGACAGCAAATTGGAGTGGTTGAAAAGGCGTATATGGACAACGACAAGCTTCGTGCACAAGTAAGGTTCAGCAAAAACGCAATGGCGGAAGAAGTTTACAGAGACGTAGTTGACGGCATTCGAGGCAATGTTTCGATTGGCTACCAGATTCAAGGAATGACGAAAGACGAGAACGGCTATAAAGACAAGCCTCTCTACAGAGTCAATATGTTTAAACCGCTCGAAGTGAGCATGGTTTCCATTCCTGCTGACTCCAGTGTTGGGGTAGGCAGATCCAAGCCGGAAATTTCCGGTAATGACAATTCTGCAATTCAGGAGAAAACAATGAGCGCAGAAGTAGTTCAAGAGCCGGTAAACACACGGCAACCAGAAGACCAACTGAAAGAGTACCGCAACCAATCCAGCCAGATTCTTGAGCTGGGCAAGCGACACAACGAGTATGACCTAGCGTTTCGCGCACTTCAGGAAGAGAAAAGCCTAGCTGAATTTCAAGCCATGCTTTTGGAGAAGAAGACCAGCAAGCCAATCGACTTTAGCGTTGACGCCTCACCAAAAGAGAAGCGCAACTATTCTTTGGTGCGAGCGATTCGAGCCGCAGACCAGAAGGATTGGTCAAAAGCTGGTTTTGAAATGGAAATCAGCCAGGAACTCGCGAAGACACAGAAAAGACAACCAAAAGGTTTCTTTGTGCCGGATTGGGGTTGGCAGACTCGAACGGTATCAACCGCGGCAGGCGCAACCTTTGGCGCAGGCTCAAACATTGTGCCGGAAGACTACCGAGGTGACCGATTCATTGATGCACTGATTTCAACCAGCATCCTTGGACAAGTAGGCGCAACCGTACTGAACGGACTGCAAGGCAATGTCGCGATTCCCAAGATTTCCACCAGCACCGCAGCGGCTTTCATTGCGGAGGGCGGTTCAGTTGGAAATAGCGAGCCTGACTTCGCACAAGTCACCATGAGCCCAAAGCTTCTGGCAAACAAAGTAGCCGTGACTCGCGAACTGATGATTCAGTCTGACCCAAGTGTGGAGCAGTTGATTCGCAACAACATGGTCCGAATTTTCGCGGCCAAAATTGACAACGTTGCTCTCAAAGGTGGCGGAAGTAATGAGCCTACCGGAATCCTTGGCACTGCTGGGATTGGTGACGTTTCCTCTGGCGGAACCTCTGGCAACGCGAACTTAACTTACGGAAATGTCGTTGACATTATGACCGAGGTTTCTCAAGACAACGCCTTGTTGGGCAACCTGCGTTGGGTAACACATCCGGCAGTAGTTGGGAAGCTGATGCAAACGCTTGTGGCTTCCAGCACTGACTCGCGGATGATTATGCCAACACCGGATTCCATGCTTGGCTATCCGGTTGTTCAGACCACTCAAGCGCCTTCAAGTTCGCCTTACTCGCTGATTTTCGGGAACTGGACTGATCTTTACGTGGGCTTTTTCTCAGCACTCGACGTTCTCGTAGATCCGTATGGCAGTGCAGGAACAGCCACAACAAATCTATATTTTTATCAAGATATGGATATTGCGGTTGCTCACGCTGAAAGCTTCGCGGCAGCACAGGATGTCACTGTCGCCTGAGTGTATCAACTAGACGAGCTACAAGGTTGGGGTAACACTCGACCTTGTATCCTTCTTTGTGGTGGACCTTCTGCGCCTTCCGATTTGGCGAAAGCCAAGGCGCGGATAGGTTCAAGAAATTACGACTTAGCCGGAGTCAACAATCACGGCTTACTTTTTCTTGGCGAGTTGGCTTGGTGTTACGCGCATGACGTCCGAATGGTTCAACACCTTAAAGAGTACGATACGCCAGCAATTGTGCACCATGAACCAAAGAATCTAAGAGACAAAGATATTCATGGCGGAATTGTCCCATTTATCAGACTTTCAGGGCCAGAAGCACTTTGGACGGCAGATTATTTGGGTTACTCAGAGATTCACATTTGTGGCGTCGATTTCTACACCGGACCAAGGCGCTACTGGCATCAATGGGACTTAGACAAGAAACCAACAAGAGTTCAGGAAGATCAACAAGGTAAGTGGATTGAGGCAAGAGATTTAATGCAGAATCCAGCAAGAGTGATTGTGTACAACGAACGACTTCAGAGAATATTTCAATGAAGATTCAAATTATCAGAGGCACGGTGGCAAACGGTGGACCTGTCAGAGTGGGTCAAGTCATTAGCGTTGACCCAAAAGAGGCACAGCAACTGGTGAACATGGGCAAGGCCGTTGTCTATGAAAACAGAGCCAAAGGACTTGAGCCAGAAGAAGCGCCACCAGTGACCACGCGAACCACTAAAACCGCACGCAAGCCTAAAGCCAAATGAGCGTTGAAACTGCTGCTGATCGAACTGCCATGCTCGCAGATTACGGCACGACCGTGACGAAGGCGGACGCAACCACCTTCACAGGGATTTTTGACAATGACTTTCTGGCAGTTGATGTAGACGAAAGCGAAGTCGAAAGCTCAGAGCCAACACTGCTGGCAAGAACCGCTGACGTTTCCAGCCTAGCGCATGGCGACACTCTGACGATCAGCGCAGTCAACTACACGGTTCGAGGGGTTCAGCCCGATGGGACAGGCATGACGCAAATCATGTTGGGTGTGTAATGGCGCATAAACGAGCGCAAATCAAAGCGAGAATCCAAACGGTTCTGACCGGACTAGCAACCACTGGCTCAAATGTCTTTCAGTCTCGCACCTATCCAATCGCAACCAGTGATTTGCCTGGGCTACTGATTTACGCGAATTCAGAAAGCATTGAACGCTTAGAGATTGGCATTCAGAACCGTCAGCAACGAAACCTCGACCTAGTAATTGAAGCCGTAGCCAAAGGCGCAAGCGCAGAAAGCACACTGGACACAATCACGGTTGAAGTTGAAGAAGCAATGGCGAACGACCAGACACTCAATGGGCTGGCAATAGATTCGGCAATCACTGACACGCAGATTCGGCAAGCGTCTGCTGAAAGTGAGTTTTTTATCGCAACTATGCGGTACACGGTCTTGTATCGCACCATCGAAAATGACGTTGAATAAGGAGACAAAATGGCGATTCCAGACCGTTATCTAAGACTGAGAAGTTCTCAACCCTACATCACCACTGAATCAACAGCCGGAAGCTATGTCGCAGTTTCTGCTTCTGACGGATTCACCACAACCGAACCTTTGGCGTTATCGCAGACGTTCAACACTTCAGATATTAGCGAAGTCGGTACAAGGCTTTTACAGAATCGAAGCTTTGTAAACTATGCCGAGCGAGCAACCTTTGATATTCCGTTTCTGGTCAAGCCTTCAGCTTCAGCCGGAACTGAACCAGCAGAAGATACACTCTTGACCAAGACCTTTGGGACTAAGACGGTTTCCGGTGGAACATCAGTCACATACAGCTTCAGCCGAGTTAGCGACACCTTCCAAGTGGCGCAACTGGTAGACACCTACAAACTCTATGTGGCGAACGGAACCGTTGTCGAAGGCTTTAGCGTCGACATTACCAGAGATGGTGTTTTCACCATGAACGCAAACTGCCGAGCAAGCCGCATTCGGTACTCTGGACCAGTGAACGCAACAGGCACAGACGTTTCTGTTACCGATTCCTCGCCTGCCACCGTTACCTTAGATCCTGCCTCAAACGCAGTAGCTGCCGATTACTTTTTCGCTGGGCAATTGGTTGACATTTACGATTCAAGCGATTCACAGGTGAACACTGGCGGAGCTGCAACGATTAGTTCACCAAGCACAACAACCGCAACGGTTGGAGTGCAAGCCGCTTCTGGTGATTCTTTCACAGTCAGCGCGACTGACTACTTAGTGCCTCACTTGCCAGCCGCTACGCTTTCGACTTATGAGCCAATCGCCACTTCAGCCGCTCAAGTTTACTTAGCCGCTCAGAACACCGTAGCTGCAAGCTTGATTGATTCAGCTAACGAGTTTCTAGCCACTGGCTTCTCAATGAGCGTCAGCAAGAATCTTGGTGACCCTGGACTTGCAGAAATGACCGGAGACAAATATCCAGCCGCTGCATATGTCAGCAATGACGTCACCGTCACTGGAAGCTTTGATTTCGTTATGCGACCAGCACAAGCCTACCGATTCGAGCAGTTCGCAAGACTAGAGCAAATCGCAATTGGGGTGCAGGTTGGTGACACCGCAGGTTCAATTGTTCAAATCGTCATTCCTTCTGCTCGCGTTTCGATTAGCGGAACAGAGCAAGATGGAGCCGCAGCCGCAAGCGTAGACTTTGCCTTGACCCAAGGCTCTTCTGCAACTGATGCAGCCGCCTTCTCACTCATTTATAAGTAATTAATTTATGCCGTCAATTTCGGAATTATCAAAATTTAACGAAGTCGAGATAGAAATCTTTGATAAAGAAATATCAATGGAATTTACCTTCCAATGCACTCTGCCACATCAAAGACTTCTAAATGAAGCAGTCAATGCTGCACAGAAAAAAGGTTTGAAGAATTTAGACCAAACCACCTGGGCGAGAAAGCTTTTCATTCCTTGTGTCAAGTCTTGGTCGCTAGACGAAGATTGCAACGATGAAAACAAAAACGCTTTCTTTCAGGATGACGCAACTCTGAACCGGATTGCCCAAAATGTGGCAATGGAGTTGATGAACAAGGCGCAAGGCCGCGAGAAAGCTGAAGAGGGAAATTAACTGCTTATCTGGATTTGTTGTTTGAGCGAGCAACTTATTCAGATGATTCCCAAGAACACGGCATCCAAGCTGGTGACCGATACCAAGCCGTTTGGTGTTGTAAAACTGCAGACAACGTTTGGCAGGAAGACGAAGAACCACCTTGTCAGGTTTGTCCAAACAATCTGACGCTGACCGAGAGAAACCTAGCAGCGGTTCAGGCGTTTAAAGACCTTGACACCACGGGCAGAGACTTAGGCTTTGACATAGGCTATCTGCGTGAAGAAGCCATTGATTGTTATCTGAAACGTGCCGAAATCAACACGGTTGAAGTCTATTCGGCTTTAGTGATGATTGACCGAGAAGTCACTAGCCACAGAAAGAAAGAAAACGAGCGCAAACGAGACTTGCAGAAGAAGAAGTCTTCAACCGCTCGACCTACCCCAAGACCTAGAAGAAAGCGATAAATGGCAAACGCAGCCTCTACCATTGAGATAGAACTAGAGATACGGCAAGCCATCAATCGTTTGGATCGTCTACAACGCGAGTTGACGCAATCCACGCAATCCTTCAACAAAGCCGCACAAGCCACCAGAAAATTTGAAGGCGCAATCAACAAGGCCAAGGCCGGACTGGTTGCCTTCTTTGCTGCCATCAGTGTTCAAAAACTAGCACAGTTATCTGACGCAATGACTCAGTTTGAGAATCGCGTCAAGCTTGCCACCAACTCGCTAGTACAGCAGCTTGCGGTTCAGCAACAACTTTTTCTTGTAGCACAAAAAACCGCACTACCTCTTGAAGACGTTGGACAGCTTTATTCTCGCCTTCGTATTGCTGCCGAGCAATTGGGAGCAAGTCAACGTGACCTCATCAACCTAACCGAAACCGTAGGACTTGCACTGAAGGCTTCCGGCACTTCAGCAGCATCCGCACAAGGCGCATTGCTTCAGCTAGGGCAAGCCTTGAACAGTCCCAGAGTTCAAGCCGAAGAGTTCAACTCTCTGATTGATGGAATGCCTAATTTGCTGCGAGAAGTCGAAAAGCAGCTAGGACTTACCGCAGGAGGTTTGAAAAAGTTCGTCACAGACGGACAGCTCAGTAACAAGAAATTCTTTGACGCTATTCTTGCCAGCCAGAAAGCCTTAACCCAACAAGCCAACAGTTCCGCCTCAACGATTGAGCAAGCGAATCAGCGAGTTGCCAATAGCTTCACTTCTTTGATTGGGGCCATTGATGACAAGCTAGGTGCGAGCAAGTTTTTCACTGGATTCATTGACGGGCTAGCTAGCGGCATTGATAAGCTATCCATTTTCTTGGGCTTGACCACTCAAGCCACTGGTGGAGGTGGTGCGAATTTAGATGAAGTCATTCGAGGTGCTGCGCCTTCTGGTTCACAATACGCCTTCCCTACGATTGGACCTGAGCGAGTAACCGAAGCAATAGGATTTCTTCCAAACTACATTCAGCAAATAAACAGTCTTGAGGAAATTAAAGAGTTAGAAGGTGCAATCTTAGAAACTAAAGCTGAACAAGCCAAAGCAATTGCTAAAGCAGTTAATTCAAACACAGAAACAGTTAAGATTATTGGCGCACAGAATGTCCCACTCAAAGAAGCTGTAGGATACATTAACCTTGAGAACAAACTTCTTGATTCAATCATTCAGAAAAGAAGAATTGAACTCCAGCAGAACAAAGAAAATCTCACCTATTTAGAACAAGCCACCAACTACCTCAAAGAGCAGTTTGGTCTGACTGACCGCACCGCAGGAGCGATTGTTTCCGGTGTTTCAGCCGCAGGACCAAACGCCAGCCGAGCCATGTTCATCGCTCAATCGAAATCACCAGAGGAAGCCGCTGCAAAACTAATCTTAAGCAACGAAAAAGTTGCTGCTGCGATTGAAGAATACTTCACCATTCTCTTCGACACACTAGACCCATTCATTGACATTCTGGCAGATTTGCAGAATGCGATTAATCGTTTGGTGAAGGCGTTAGTTGAAGGTGTAGGCAATGCGATTGAACGAAACCTTGACGCAATTGGGTTAGGCCCAGACAGTTATTATGGAGGTGGCGGATTTACCAGAGACATTGAGGCACTAGGAGGTGCGGCTGGTGGGGGCAGTAGACCAACAAATGCCGAGCAAGCGGTCCTAGCTGCAATTTCTAGCTTGGACTCATTGACTTCTGACAGATCCGCAGTCGTTCAAAATTTAATCGCAACCGCTGAAGCTTCAGGAGATATTCAGGCAACCATCATTGCATTTAGGGATTCCGTTGACGCCTTAATTAACCAAATCGGTGTAAATTATGCGGCAACCTATGGAGACTCACCAGACTTTATGGAGTCTTTTGCAAATGCTGCTCAAATGCTTGAAAACATGATTCAGCGAGGCACCTATAGCAGCTATCAAGACTTTGTTGAAAATTATAATCCCATCATGACAGGTCCAGAAGGAAGTGAAACTCTTCGTGAGGACTCCGCAATTCTGCTTGCAGTAGCAAATGCTGAAATAGCAATTGAGGAATTAGTTGGTGGTATTGCTGGATCATCAACTGATATTTCTGAAGGATTTGAAGCAGTTTCTGACAAAATCTTTGAGACCGCAGAAGAGCAGATAAGATCCATTCGATTTCAACAGTTAAGTGCAGAAGAACAAATTGAGACTTTGCATGAACAAGCAATGGCTGCACTGGAAAGTCAAAAGGCTTTACTTTCCTTAATTGAAAGTGAAGAGCGTCGAGCAGAATTACTAGGACAAATTGAAGCCGCTGAAGAAAAACAACTCGAACTCTACAATCTACAGATCAGCGAACTGCAAAAACTCAATGAAGAACGCGAGCGAGAAGCCAATCTGCTTGCTTTGCAAAACATTGAATCTGGGTTGCAAGCACTGCTTCGAGATTTTGAAAGAACGATTGAAAACATCGCTGATCTGGTGCAAGGATTGTTCGATCAAGTCAACGAGCTGCTTTTCAGTGATTTTAATCTTGCCTCACCACAAGATGCGTTTGCTCTTGCTCAACAAACTTATGAAAGTCTTCTGGAAAACGCCTTTGACCAGGACGCAACTGAAGACGATATAAAAGCACTTCAAGCGTTCGTCAATGAATACCTCACCGCAGCCAGAAATGTTTTCAAATCATCGACGGCATATACTGATATTTTTGAAGGTGTGCTTGGCGACTTGACCGGACTTGGACTGCAAACAGGCTTCAACATGCCGATTCAAGCGAGCAGTAATTTATCCAGTGATTTGGAAGAAATCCTCTCCGTCTTGGATGAAGACTTTGCGGAAGTCGTAAACAGTCTCATAACTAGCATTGACTCCGCAGCACTAGCTTTTGCTCAACAGCAAATTGAGTACATCACAGAAGTTGCTCAGATTCCTTTAACGCTTAGTGGTGATGATATTGTTATTGATACTTCTGGAATCAGTGAAACGGTTGAACTGACCAGCGACAACTTCAGCTTGGACTCAACCAATCTTGACCTCTCGCTGGCAATGTCCACCAGTATGTTCACGGTGAACACTTCTGGGCTGAACTTTGGAACCATTACCCCAACCGCCACTGCTGGAACGCCAAATCTGGGAACCATTACCCCAACCGTTAGCCTGGATACTTCTTCTGTGACATCAGCTTTTTCCACGCTGACTACAAACGTAAATAATGCAATCAGCAGTTTTGTTTCTGGACTGACTGAAACCTACGCAAAGCTTGGAATCATAAATATTGGGGGAACAGGAAGTTTTGTTAGCGATGCTACTACATTTTCTGGGAACCAATACAGTGCTGGAGATTATGGTGTTTCTCTTAAATCGGGGTCTAATACTTCTTTTGCTGACCTAACTGCTACTTATTTACAGTCAGGCGAAGAAGTCTATCCTTACGGCATTTATTTTAGATATTCAGGCAATTCTTACGCTTATTATTACGAAAAACTGAGCGATGCAAACCTAGTTTATAATGCTTATAAAGATGTTTTCAATCCTACAAAATACGGCTTCCGGCAAGGCGGATTAGTCCCAGACCCAATGGACACCATTCCAGCCATGCTCTCACCTGGCGAATATATCCTCTCGCCTGAAACCGTTCGCAGATATGGCGTGAGCAATCTGAACCGTCTCAACTCTGGCGATTCAGCCGCAATCAATGCAACCTCAGACCCAGAAGTCAAACGCTTATTGGCTGAATTGATTGTAGCAGTGCGCGAGAATGACACCGAAGTAAATGTTTATACAGATATGGCAGGCCAGACAAAAGCAGGCATTGAAGAGTTCAGAAGCGAATTGCGAGAAAGAACGAGAAGGCAAGGCGAGCAGTATGTTCCAGCTAGGTATATCTGATGAGCCAGTTACTCGCTGAAATCACTGTAGCAGAAACGGTTTACCGAGGTTCAAAGCTTGGTCTGGCTGGCGAGTATTTTTGGCAACCGTTCATCAAGAGAATGCCTTCACTCGAACTTGGACAGGTCGAAGATTCTGGAAAGATTGGGGTGAAGTTCGGCAACCTAACCTTGCACAACGATTTTCTGAATGCGGAAGCACCATTTGCTCTGCAACGCTATGAAGACTTGGTCCGACTTCCCCAGTTGTACCCATGCACCATCAAATGGGGTGAGGCTGGAAGAGACTTGTTTTCTGGTCAAATCTTTTTGC
>Ga0208547_1001821_pt1 | contig 11607 bp, 9 predicted proteins | sample DEB08_DNA_5_FD_185501 | JGI IMG/M metagenome (GOLD analysis project Ga0208547, IMG submission 185501) | Aqueous microbial communities from the Delaware River and Bay under freshwater to marine salinity gradient to study organic matter... | ecosystem: Environmental > Aquatic > Marine > Coastal ... | reverse complement strand
CAAGATACAGAGGTGATTTTGAAGAAAGGCTTAAAAAAGTTCTTAAAGAAATTCGCACAAGAGGAGATATAGTTTTATTTATTGACGAGATACATACATTAGTTGGTGCTGGCGCTGCTGAGGGAGCTATTGATGCTGCATCAATTTTAAAACCTATGCTTGCAAGAGGTGAACTCCAAACCATTGGAGCTACTACGTTAGAGGAATTTAGAAAGCATTTTGAAAAAGATGCTGCTTTAGAAAGAAGATTTCAATCTGTTCAAGTTGATGAACCAAATCTTTCTGATGCTATTGAAATTTTAGATGGATTAAAAGACAGATATGAAGTTCATCACGGTGTTCGTTACACAGATCAAGCTGTTGCTTCAGCTGTCAATATGGCTGATAGATATATCTCTGACAGATTCTTACCAGACAAAGCTATTGATTTAATCGATGAAGCTGGAAGCCGTATGAGGGTTTATAAAAAACCACTTGAAGGAGATAAAAAAGAATTAGCAGATAAATTAAAAAATTTAAGAGAACAAAAAATTGATGCTGTTCAATCACAATTATATGAGAAAGCTGCTCAAATAAGGGACCAAGAAAAATTACTTCTTGATGAAGTATCTTCAACTCATTCAGATGGTGTATCAGAAATTGAAATGGTTATTGATGAAGAAGAAATTGCTGAAGTATTAGCTCAATGGACTGGTATTCCAGTACACAGATTAACTCAAGAAGAAACAGCACGTTTACTAGATATGGAATCTGAATTGCATAAGAGAATTATTGGACAAGAAGAAGCAATCTCAGCAGTATCTAAAGCTATTAGGAGAACAAGATCTGGATTAAAAGATCCAAAAAGACCATCTGGTTCATTTATTTTTCTAGGTCCTTCTGGAGTTGGGAAAACTGAAACAGCAAAAACATTAGCTGAATTTCTTTTTGGAGATGAAGATTCTTTAATACAGATTGATATGTCTGAATATATGGAAAAGCATACAGTAAGTAGATTAATAGGTTCTCCACCCGGTTATGTCGGATATGATGAGGGCGGTCAATTAACAGAAGCTGTTAGACGCAAGCCTTTTAGCGTTGTTCTTTTAGACGAAGTTGAGAAAGCTCATCCGGACGTTTTCAATACATTACTACAGATTTTAGAAGATGGTAGGTTAACAGATGCTCAAGGAAGAACTGTTGATTTTAAAAACACCATAATTATTATGACATCAAACTTAGGAACCAAAGATTTGGCTAAAAATATTGGATTTAGTAACTTTTCAGATTCTGATAATTATGAAAAAATGAAATCAAAAGTTGCTGAAGAGTTAAAAAGATATTTTAAACCAGAATTTCTAAATAGAATAGATGAAACAATTGTATTTCATGAATTAACTCTTGATGAAGTTAAAGAAATTGTTGATTTGATGCTTGAACGAGTACATAATCAATTAAAAAACTCTGATCTAGAAATTGTACTTTCTGATGAAGCTAAAGAATTTTTAGCAACAGAAGGATATGATAGAGAATTTGGAGCTAGACCGCTTAGAAGATCAATTCAAAGATTATTAGAAGATCCGTTATCAGAAGAACTACTATTAGGCAAATATAAAGCTGGTTCAACTATTGTTGTTTCATTTAATAATGAAACTAAATCACTTGAGTTTGAATCTGTTGAAGCGCCTGAAGAAACACCTTTAGATTTTGTAGATTCTGAATCATAAATAAGCTACAATTTTTTAAGTGAAGTTCATAATTGACACAGATCCAGGAACTGATGATGCAGTTGCAATTTTAATAGCTTTAGCAAATTTTAGCGATGATGAATTGCTTGGTATAACAACTGTTGCAGGAAATGTTGGAGTTGAAACTGGTACTATAAATGCATTAAGAATTCTTGAACATGCAAATAGAAATAATATACCTGTTTTTAAAGGTGAATCTAAACCATTAAATAGAGATTTACTAACTGCAGAATGGGTTCATGGTACAGATGGACTAAATGGAGTTAGTTTTCCATTACCTACTAAAAGTCATGAAGAAATTGGCGCAGTTGATTTTATTATTAATACTTTACATAATTCTGCGGAAAAAATAACTTTGTGTGTTCTTGGACCAATGACAAATATTGCTAAAGCAATTTTAGAAAAACCTGAGATAACTTCAAAAATTGAACAGATAATTTTTATGGGTGGAAGTGCTAAACATGGCAACACTACCCCTGTTGCAGAATTTAATATTTTAGTTGACCCCGAAGCAGCAAAAATTGTTTTAGATTCAGGAACAAATCTTGTCATGATGGGTTTAGATGTTACACATCAGGCGATTTCTACTCAAGAAAGATTAGAAAATATTTTAAAAACAAATACAAAGACTGGAGAGTTCATGGTAGGTTTGATGGGCTCGCTAGCTGACTTAGAAATAGTCAAAAAGAAGTTCCCAGATGGTACACCAGTACATGATGCATTTGTCACAGCTTACTTAGTAGATATGTCCTTAACATCTGGAGATTTAGTAAATGTAGAAGTAGAAACTGAATCAATATTAACACTTGGACAAACTGTAGTAGACATTAATAATATTTCAGGTAGAAAAAAAAATGTTTTATGGATGAATAAAGTTAGTGATGAAAAACTATTTGAGATCATAACTAATTCAGCAAAAAAATTACCATAAAAGCAATTAATTTCCTAAATCTAATAAGACAAAACTAGAAATAATAGATATTATTACTTTGATCATTATTTAAATAATGAAGGAGTAAAAATAAATGATTACAAGAAAAAAATCCGTTATTTTACTTCTGTCGTTAATGTTAATTCTCTCTGCCTGTGGTGGGGGAACTGACGCTACAACTGATGATGCCGCTGAGCCAGTTACTGAAGAAACTCTTGATTCTCCAGCAACGACTTCAGCTCCAGCAGAATCAGAGCCAGAAGTAGAAAAACTAAAAGTCGGAATTGTACTAGGTGCGCTTGGTGACCGATCTTTTATGGATTCAGCTAAAAGAGGATTTGATCAAGCAGTTGCTGATCTTCCTATCGAAGGTGACTTTATAGAAGCAGAGGAAACAGAAAGAGCAGCAGCATACCAAAACTTTATTGCAGATGGAAAAGACTTAATTATTGGAATTAGCTTTTCTGAAGCAGAAAGAATTAAGGAAGCTGCTTTAGCAAACCCAGATATTCAATTTGCTATTGTCGATATGGTTGTAACAGACGATGACGGCAATCTATTGCCGAACGTTGCAAATATCGTATTTAAGGAGCACGAAGGATCTTTTGAAGTTGGCTATATAGCAGCAAAACTTTCTAAAACAGGAAAAGTAGCTTTCATGGGTGGAATGGATGTTCCAATTATTAGAAAGTTCCAAACTGGTTGGGAAGAAGGTGCTAAGTACGCTAATCCTGATGTAGAATTCTGTTCTGGTTATGCCGGTAGCTGGGGTGACCCTGCAAAAGGAAAAGAAATTGGTTTAAGTTGTTTTGAACAAGGAGCAGATGTTATCTTTGCTGCTGGTGGAGCAACTGGTGATGGAGCTTATGAAGCAGCAGCAGAAACAGGAAATTATGCTGTTGGTGTAGACTCAAATCAAGACTATATTCAACCAGGTACAATGATTACTTCAATGATGAAAGGTGTTGACAAATCAGTTTACAAAGTAATTCAGGATACATTAGCCGCAAATGGACAAGTATTTAGTTCAATTGACAGTTATGGATTAGCTGAAAACTTTGTTGGATCAACTTGGTTAGTTGACGGTACAAATTTATTCAAAGAAGAAAATCCAGATTTAGCTGCTGATATTGATGCAATTCTAGAAGAAGTTGCTGATGTTAGAGCAAAAATTATTTCTGGTGAAATTGTAGTTACCGACGTAACAGCTGGTGGCTAAATAAATTTATTTCTAGCCCAAGGAAACTTGGGCTAGAAACTTTAAAATCTATATGATTAAATCACAAAAAGAAATTGCAATAGAATTAAAAAGTATAACAAAAACCTACCCTGGTGTTGTTGCAAACGATAATGTAGATTTTAAAGTTTTCAAAGGTGAAATACACGCATTAGTTGGTGAAAATGGTGCCGGTAAGTCAACTCTAGTTAAAATTTTATACGGAATAGAACAGCCAGACTCAGGAGAAATTTATGTTGAAGGTTCAAATGTAAAAATTAATAAAGTAGATAAAGCTATAGAGCTCGGGATTGGAATGGTCCATCAAGAATTTCACTTAGTACCTTCTTTCACTGCTGCAGAGAATATTGGATTAGGGGACGAACCAAAAACAAAAATTGGATTTATAGATTGGGAGAAACTCAATCAAGACGTTTCTGAAATAGCCAAAAAATATGGATTAGATTTAGACCCAACTTTAAAGATGATTGATGCTTCTGTTGGTACCCAACAAAGAACTGAAATATTAAAAACACTATATAGAAATGCAAGTATTTTGATTCTTGATGAACCAACAGCAGTATTGACCCCACAAGAGACAGATGAGTTGTTTGAAGTTATTAGAAGTTTAGTCAATGAAGGAAAAACGGTAATATTTATAACACATAAATTAAGAGAAGTGATGGAAATTTCTGATCGTGTGACAGTCATGAGAGACGGTAAAGTCCAAGGAGTTACTGAAACGAAACAAACTTCACCAGCAGAACTTGCAAAGCTAATGGTTGGAAGAGAAGTATTTTTAAAAGTTGATAAAACTGATGCTGATCCTAAAGATGTAGTTTTAGAATTAAAAAATTTTTGGGTTCATGACTCCAGAGGTTTATTAGCTATCAAAAATTTAAATATGGAAGTTAAAAAAGGTGAAATTGTTGGTATAGCTGGGGTAGATGGTAACGGACAAACAGAACTTGTAGAAGCTTTAGCTGGGTTAAGGTCTACTAGTAAAGGTGAAATTATTTTTGAAGGTAAAAATATTGAGAAATTATCACCACGAAAAAGAAGGAGATTAGGGCTATCACATATTCCTGAAGATAGAGCAAACACTGGTCTTAACTTAAGACTTGATATTTGGGAAAATCTTATTGGCACTTCATATTTTCGTAAACCACTATCAATAAGCGGTATTATTAGCATGAAAAATGTAGTTAAACATAGTAAAAATTTAAAAGAAAGTTATGATATTAGAACCCCTGGTGTATTTATAAAAGTTCAATCTTTATCAGGGGGTAACCAACAAAAAGTTGTAATCGCCCGAGAACTATCTGAAAATCCAACTTTAACTATTGCTTCGCAACCAACTAGAGGTGTTGATATTGGAAATATTGAAGCAATTCATAAAAAATTGGTTGAAATAAGAGATGAAGGAAAAGCAGTCCTACTTATTTCGGCTGAGCTTGATGAGGTAATGTCCGTTGCTGATAGAGTAGCTGTAATCTATGAAGGAGAAATTGTAGCTTGGGTTAACCCAAAAGAAGTAAATCAAGAGCAAATGGGTTTATATATGGCTGGTATTAAGGATTAATAATGGATAAATTTTCTTTTAAAGATGTTTTAATACTTATAACAGGTGTAATCATAACTCTTGGTGTAGCTTGGATAATTCTTACGGTTACTGGTTTTATACCTGGAGAAATAGCAAAACTATTTTATGAAGGTGCAGTTGTGGGCCAAAGGAATATTGTTAATACATTAAATATTGCTACACCTTATATTTTAACTTCAATTGCAACTGTGATTTCATTCAGGGTTGGAATGTTCAACATTGGTATCAATGGCTCTATGTATATCGGTGGTCTATATGCAGCTTGGGCCGGATATAAATTTACAAGCCTTGGCCACATTTCACATGTTTCATTAGCTTTAGCAATTTCAATATTTTGTGGCAGCTTATGGATGTTATTGCCAGCTTTACTAAAAGTTTATGCAGGTGTAAGTGAAATAATTTCTACAATTATTCTTAATTTCGTTGCTGTATTGTTTGTTTCCTATATGGCTAATGGGCCATTCAGAGCTGATCCGATAGCACCAGCTACTCCTAGAATATTAGAAACTGCAGAGCTAAAACAATATTTTCCTAATTCCCAATTTAATACAGGATTTTTTATTGCAGTTTTAGTAGCATTTTTAACTTATTTTATTCTTAAAAAAACCACTTTTGGTTATGAATTAAGGTCTGGAGGAGATGGTTTAGTTGGTTCGTATCCTTCAAGATACAGTTCTTATCTTGGAATACCTACTGACAGATCTGCAATCACAGGAATGTTAATTTCCGGTGGTCTTGGTGGTCTAGCTGGTGGAATTGAAATATTGGGAAATGCTAGATATTTTTATCAAGAACTAGCTTTTAACCAAGGTTTTGATGGTATTTTGATTGCTATAGTTGGTAAATTAGAACCATTAGGCGGATTAATAGCTTCATTATTTTGGAGTGCTTTAAAAAACGGAGGTTTATTTGTTGACTACAAAACTGATGTATCACGAGAAATTGTTGTTATTCTTTTATCAATTTTAATATTTTTTGTTAGTGCTCAAAAACTAGTTTCTGCACTAGAAAAATTAAGCTTTGTTAGAAAGCTAGATTCAATATTTTCAAGGAGAATTAAGTAATGGAATGGTTAGAAATTTTTGATATCTCATTATTTAGAAGCTTAATAAGGAGCGCAACTCCAATTGCACTTATTGGTTTCGGTGCTGCTATGTGTTCAGCAGCTGGGGTTTTAAATATTGGGCTTGAAGGAAAAATGCTAAATGCTGCTTTTGTAGGTGTTGCTGCAAGTTATTACTCGGGTAGTGCTATGACAGGTTTTATCTGGGGTGTTTCAGCTGGGGTATTAACAGCAATTTTATTTGGAGTCCTAAGCTTTAATTTAGGAGCAGACGAAGTTTTAGCAGGACTTGCTATTAATATCTTTGCATTAGCTTTGACTAGATATCTACTAGAAACATTGTTTAAAAGAAGAGGTTTTTTCTCTGATCCATCAATTCAAGGTATAGATCCTATTGAGTTTGAATTTTTAAATGGCACTCCATTTGAAAAAATATTATCTGGTTTTACACCTTCAGTTTATTTAGTATTTTTATTAGCTTTTTTACTTTATCTTGTTTATTACAAAACTAGATTAGGTACTGCCATACGAGCTACAGGTGAAAACCCAGAGGCAGCTAAAGATGCAGGTATCAACACTCTAAGGATGAAGTGGTTAGTTGTAATATTTTCAGGAGTATTGGCTGGAATTGGCGGAACTTTTCTATCACTCGAAACCTTGACTTTATTTACAGAAGGCATGTCGGCAGGAAAAGGTTATATCGGTTTAGTAGCTTCATCTTTTGGAAACAATACCCCATTAGGTGTTTTTGGTGCTAGTTTATTTTTTGGACTAGGTGATGCAATTGGTATTAGATTACAAGGTGTTTATGAACTAGACTCTCGGTTGATACTAATGATTCCTTATGCTTTAACTGTTGTTGTGCTCATTTTAATTGGTATAAGACAGAGGCTTAGAGTTAGACCAGTTCCTATTATCGAAGAATAGATTACTATTAAAAAGTTTTATAAATCCCATTACATTATTGAAAACAAAGACGTTATTCATAATAATTCAGTATTAGTAATAGATAATTCTCATGTCGAAAAAATTGTAAGATTTGAAAGCCTATCAGAAGTAGAAAAAAAAACAGTTATAGATTTTGGAAATAAAATTATATCTCCTGGGTTTACCAATGCACATTCTCATGTTGCATTAGTTTCAGTTAAAGGCCTAGGTTATGCTTCTGCAAGTGCTTTATATGATGTGATGTGGGGAGTTGAACCTTCATTAACTGGTGATTATGTCTATAAATTATCACTTCTTGGGATGATGGATGCTTTAAAGTCTGGCACTACCTCAATCAATGACCATTACTTTTTTGCTGATAATGTTGCACAAGCTGCTTCGCTCATAGGAATTAGAGGATTCATTGGACATACTATTATGACCGAGTACGGACCTTGGGTTGGCAGTAAACAAATCGACTTTGCTAAAAATTTTATTGATAAATGGGATGGTTCAGAAAGAGTTCATCCTATCTTAGCTCCTCACGAGACTTCTACTGTAGATCCACAAACACTATTTGAATTAAGTGAATATGCTAAGGAAAAAAATTTAACAATGCATATGCATCTGTCGCAAACCCAAAAAGAGATGGATTATATAAAAAATAAATACAACAAGACACCAATTGAACATGCTTATGACATTGGAATTTTAGATAAAAATGTTATTGCTGCTCATTGTAATGTAGTAGATGAAAACGATTTAGAAATTTTAGCTAAAACAGGTACCTTCCCAGTCTTTTGTCCTACAACTCATGGACTTGGTGGGAAAGTATTAAATACAAATCGATTAAATCAACTAAGTTTAGACTGGGGGATTGGTACTGATTGTTCAGGTGGAAACGACGACTACAATATGTTAGAAGAAATGCGAGCATCACTTATTTTACATAATTCAAGAAATCAAAATGATAAGATTACTCCAAAAGATGTTTATGAAATTGCAACCTCTAAAAGTTTAAACAGAATCACACAAGGTAAACAAAATGGCACTTTAGAAAATGGACAAAACGCAGATTTTATTGTAATCGATTGTTTAAACTCTAAAATGCAACCTTTACATGATGTAATTAACAACATAGTAACTTGTGCTGGTAGCAGTGAAGTAACAGATGTATATGTTAATGGTAAAGAGGTTATTAAGAATTCAAATTTTGTTAATGTTGATGAGCATGAACTAATAGAAGATGCAATTTTGTCGATTAATGAATTAATGAGTAAATCAGGTTTTAAAGAAAAAATAGAAAATGGGGAATTTAAATAATGGCTTACTCTTCATTGCATGATCATCTCGACGGCGGATTGAGACCTACTACTATTATCGAAATTGCCAATAAGCAGAATATCCCTCTTCCATCCAAAGATGAAGATGAATTAAAAAATTGGTTTTTTGAAAATATTTCTACAGAAAAAACCAAGTGTTTAAAAAATTTGAACTTACTATTTCTGTTATGCAAGATGAAGAATCAATTGAAAGAATAACTTACGAATCTGTACAAGATTTGCGTGAAGATAATGTTGATTATGCAGAGCTAAGATATGCTCCACTACAACATATTAGTCAAAACTTATTTCCACAACAGGTAGTTGATGCAGTAAATAGAGGTTTAAAAAATACTGAAATTGATTTCGGAGGTGAATTTAATAGTATTTTATGTGCTATGCGACAAAATAATGATTCATATCAAGTAGCTGAACTTGCTATAAACAATTTAAACAATAAAGTAGTGGGTTTTGATTTAGCAGGACCAGAGTTTATGTATCCTCCTTCAAAACACTTAAAAGCTACTAATTTAATTAATAATTCTGGAATTGGTTTAACAATTCACGCAGGTGAAGCTGCTGATTTAAGTTATATTGAGGATGCAATTTTTAATTGTAAAACCCAAAGAATTGGACATGGTTGGCAAATAATTGAAGGATGTAAGGAAATAGATAATATTTACTACCCGAAGTGCAAAGTAGCTGAATATATAATTGACAATCAAATTCCTCTTGAAATATGTATAAGTTCAAATGCAAAATCCGGAGCAAGCAGCGTTACGTTTGATAGCCACCCTGCAGTTAAACTTTTAAGATCAGGATTCAATGTGACTTTAAATTCTGATAATAGATTGATGGCAAAAACTAAACTTTCTAATGAGTTTAAAATTGCTAAGAATAATGGACTTACAGATGAAGAAGAAATTCAGCTAATCAAAAATAGTGTTAACGCTAGATTTACAAACTTAATTTAAAGATCCAAAATTGTTGAAGCAATAAGTATACTTCCAGTTTCAATAGAACTAATAGCTCTATCTGTAATTGTTGCATCAGCAAACTCAGGTTGATGGTTTACAATTTTTCCATCATCCTCAACAATTTGTAAGAAAGCATGCAAAGAAGGAACAATTTTTGAAATATTACCAAAATCAGTGGAACCATTTTTTGTTTGATCAAAATGTTGATTTGTTTTCATATCTATTCCAAGTTTCATGGCGTTCTCTAAGAATATATTTTTAAGTTTAGAATTCGTTATTAAATTTTCATAGGTACCATTCCCATCAATAATATTTAATTTGCATCCAGTTGCATTAGCGGCACCTTTAAAGCAATTTAATAGTTTTTTTTCAAGTTTGTGTAGGTCTTTAGTTTTTTGAGATCTAATCATCCAACTTGATCTTGTATATTCTGGAATTATATTTGGTGAATAACCTCCATTTGTAATGATTCCATGAACTTTTTCAGTTGGTTCAAGCTGCTGTCTAAGAACACTTATAGAATTGTAAGCAATAATCTGAGCATCCAGAGCATTTTTACCTATGTAAGCTGAGCCAGAAGCATGAGCTGGTTTTCCATGAAATTCTATATCTAGTTGTTTAACGGCAATCATTAATGGGTCAACTTCATTTCTAGTTGCTGGATGAATCATAAGTGCAAAATTTGAGTTATCAAATACTCCTTTTTCAATTAATTTTATTTTTCCTCCTCCACCTCCGTTTGAGTAAGTTAGAGGAATTATTTCTTCAGCAGGGCAACCAACAAGTTCAATTGAAAAATTTAATTTTTCGAGACGCTTAGAAAGTAAGTAAAAAGCTCCAATACCGATTGAAGTAATTAAATTATGACCACATGCATGGCCAACTGTTGGTAAAGCATCATATTCAATACATATTGAAACTTTTTTCTTGTATTTGTTATTAATAGAGGTGGTGAATGCAGTGGGAATATCTTTGTAATTTTTAAAACTCAAATTTTTAATTTTTTTATTTAAAACGGTTTTTATTTTTTTAACAGATTCAAATTCAACATAGCCAAGCTCAGGGTTCTCGTATAAAGACTTGTTAAGTTTTACAAGATCATTTTTAATAAACTTATAATCTTTTTTTAAATTTGCAAGATTTTCCAAATTATCCTCTGCCGTAGAATGTTATTTCTTGAATAGCACATTCAGTAAACGCTGGTGCTCCGTTCAACTCTTCTCCAGGATAAGCGCTTAAAATTTGAATTATTATTTTAGAAGTTGAAGTGTTTAGATCTATCCACTGTGTAGATGAGTTTTGATTTTCTAGTTCTTTTTCAACGGAAAACTCTGACTCATCTGAAGTAATTAAGATATCCCTTGCTTTGAAATTTCTGGTAAAAGACTTTGTATCGTCTAAATTTTCAAAAGTTAAAAACTCGATATAAATTTCCTTTGCAAACAAAAATTCTAACGTAGCATCTTGGCACTCTAAACCTTTATCTTGCCAAGAAGTTGGTTCTCTATCATAAAGGCTTTCACATGTCCAACCTTCTCCATATGTACTAGATGACGAACATGAAAACGGAAATTGAATTTGTAAATTACTTTTTACAGTTGTAGACGTGCTTGTAGTAGTTGATTGTTGGACAATTTGAACTTCTTCAATAACTTCTTCAGCAATATTTTGATTGTAATAATAACTTGCAGCAGCAATTAGAGGTATAACAACCGCCAAAAAGAAGACAGCCCTTATTCCAGGTACTTCCTTTCTTGTAGGTAAGCTTGTTGCACCGTAACTAGATAATGGTTTTATTAATAACTGACCACAGTCATTACAATATTTCACCGATGGAGGGT
>Ga0208547_1001819_pt1 | contig 11619 bp, 7 predicted proteins | sample DEB08_DNA_5_FD_185501 | JGI IMG/M metagenome (GOLD analysis project Ga0208547, IMG submission 185501) | Aqueous microbial communities from the Delaware River and Bay under freshwater to marine salinity gradient to study organic matter... | ecosystem: Environmental > Aquatic > Marine > Coastal ... | reverse complement strand
GCGAAAAAGTCCGATATTTAGGAATGATGCAGCTTCTTTATAATTATGGAGGTATTGTTGTTCCTCCTTCATTTCTTTGTTTGAAGAATCTATATCCACTTTATGAAAGTCAAAAAACACCATTTGTTATTGAAAATGTAAGCTATAATGGTAATTGTATGTTTGAACCAGACCCTTATTTTATAGGTAGTAACAAAGGATGCGATGTTATTAAATCCTATGTGGATTATTTAGCACGAATGATCTCTGATGATTACACTGCTGAATCATTGTTTTTGAATGATATCAGTAAATGGTGTTCTTTGCGATGCAAAAATGGTGCTATGAAACTCATAGATGCAACTATGGTAGGTGTTAAAAACGTAATGGGTGATGCTGTTGTTACCGAGATGTTTTTTGAACGGGAACCATTGCATCTTTGTGAAAATAAAGTAGGAGTATTAATACCTCACGAACAAATATTAAAACGCACTATGTTAAACTGGTTCTGTTATATTGATAGAAATGAATTATTGACGCTTGATACCGAATTAGGTAAGTATTTCAGACTATGTTAAATATATAAGAAACTAGAAAAAATATAATCATCTATCTGTATGATTTTATTTTTTGATTATTTACCGAAAAATGTTCCAATGGTTGGAGTAGCATTATAACCATTAGCCGGTGCATCATCACCATATGTTGCATCCATTGCATCCATTGCATTCGCATTTGCAAACATGTTAGTAACATTTGTAAGTTGATCTACTTTCCATGAAAATATAGAATCAAAATAGTATTTAATTGTTGTGTAAAATGATTTTTTTTGAGTATTTTCTTCATATAAATCTTTTACAAATACATCTGAATCTGAAGAACTACTATTTAACGGAGATAGTTGTCTATTCAAAAACTCTCCGCGAAGAATTAAATTTTTATTTAAAAGATCTACAATAGCACGCTTATCATTGATGATTGTTTCTTCTTCACATAATGGAAGTATATATTCATCCTTAAATGAAAGAGTGGAAAATGTAGACGTTTCGACAATACTGCTCTGGCTTGTTCTACTGCTTTGGCTTGTTCTACTGCTCTGGCTTGTTCTACTACTATCACTATGATTCATAGATGATCTATCTAAAACTAAGGTGCTAATATTTGATGCGGGACTATTAGTGTCTTTACTTTTATAATGATTTATAAGTGAAAATTGTTGATAAATATCATCGTCCTTCATTAGTTCCTTTTTGAGAATATCATTAAAATCTCTGTCTCTTTGAACGTTAACTACCACTTGATTGGATCTTAACATGGTAGTCTTGAGTTCTTTTATTATTTTTTTTGATAGTTCTACACTATTTATGTATGAATGAAAACAGCTAGGAAAACTGTCACAAGGTTTGTTAAAACGATCAACTGAGCCAAATGTTCCTATAAAGGCACGTTTGTATTTTATTTTAAGCATGAAATTTTCAATATTATGGGTAATAATAGGATGTCGATCAAGTTTATAAAGTGTGAACCATGTCATTAAATATTGATAAATACGAATTCCCAAATTTATACCATTATCGTCTATTAAAAACCAAGAATGATTTTCATATTCATCATCATCAGGATCGATATAATATGTCCCCCCACCCTCAATGGGAGTAGTGTATCCAGTATAGTGAAACCATTTTTTCGACCATGATGCAAAATCAAGCACAGTATATCGATCAGGATTGTTGGGATGAATTTTTAAAAAGGGTAAAAACTTAGTAAAACTCCACGCATGGTATATAGGATTTTCGTTTTCTTTGTCAAAAGTAATTGTTGGATAGGTGAATTTATCCCATTTACTCTCGTCTGGCTTAGACCATTCTTCTACGAAGTCATTATCTGTCATACCTAAATTGGAATCATTGTATATGGAAATAAGTGTATTCCAAGATGGTGTGTTAAAAATGACATTTGGATAAATACAATTCATTACACTGTAAAATGTAATATCACTCAAAGGTGGAAAATAACTACTATTATTTCCAAAATCTTGGTAAAGAACAGGATTAATCCATTTATGCGTGCCCAAAAATCTTGATTTTGCAAAACTAACTACAAGAATCCTTTTTTTGGTTTGCTTTTCAATAACAAGACTCGCAGCGCATTGGTGTTCCGAAGACCAGTCGATTGTATTTAATTTTTCCACAATAGGAAAAGTAAATGACATTTCTATATCATATTGCGTTTTGTCAAATCCCATAAGACATTTTGTAGCTTTCGTCATAAGTGAGACATTGTTCCATTTAACCGTTTCATATCCATTCTGTCGTTTCAGTGGAAAACCATTATTAACAAGAATATAATTGGTTAGCTGTCTGAGAAAGAGTTTTTTTTCGTAAAAATCATAAAGGTCTTCTTGGGTATCTAAATCAATATCGATCGTAAAGAAGAGGGGACACACAATATTAATGAATTTAGCAATCTGTTTGACATCCCCATCTGTTTTCGGTCCGAATGTCGAAGCATTGAGGATGGCGTTTTTGGGATAAGACATTCTTGAAGATGCAATGTAGTATGATTATATATTGAAAATCAATTTTTATATTTTTGTATAAAGGTATTAAGTATAAAGGTATTAAGTATAACTTTCTTTATCTATGTAAGATGATTGGAAACGCGATTAAATCGGTGATGATGCCACATGGAACTTATTTGGGAAAGCATGTTTTAGTGACAGGTGGAGCAACAGGGATTGGTCTCACATTGGCTCAAACCTATGCTAAACTCGGTGCTGATGTCATTATTTGTAGCAGAAATGAAGAGCGTCTCAAAAAGGCATCTGCATCCTGTGAAGGAATTTCTTATAAAGTGGTCGATGTGCGCGATTTGAATGCGGTCACTGATATGGTATCTCGATTTGCAGAAAAGAACACATTACCATCTGTTGTTATCAATAACGCAGCAGGAAACTTTATTTGTCCCACCGAAAAACTATCGAAAAATGCATGGAATTCAGTTATGGATATTGTGCTAAAGGGAACTTTTGGTGTCACTCATGAAATTGGGAAGCAACTCATTTCGCGGAAAAAACCAGGTGTTTTTTTGAATATCAGCACTACCTACGCTCAAACAGGCTCATCTTTCGTGGTGCCATCATCTGTAGCCAAAGCAGGATGCGATAATTTGACACGTTCGCTGGCATCCGAATGGAGTAAATATGGTATGCGATTTTGTAGTATTGCACTAGGACCAATTTACACCGAGGGAGCGTTCTCAAGATTGGATCCTGATAATCGATTTCAAAAACTCGCAGTTGAAAATCTATGTGTCAAACGAATGGGTGAAAAGGAAGAGGTGGCGCATCTAGCAACCTTTTTGACTAGTGACTACGCTTCCTGGATTACAGGCGCAGTTGTTAATTTGGACGGTGGCGAAACGGTTTGGAAGAGTGGAGAATTTAATCAAATTAAACTACACTGAAAAAGACTTAAGATATAGATGATATAAATCATATAAGTGTTTATAAAAAGTATGATACATGGGAGATACGACGATGTGCTTAACTCGGTGATCCAAATGAATATTTTTTCCAATTTAAATACTGGATATCAACTTGTGGATATGTTGATTTCTAGTTTGATTATGATGTATATGTCAGCTATTTTTATAAATCTGAAAACATATATTTTAAAATTAAAAGACTACCTACAATTTTTCAGTTATAATACCGTTTCAATAGAAGGATATCGTAATATTTATTTTGGCGGATATCACGCCCGAACTACTAATTTTTTCAGTATCCGATTTCGGGCATTATGGTATCATATTCAGTCGATTCAGTGTAAATCCAAGACTATTTATTCAATTAAAGAGTATCCAACAGGAGAACGGGATAGTGATAGGTATGATTATGATGAAGAAGAAGGTGATTATTTCTCTAATAAACACAAGGATGATTCTCAAGAATGTAAAATAGACAAGGATATATTTATTGTCAATCAAAGAAAATCATTTGAACTAAAACAAGGATTATGGTGCAAGGTTTACTGTTATAAAAATGAAAGTGATAAAAAGGATACACGGAATGAAGAGAGTGCTACTCTAGAAACTATTAAAATTGATATCTATTCTCGTTCTTATTCTGTTTCTGAAATAAAAACATACTTAGATACCATTAGTGAAAAGTTTATGGACGAACAATTCTTATCGCGGAAAAATCATCTGTATATTTATTCACTTTCTGGATTCAGAAACAGGGGCAATAATATGGGATCGAGTAGTATTGTTATTCCAAATTGGGAGGAGTGTCGTTTTACATCATCGCGAACATTCGACACACTGTTTTTCGACCAAAAGGAGGAACTGCTACGAAAAATAGACTTTTTCACGAACAACAAAGACTGGTATGATAAAGAGGGGCATCCGTGGACTCTAGGAATTGCCCTTCATGGACCTCCAGGAACTGGCAAAACATCCGTTATTAAATGTATAGCCAATTATCTCAGGCGTAATATGATTGTCATTCCACTGAGTAAAATCAAAACGCAAACCCAGTTTCAGAAGTGCTTTTTTGATACGGAGTATACCCACAAAAATGCTAAATACGGTATTCCATTTAGTAAAAAAATTATTGTGTTTGAAGATATTGATTGTATGAATTCTATTATTTTAGAGCGAGACAATGATGAAAAAAGGGATTCGCCTGAGCCCAATACTTCATCCAAATCGAATACACTTTCCAAAAATGAATTACTGAAAACCATTGAGAAGGGTATGAATGCTAATGCCAATAAAAGTGATTTTATATCTCTGGTTGATAAAAAGGAAGATAACGACGACATTACTCTTTCATTTATGTTAAATGTGATTGATGGGATTCGTGAAACCCCTGGCAGAATACTTATAATGACGAGTAATCATTATAATAAATTAGATAAGGCATTGACACGACCCGGTAGAATTGATGTCTCGCTTAAATTGGAGAACGCTTCAGTGAAAACAATAAAAGCTATAGTAAAGCATTACTATGATGTAGATGTTCCAGAATGGGTTGAATCAAAACTGAGGGACGGGGTGATTTCACCTGCAGCACTCATCAATTTGCGTTTCAAAGCAACAACTCTTGAAGAGTATTACGAGATGTTGATAAATGACTATTTTGGGTAATATCCCTTTTTTGCTGGTGCCGCACTGCCAATACGTCGTGCTTTTACTAGAGCATGATTGACAACGTTTTTATCTTCGCCCGAAAATCCTAATTGATCCCCCTTAGTGTTAACACTACTTTTGCCAATGGCATTTATGCGCATCATCATAGTGCGACAGGAGGCGTCCTGAATATAAACGGGATTATTGGCAACCCGTGTGGTTTTGGGGAGTGTGTTTGCTGTTCGTGAGTAAGCATTGCGATTAAGTGAAAACATGGTGTCACCTGAAGATGGATAAAAGTGTCCTGGCATAGCACCTTTTCCCTTTAAAATACCATTATCTCCATAGCATCCATTTTTCATGGGAAATACAGTGGAGGTTTTTATCAGCATTTGTGAACGAAACATGAGTATTATTATATATTGTATACTCATATTTAATTTACTTCATTACAACATTTGAAATACTTAATAAATGCGGGCATGACGGTATGCAACCTGAGCTCCATTATTGGCACCCCCTGATGAATAATCCCCATGTTCTGTTCCTAAACCAGCATAGCCATAGTTTACTGCATGAAGTCGCTTAAACCGAGTAAAATCGGATGAATCGTAAACATATTCTACATTACATGTCGAGGGTGGTATACCCGAACTATCGCATTTACTAGTTGATTGACCGCCGTCGCGATTGGTGCTTAAGTGAAGTTTAGTGCGGTTGGTTCCATTCAACATATTGGGTCCTCCACAACTGTAATTGACGCGCGATAAAACATCACCTGCGTTGTTAACCACCCTAAATGAACCCATACGGGGTTTCACTCCATTAACATAATTTGAGGTATTCCATGCTTGACGAAGCCTAAATCTGTCGCGACTATGAACGCTAAAGTCAATGGAAGGATAAGGACGTTCCACCGATGCACCTCGAACATTGGGATATTTTCCAGGGGGAACGCTAGAAGAAAAAAACATAGAACGACATGAAGAATTTCCACAAGACATTTATATTCTATATATTAATAACATTATTTTTATTTTTTGTGTTTTGCTTTTTGCTTTTTTGCTTTTCGCTTTTTTTTGCTTTTCGCTTTTTTTGCTTTTTTTACTCACTCGGCCGTAATAATTCGAGGCATAATATTCATTGTAGTCAATTCTTGAAATAGTAATTTGCATGCATATGGAATACGAACCTCCGAGAATTTGGTTGTATTCTCACACATATTACAATGATAAATATTGTGTTTCTTATTAAAAGCAACAAATGAACCACATTCTTTGCAAATATGCGCCTTAAATGCATCGGACACATCATACACTCTTTCTTTTGTAAATCGTGATGCTCCGTGCGAAATCATACAATCCCGTTCCATCTCACCAAATCGCAATCCTCCATCACGTGATCTTCCTTCAGCAGGTTGTCGCGTTAAATTAACCATTGGACCTATCGAACGACTATGTTGCTTATCTGCCACCATGTGCTTCAATCTCTGATAGAAACACGGACCGATGAAAATCGATGTTTCCATTTGTTCACCTGTCAATCCGTTATACAAGAGTTCATTTCCATTGCACTCATAGTTTACCTCAAGAAGATGTTTACGGATATCCTTAATATCAAACTCTTCGAAACTCGTCCCATCACCAAACAATCCCAATTCCAACAATGCCTTACCGAGCAACGTTTCTTTTAATTGTGCTATAGTCATACGGCTAGGAATAGCATGAGGATTAATAATAATGTCTGGTTTTACACCATTCTGAGTATACGGCATATCCTCTTCAGGAATAATATTTCCAATCGTCCCCTTTTGTCCGTGTCGCGACGAAAATTTATCGCCTATATTAGGAACACGAAGAGAGCGCAACTTAATCTTGCATAGGTTATAACCATCACCATTTCGGTTCAAGTAATTTTTGTCAATGTAGACATCTTCGTTAGTGCGATGAATAAGACTGTAGTCCTCGTATTTTATAGTTTTCATATGATCGTTTCTATTCTCTTTAATGGGAACAATTTTCGACATAATAATATCCTTGTCTTCGATCAACATATTTTCGGGAACCACTCCATCGCTGTTAATTTTATCGTAGTTTCCAAACTTCATTCCTTTCGTCTTTGATGGATCAGGACGACACCTAATCTCGGCATCACCATAGAGTTTCTTATCTTCATCCTTTTCTGTCTTGAAAAGAGTGGCTTGAAATAATCCACGGTCAATGGAACCCTTATTGAATAGAATACTGTCCTCCTGATTGTAACCTGTGTGACTCATAATCGCCACAATAACAGGGCATCCACTAGGAATTTCGTGGAGTTTGATAAAATTCATAACCCGTGTATCAACCAAAGGACGCATGGGATAACTTAATACATATGCCGTTTTATCCATACGCATCGAGTGATTGGTTGCATAAACCCCCATTGCCTGTTTCCCCATGGCACATTGATAGGTGTTTCTAGGTGATTGATTGTGTTCGGGGAACGGGATACACGATGCTAAGATCCCAAAGATAGTGCTAGGGTGAATTTCACAATGCGTATATTTTTTGTCATTATCAAGACGCGTAGATTTCATTGCGATAAGCGAATTATTCTGTTCCGCTGGATCAATATATTCAATAATTCCACGTTCGCTTTTTATGGACGTTATTAAATCATCCCATGAAGATTCTCCAGACATTATTTTTTCAATCATTGTTTCATTCAACAGTGTCTTGTTATTTTCTACACGATATACTGGACGCATAATTCGTCCTCCAGCAGTGCAAACATGGATCTCCATCTGTGAATAGTGGAATGTGATAGAGGTATAAATATTGATGATTCCTTGTTCTTTCTTCTTTTTCAAATCTTTGTATAGTGCAATTGGATCTTCACTGATTCCATACCAATTTCCATTCACAAATACCTTTACTTTATTGTAAAGCATATCTGGTGTGGTGCGTTCATCAATTTTGATAATATATGGCAAAATATAGGTGTATATAGGTTCGCTGTATGAAGGCAATGAGATATGCGTCAAGTAACTAAGATTTTTAACTACACCAACTGAGTGACCTTCTGGAGTTTCTGCAGGACAAATGAACCCCCAGGTGCTATTATGGAGCTTACGAGGTGGGATCAGTTTTCCACTCTTATCGATAGGTGTATTTATTCGACGCAGATGACTCAGTGTGGAAATGTAGGTGAGACGGTTAAGAACCTGGGCGACACCTACTTTGTTACTGTTAACATTGGAAATGCCAAAATCACCAGTTGCGAGTGCTCGTTTGAATCCATTTTCGATTGTTGACGCTTTCACTATTTTATAAATATTCGTCAAATTTATGATATTCTCATAATTATGATTCGTTTTCCATGAACCATTATTTACTTCTCGGCGAATATGTTTCTGCATATCTTTCACTAGCTTATTAAAGTTGTTGCGAAACAGATTATTAAGGAGAACACCACATGTGTCAATACGTTTATTTTCATACGAATCACGGTCACTTTCTGGAATAATACCCAACGAACTTTTCAAAAGTCGTTGGGTCATATATCCTAGGAAATACACCTTTTCGGCATCTGTTTTGCAATGCGGAAATAATTCAGTTGTAATCACCTCCTCTGTGTAGGCAATCTTTTTATCGTGATTTGTGGTGGTATTCTTGTAAGTAGTGAACTGAACTTGGGAAAGAATATATTTGAATGCTTCTTCTTTCGTCATAATAGTATTACTTTCAACAATAGATGCCTTCAAAAGCTTCAAGAATTTTCTATGATTGTCTTCAATATTCAAGAGAATGTATTCACATATTTTCTTGTCACTTACTACACCCAATGCTTTGAATAATGTGAAGAGCGGAATAGGATTTCTCAATTTTGGCAAATCTATGTAAAGTGGTGCACCATGTTCTGTACTCTTTGAAGAAATCAATATATTAATAAGTTTTGGCGACAATTGCTTGAAATCGGGTACCGAACGTATTTCTGCTACCCAATCCCATTTTGCATTTTTCTTCATTTTGAAACAGTTAACTTGGTTTTCGGCTGCACGTTCCTGACCGATAACGGTTTTCTCAGAACCATTAATAATGAAATAGCCTCCAGTATCGTAAGGACATTCATTGTGAATAGATGGGTCTGTATTTGTGTGTTTTAGCGAACACAAACATGAGTTCAACATGATGGGTATTTTCCCAATATTGATATTGGGAATAGTTTTATGGATAGTATGAGATGCAGAAGGTTGTTCGTTGTGGATTTCATATGTAATATTGATATCTATTGTCATTTGTGAACTGTATGTAAAATTGCGTAGCCGTGCTTCATTTGGATACATTATTTTTGATGAGCCATTGTTTTCAAAAATTTGTGGACGTAAAATACTGAAATTTGTAAAATGAATCGTAATATCAATTTTGGTAGGAGGCGAACCATCGCTATTCTCTATTTCAGTATTGATAACCATAGGATTGAACATGTGAATGGTTTTCTGGATTTCATAAGTAATAAAGTAATTGAATGACTCTAACTGATGTTTCACTAGTTTTTCTAAATGAGACCGTTTGAAATACGACTCAATTATTTCCCACGAAACTGAACCTAACGCTTTGGTCATATCGCGTGAAACGTTATCACTCGTGAAATCCATTCCTTATTTATTTCTACTCGATTCTTTCTAATATTTTATTTCAATTATTGTGTTAAAGATATCTATTTAAAAGGTATATTATGAATTCATTGATTGAAAAATTAGATACTGCTGCTAGCGTATCTAAAACATTACCTACCAATATTTCTCTGAGAGAAGTTAAAAAAGAAACTGATAAAATCTACGATTTTTATTTTAACAAAGACTATGAAAAACGATTCCATTCTTATATGGATCTTGATAAATGTAATGATGGATTTCGATTACTAAAAAAACCTATTGTTAAACCTCGACGAAAACATATACAAGTAAAGGCTGATATCCAATCATTGAGTGATCTTATCCAATTAATAGACGATTATCCTCTATTGAGTCAAATAAAATACGATATCAATATTGAAGGGCTTCATAAAATCCGTAAATATTTGGTTGAACTCAACTCATTTATTGGACTAGAAGAGTTGAAAGAAAATTTATTAGACCAGCTCATTTATTTTATGCATGGAAAAAGTGATGATTATCTCCACACTGTTTTATATGGACCTCCTGGAACAGGAAAGACTGAAATAGCGAAACTACTAGGAAAGATTTATACAAACTTAGGTATATTAAAAAAAGGGACTTTTGTAAAAGTAACCCGTGCTGATTTTGTTGCAGGTTATTTGGGACAAACAGCAACTAAAACCCAGAAACTGATTGAAGATAATTTGGGTGGTGTTATTTTTATCGATGAAGCCTATGCGATGGGAAATGAAGAAAAGCGCGACAGTTTTTCGAAAGAGGCACTCGATACATTATGTGAAATGTTGAGCGATCATAAAGACGAGTTGATGGTGATTATTGCTGGATATCGGAAGGAATTGGATACGTGTTTCTTTAGTTACAATCCAGGACTTATTTCGCGTTTTGCGTGGCAATTTGAAATCGAAGAGTATTCTTCGAAACAACTGCAAGAGATTTTTCATAAAAAGGTGAAAGATGCAAATTGGAGTATTGAAGAAGGTGTTGCGTCCGAGAGCTGGTTCACTAAATACGCGGATTCGTTTAGGAACTATGGACGTGATATGGAAAATTTATTCTCAAAATGCAAAATTTGTTATTATAGACGAAACTTTGGTAAAAACCAAACACGACCTGTTTTGACGGATGTGGATTTAGAAAGAGGATATACTAAATATATGAAATATACCAACAGAGATACTAATGAGAAAGAACCAGCGCCAAATTTTATGTACTCATAAATAGATGAGTGAGGTTAAAAAGACGATTCAATTAAATCCTGAATTATTGAAAGTAACCAATAAAAATGGAAACGTTAAATCGAATAAAAAACATACTCAGAAAAAGCGTCCTGTAGAGAGACCTAATCCTTTAAAAAAAGAGTTAATGAATAAAATTAAACAGCACGCGGGTAAACATAACAAAACATTAAAAAATAAAGATAAACCATTTGAAAGCACATTTGAAGAACATTTGGATTATTTATCAAGTTTATCAAAACGACAAAAGGTGAAAATTCATACTGAGTTACCGAACGAATTACAGCGGAATGGGAGAGAGGACAATAATGTTAATATGCCAAATGCGGTGCCAAATGCGGTGCCAAATGCGGTGCCAAAACTGGAAGAAATTTCTCTAGATCATTTTAATATCCCAACTATTGAGACTTTATCAGCACCTGAAATAGAGGAAAAGAGTAATAGTGAAGGAATTAATGTAGTCACCCCCGAATCCATATCTGTGTCTGCACCTATATCTGCACCTATATCTGCACCTATATCTGCACCTATATCTGCACCTGTGTCTGCACCTGTGTCAACACCACAAGATGCAGCCGTTTCTGTGCCAGCAACAACTATTTCACAAAG
>Ga0208547_1001811_pt1 | contig 11652 bp, 14 predicted proteins | sample DEB08_DNA_5_FD_185501 | JGI IMG/M metagenome (GOLD analysis project Ga0208547, IMG submission 185501) | Aqueous microbial communities from the Delaware River and Bay under freshwater to marine salinity gradient to study organic matter... | ecosystem: Environmental > Aquatic > Marine > Coastal ... | reverse complement strand
AAATTAATTAGTGCAGATACCATTCTGTTTTCATCAGCTATATTTCCGTCAACCAAAATAGGTATTTGATTATGTAGGGTTTTTGATTCATCAATAAGAAATTTTTTATTTTCATTAATTTGATTAATTATAGAATCTAATTCGCTATCAAGATTAAATTCGATTCCATCTAATTCATCAATTAAAAATAAAAGCTCTTCGATGTTGATTGATAATTTTTTATTTGCAGGTTGAAAAATTGTCCATCCAAGAACACTGTCCACCATTTCTTTAAATGATTCAAAATCTTTGTCATTTTTGGTTGTTAATATAACTTGGTTTGTATATATTTGAAATTCAGAATTAACAATCACTATAGATATTTAATTTTTTTTACTTCTTCTTCTTTTTTTTCTAATTGTTGTTGCAATGTTTTTAACAAGTTTAAAGCAGAAGCTTTATCTTTTTTTAACAAAGTCTTATCTGTGACTTCCATATTTTCAATACTTGTTGAGGCTCTTTTTAAAGTAGCTAGTACTAATTGATTTTCTTTGTCGATTTCTCTCTTAACGTTGTCTTTTTCATATTCTTTTTGTATTTTTTTACAAAGTTTTTCAATTTCTTTATCACCTCCTGAAAGAAGTTCTTTGATTTTTTTGAAGTTCTCTTGATTGTCTTTGTTTTTGCTGATTTTTTCAAAATAACCTACGAGTTTATTTGAGTTACGTATAACTTCGTATGATCTCTTATATTTAGCATATTCAAATGTATGTCCATAAACTACTGCAAATGCTACTGCAAGTTTTATATTTTTGACTGCTAGAGGAGCTTGGGTCATAATAACTTTACCAATCTCTTCCATATCTTGTTCAATTCTTTCATTTGAAAGTTGTTCATATCCTTTAAAATCTTTATCGTATGTTTTTCTCCATGAGTAGTAAGCTCTCACGGCTGCAGCTTTAGATACAATATTTTCAGTTTCTTTATAAGATTTGTTTAAATCATTAGCAAGATTTTCAAGTGTCGGTTTTACCTGTGCCCCTGAACCTTTTGCTCTAAACAGTTCTTTAAACTCTTGTTCAATCCTAATTGCTTCATTGAACCACCCATGTTTCAATTGCAGATCTTCTTTTCTATGAATAATTTTTTCAAAATCGGTATTTAATGTTCTATTGTGGGAACCGGGTATCACTTTACATTCGACTTGTTCAAAAGACTTATACCCCGTCAGTGTCGGGTTTTCTATATATAAATCTCTTAACACAGATAGCCTTCTGTTTCCATCAATAACTATTCCACTTGAATCTATTAAGATTGGGTATGTTTGATTCTTGGTCGATTTAATTTCTTTATAAATATTTTTATTTTTGTCTTTTGAAGCTGTAACACTCCAGTCATGTAAAAATGTTTGTATGTCTATGTTTTCTCTATTTGTATAAAAATAATCATACGCTTCTTCAGCAGAAACATCTTTATCTAATAAATTTGATACTTTATCAATAATTTTTTCTAAGTATCTTGTGTTGTCAGGATTATAAATTAACAAATTTATTGGTACTTTAACAACATCAACTGCTTTTAGTGTTTTATCAGGAAATTCTAAATTTTCTTTGTTACTAGATGCACTTATAGCAGCTTCGATGATTTTTTTTCTTTCACTTAGTTTAAAAACTTCTTTTATAGATATATCACCCATCATTTACCTCTAAAAAAACTATTTTGCTTTTTAAAAATTTAGCATACTCTTCATGCTCGATAGTAATATTAGCAAAGTTTCCAAGCCCACTCATTAAATATTTTTGTAATTCTTTTTCATAAAGAACAATCACGCCAAATTCTATTTCATCGTTGTTTTGAAGGTTTGATAATTTCAAAATATCATACATTACCCAAGCCTTATTACCAAATTGAATCTGGACACCTATATTTTCAGAATAAATTTGTACTTTAGAATTTGAGTTTTTAAATGCTTTCTTATTTTTTACCCAACCCATATTTGATAAATCATCAACTAAAATATTTTTCATCTCTGTGGGATAAAATTCTTTGACTTGATACTTATTATTTAGAACGCTTAAAAGTTCTATATATCTTTTATTTTTTTTACATTGATTTTCTGTAATATTGAAATATTTTTGATTTGTAACTTTCATTAGTTAATCAATATTCTTCTTCCAATTTTTTAATTTTTCCCATGTGGAAATATCTGACTGATTTTTTTTCTTAGCAACAAATTTTTGGAGATTATTATCATGCTTTTGAATATTGTCACTATTTTTTAACACATTTAGATCATCCAACCCAATTAAGTTTAAATCTTCACCTTGTAAAGAGCCTTTGTAGTTGTCTAAATTTAATATAGTCAACGTCTCTTGTGCTCTTGTAAGTCCTGTATAGGCAAAACCTGAACCTGCCCATTCTGAGTTACCAAGATCAAAAACAACATGTGGCCACTCAGACCCTTGTGCTTTATGACAGGTACCAGCATACCCCCAACCCAACCAAAGTGAATTTAAATACGGGTCTGATTCCAACTTTTCCTGAATTTTCTTAGTCTTTTCTATCTGCGTAAGCTTTGAGTCTTTATAAAATGCTTCATATCGATCAACCATGTGCTGTAAAATGCAGAGTTCTATAATCTCTTGCTCTAAGTCAGCTGCTTTTCTATTGCCAACTTTATTGAGAAATATTGAGTTTAAACAGGCTTTTACTTTAAATGACCTCTTTGTTTCACCAGTCAAAAGTCTTACTTTTAAATCTAGAAAAAGTAGTTTTCTCTTAAACGTTTCAGCTGTAGTAACCCAGTCGTCCAATGTAAATGAATCTTTATAATATACTGCTAACTCTCTCTTTTCTTTAGTTTGCAAAGTTTTGACTTCACCTATGTTTAACTTTGATTGTTCAACATCTTTAAACAATCGTTCTATTTCAGAATCTTCCATTTCATCAGCATCAGTTAGTCTGGTAACTTCTTGGGTAAACACTTCAACCTTGCTCCAATCGGGCTCATCAACAACAACAACTTTGTCTCCATTAAACAAATCAACATTTGCTTCATAGTTATTCTCCTGTACCGAAAGAAGTTCTCCTTTAAAAATATTTGGAGCTGTTACATTTACTTCTGATAATATTTTTTCATCTTGAAAATTCTTTGATTCTTTATCCAAACCTTTATTTTCAAATAAAGATTTTCTGATAGAAGTATTCATTTTATATGACTGATAGTTATTCGAACATATAAAAAAGCCACTGTTTATATCATTTTTTAGCGTTTCCGTTAAATTATCTATGTCGACATTCACATCTATAGACATTTTTACAGTTTTTTGATCTATAAATTTTTTGTAATTGTCTCCACTTCTTAAAGCTTTTGTAAATTTATAAATATTTGATTTACTATCTGTCCTTTCTATCTTGTCTAGGTTGAAATGGTAAACATTATCTACCTTATCTCTCCAAAATTCTTTGTTCAAAGCATCTGAATAAGATTGTTTTTCTTCCCTGTTAGAAACTGGTGGTTCTAATTGATTTCTATCTCCTACCATTACAATGTGCCATTTTCCGTTAGAGTTTCTGATTTTTCGAATAATTTTATCCAGTTGAGATTCACTGCTTGTCGTCTCTCTGTATTTCCTGCTTCGAGAGGGTACATCAATAATCATTGAAGCTTCATCAAAGATAAATAACCTATTTTTAGAATCCTGTAAGTCTGCTTTCAATCGATTCCATTTTACAAAGGACTCTATGATGGTAGAGGTACTAGTAGAGCCAAGTAAAGTTTTTTGAAGTTTTTTTAAAAATTTTTCGTCTAAAAGTTTTAAATTAATCCTTGGTCTTCCGTTCAAAAAAGAAGATATTGTTTTTGCATCTTTAATATCTTTCGACCTCAACACCTGTGCTGCTTTTCCAGTTAACGAACTGACTATAACTTCTTCGTATTTTCCTTTTTTTTCATAAAGCTTACCAATTAGTGTTGTTTTTCCGGAACCGGCTGTTCCAGTGAGAAGTACTACTGCCGATTTGTTCATTGGTAAATCATTAATAAAATCAAATAATTTCTGTTGATCTTTATTTAATTTGATATTTTTCAAAATTCAGGCTCGTCCTCAACCAAAGATACGTTATTTTCTTTAGCAAATTTTTCGTGTTTGAGTTTTTCATTTTCTTCTATCTCTTTGATTTCTGCTTTTATATTCTTATTCAATCCAATTTGAATATAGGATTTAGTTTGTCTTTCTTTAACGTATTGGTCGATAACGGTTTCTTCCTCTGAAATTCTCTCATTGTATTCTTTAGTGTTAAGAATGAATCTTGGAATTAATAAATCTGAGATAATGCAAAGATCTACCTGTTCGTCAAAACTAAGTTCATAAAACTCTTGAGATAATCCTGTAAGGTAAGGGTTGCTATAGGTTGCAACAGCAACATAACCATATTTGTCAGTTACTTTTTTTTCATTATTCAAATCAAGCAATACATTTAATCTTTTTTTTAAATATTTAAGCTTTTGTTCTTGTTTTTTTATCTCTATGTATACTTGATGAACTTCTTCTGCTGTAGATTTAATGTCATAACTACTCATACCAAAATTTTAGATTTTAATTTCTTTGATTCAAATTTTTTTTCTTATAAAAAATATGTAATTAACTATTTTTAAAGTATGATAAAAAAACGACAGAGAAATGTTTAAGAAAAGGCATTAATTTGGCTAATTTAAAAGTTAAGAAATTAGAAAAAAATTCAAGAAATATTACTCATCTAGCTATTGATTCATCCAGTGATACAACGTTAATTTTTTTTAGAGGTATCAGCAAGATTACTGGTGATATTCAATGGTACGAATCTAAAATAAGCTATAGATTTAAAGATGCTGAAAAAGTTTATACAAGTGGTGACTTTGCGCAAATTCTGTCAGATGGAATAACTAAAAGTAAAATTCAAAATTGGCATAAATCTCAATCTGAAATAGATTCTCAAACAAAAAAATTAGAAAAATTATCAAAGGAAGAATTAATTGAGATGATAATTAAGTTGGCTGATTAATATCTACTAATAATTTATCAAGAAATTAAAAGCTCGCCTTTTGTGTCTTACTAAATTTTATATAATTAAAACATAATGGTAAATGTAGAAACAGGAATTGGACTTTTGAACGAATTAATTTATATAGTTTTTTACTTTCACTAAAATATAAATTTCTTGTCCTAATACTCATATCTATGTTCTTATATTAAACCAAAATTTGAAACTTTAGAAAAAATAATCTCTTCATGTTCCTAAAATTGGTTTCCACTTTCTTTTATGCTTTTTTATTGTTTCTTTCCAAATATCTTTTAATAACTTTTTCATAACTTTTTATTCCAAACACCTGAAACTATTACTGGTTTTGACTCATATGTTTTGTAATCCAACACATAACTCCAAACAATTTGATTGTTTTTTAGTAATATTTTTTTTCTAAAATAGAATGTTGGGTGTCCTTCAATTTTGTCACAATATTCAAGTATTTCATCTGAAACTTCATATAATTCACCTGTTATTGAAGTATTCCCAATTTCTAACAAGCCTGGAAAGAAACCTAAATCGACCATAGTAAAATTTGGTTTAGTTATATGCTCTCCAAGAAATTTACTTTCTTCAAGGACTGAATTTCTTGAATAGCCTTTTTTTAAAGTTCCGTAAACAAATAATTTATTCATTATTAGTGCTCTCTGTTAGAAGTCCAAATATTTTTACTTTCGTCCCAGTAACCAATATTTGCGATATCAATAATTAGAGGTTTTTCAACACCTGTTTGGAGAAAAACCATTCTGCTTGTATTACCATTTAGTAAATTAAGTATTTTCAATTCAGTGTTTGGATCAGATAGATCAAAATCTTTTATCTCGCTTATAAAGTCTCTAACAAAAATATTTGAATCAGATAGATATTCTTCATTTAAGTATCTAAAAGTTCCATTATGAAAAAATAAAGTATCTTCGTTAACCAGAATTGGATTAACATTAACCAAATCATAACTACCTCTTGATCTTCTTCTAAAATGAATTACCACTTGATTAAAATCCTGATTTCGAAAAACTAAATCTAGATTTGTTTGAAATTCATTGAAGTCTTTTGATTTAAACGGCTTAATTAGGTTATTAGATTTATCTAATACCCCAATTCCAGCACCATCTGGATTATTGTTCCACATTTCTAAAATCTCTCGACTTGAAAACGAGCCCTCTTTAATTGTTTTAATTACACACATTTCAATCTCCTCTAAATATATTTCTTAGAAGTTCTTACAACTTCATATAACAGATAAGTAAGTTCATACTTGCCTTCGGTAGATTCAATAATGTTTATGGCAGTTTGAGCTAACTCTCCATAGAAGTCATACTTTGATATATAATCAATTCTTCCTCTATAAAGACCTCTTAGCTGTATAAACAACCAGGAAAGCTCGGCTGCAAATTTTGTAATTACAACTCTTCTTCTTGGCTCAGTCATTTGTAAAGAAAACACTATTGGCTGATTACCTAACCACTCTTTATGTTTTTTAAGGAGTTTGTTGTAAATCATAACATCAGCTCCTCCCCAGTAATGCCCCCATCTTTTTGAGTTCTCAATTAGGTAAGTGACTTCCTCATCTGCTTTTGCAATTTCACTAATATCTTCGTAATAAATTTTCTCTAAGAGTTTCTCTATCTCTATCATTAGCTCATTACTTGTCATTATTTTGTTTTTCATAAAAACCTCCATATATTTCTTTTGTTATATTTAATCTTTTGGTTAATTCAGAATCGTCTAAAACCATCAAACAACTTATAAAGTCATAAACTACCATTGCTGAATCAATGTACGTTTCTTGACAAAACTCATTTTCAATCGTATTTCCGACTGGACTGAAGCCTGTAGTATCATCACGTATAATCGCAAAAAACTCTGACTGTGCTTTACACAAAGTTAGTGCTTCTTTTCTACTTTTGGTTAATATCACAGCAGAGATAGCAGTGTGTATTGAGGACAATCTTGTATTTGCGTTTTGTGGTAAGTCATTGCTTTCCAAAAAATCTTGTAACTCTCTTAAGATCATTTGTCTACCTTTACTTCTTTCATATAATTTTTTACGGATTGAATATAGTTAAATAAATCTTCATCTTCCATAAAGTCAAGTGCTAATCTCACCCAAGAAAACAACTCTGTCACATTTTCAACATATTCATTTAACTCAAATCCTTTTTTGTCTCTAATCCAAAGATCTTTCAATGCATTTTCACACATAGAATCTTGTGCAACTTTAAAAAGACTTGCTTGTACGCTTGCATAATGAATATTTTCTTCCAAAGTGTGATTCAAAACAATACTTGTCATAACTGTGTGAATCACAGAAGAAAAACATATTTCATTCTTCAAACTAAGATTTGATTTATCAATAAAATTCATTAAATTATTCATAATTTATTCCTTCTATTCCTAATTTTTTATTTATTCTCTTTATGTCTCGTTTTACCGAATACAAAGCATTTCTATCTGAAGGTGAGGTAGAAGTGGTCATTCTTAAGCCATATCCAGTCTTTTCCCAGACATTATGCTTTTTAGTTCTTATAAGGACAAAATCATTTACCCTCATAAGTTTGTTAATTTCACTTTTCATATATACCTCCTGCTTTTGCTTCCTTTTTTACTATATCATATATGTGTATATATATAGTGTACATTTATATTTTTTTTGGTTGAATTATAATAATAAATTGTTTAAAATGTATACATCTAGTGTGTTTATATGAAAAAAATTAATAAATTTTCTCCAATAGATATTGCAAAAATTAGAGAAGTTTTTCCTTTTGTTTGTAGTGAAATCCCCTATTACAACGGAAAAGAACATTGTCCAAAATGTAAAATTCATCATAGAAGGTTGCCAGATTTAGATACATTTAAAAAATTATTAAATATGTTTAATGCTACAGACAAAGCATGGTCAGAAGTCTTTTTTACTGATCGTGCATCAGTTACTAACTTAAGAAAAAAATATGCTTTAGGAAGTTACAATGTTCAGCAAATATGGGATGGCAACAGATTCTGGGATGAGTTAGATGAAGGTATAGACTATAAACCAGTAGAAGATTTTCTTGAGTTGTTAACTAAATATCCACGAGCAGACGAAAAAACGTTAATGGGCATTGCAGAAATTAACAAATTTTATTTTACTAGATTATTAAGAAATAATTTTGATCTTCAAAATCGATATAACGATATAAAATCTTTTAGAAATCTTGAAAACGAGTATTTGTTTTGTATTAGATGCAAAATTAGAAAAAAAAAGATATATTTTAAACCAATAAGTAAAAACAAAATAAAAAGATCGATTATTTGTGATCTATGTAATAAAGAAAATATTGATAAATGTACTGATTGTGGAAAGATTTACCCTGAATCAAAATTAGAAAAAAAAGAAAATGGGATTCTAATTTGTAAAAAGTGTAGTGCATAATGATGTTATTTGTTTTGCGAACTCTAAAAAATATATGTATGCCAAGATTATAAACACCCCCTTTAGACATTAATATATCTCCAGATACAGTATCGGGGAATTGATATTGATTTAACTAATCATTAAATTGTGAAATAAATATTGACTACCTCAAATTTTTATTTAACTTAAAAAATAACAAAATTTTCTATACATTCCTCAAAATTTCTTGCAAAGAAATTCGTATATTAATATTATTTTTACAATGAATAAACAAAGTGAAAATATTTATATAAACGACTGTTATCAATTACTAGAGGAATTTACCGAAACTTTAATTGAGTTTGTCAAAGCATATGATCAAGAATCTAAAAAAATTAAATTTATTCCGCCACATCCGCCACAAGGTGTAGATTGTACAAATTGGCATAAGAAAAGTGATAAATTAAATATTGAAAATGCTTCTTCAGATTTTAAACGCAATGCTTATTACAATTACACATTTTCACTATTTGAAATATTTACTATTAAAATTTTAAAGACTTTAATTGTTTCAAATAGTGAAGTGAAAAATAGATATGAAAAAAAATGGTTTAGATTAATAGATGAAGGTTTCCATAAAGAATTTAATATATCTTCTGAAATTCTCACAGATATTAAATCTCTGTATGAAAGATATGATATTGTTTCTAGATACGAAGGCTCATCATACCTTGAATTAATACAATCTATAATAGGTTTAAGAAAACCTGACTTAGATTTTTATAATAAAAGTATTTCAAATTTTATCATTTTTAAAGAAATTAGAAACTTATTAACTCATAGAGGTTGGATAATAGATTCAATATTTTGTGAAACACTTAAAAATAACGGCTCATTAAAAAAATTCCCAAATCACCTAAATGAATTTCTTTCTAGAGTAAAAACAGACGATTCTCAAGAAGATTACTACGATGAGAAATTTGAATTTGATTTGGATCATTTAATTGGAAGTCCTTTAAGAATTCCACTGGGTGCTATTGCTGAAAATTTAATTTATATCGCTGGATATATAGTTATAAGTTTAGAAGTTAATGAATTGTTTGAGAGGAACGCTGATAATAATGCTTTCTGTTTAGGTAATTTTTTACATTTTTTACTTAACTCTTCAAAGATATTACCTGGCGTAGCACCTAATTTAGTACAATATTTGTTTCTAACAAAAGAAATACTACTTGTAAACAAGAAAGATATTGAAGAAATTGAGGTATTCAATTGTATGTTAGCAAAAAATCTTATAATCGAAAATGCTGAAAAACAACATAGAGGTAAAAAATGTGAAGACTGTATTGAAAATAGAAAAAACTTAGCTAATGAAATAAGTATGTACTCAGATTACTTAGGAAAAGAATTACAAAATCTTTTGAAAGCATATATTGATAGTGATTTAAAAAATTTTATGGAGACTATAGAAATATCTTCTTTCAAAAACTCCATCAATGAAGAAACTTTTATTTCTCAGAAATGGTTAAAAAACAAAGATTTTAAAAAGTTTTTAAAGTCAATAAAGTAAGTAAATATTATTTAAATTTGATGTAGGTTGATAATTATAAATCATTTATAAACGTATCTTTTGTTTGATTAAATAAGTTTTTTAACAACCGAGGAAGCACACCCCCAAGCGTAGGTATACCCTAGACCTTCATGTCCATAATTATGGATTATTTTAGTATTTTCTAAGTGCTCAGTTTCAAGTCGTACATTTTTACGACCAGGTCTAACGCCTATTTGAATTTTTGAAATTTTTGAATCATTAAACTCCGGTAAGATCTTTTGCACTTTTTGAGTAATTTCTGCTGTAATATTGTCTTGGTCTACAGAAAACTCTTTATCCTTAAGTGCTACGCCACCAAATACAACATAGCCTTCATGAGAAAAGTAGTATGTAAACTCCTCATCGTCCATATAAGAATGTTCTGTGTTCATAGAATCAGACAACAAAAGCTGTCCAAAGACTGGATACATAGTTGTGTCTTTGGCTAACTCTCTTGAACCTAAGCCAGAACAGTTTATGACAACATCAAAATCTTCAGATAATTCTTCTAAACTATGTAGTTCTCTATAAAAAATCGTGTTCTCTTTAGAAACTTTTTCAAATAAGAACTCTAAATATTTTTTTGGATCGATATGAGGAACGCTGTAATAATGCGCTTCGTTTACACCAGGGGGTTTGTCGATTTCAGAAACAACTTGAAACATTGGCACAGTGTTTTTAAACCATGGGTCTGGCACTTCAGTTCTATAAATTTGTAATAACTCTTTTAAGGTAACTCCGGAATCTTTGGACTTTGCATCTTGAATGTATTGCAGAAGTGAAACTTCAGACCACTCACGATACACTCCTTCTTTGAAAGTTCCATCCCAAATAGCTCCTGCATAAGAAGAGTTTGTCTCTGTGGGGTCGTCTTTACTAAAGAGTTCTACCTTGTACCCATTCTGATTTAATTTAACTATTGTAGATAAACCTATAACACCCGCACCAATAACAGCTATCTTTTGCATGCAATAATGCTACCAATGTGCAAACAAATGTCTTTATTTTTAGAGAAGACAATAGAAGTATCTTTTTTAAAATTTTTAATTATTAAATATCGTTTATTAAAGTATCTTGAAAACTCTGCCTATTGACTAACTCGACTACACCACTTCTAGTAACGGCAACTACTCCGGATTTAGGTACTCGGTTATAGTTACTAGCCATTGCAAAAGTATAAGCGCCAGTAGAAGTAGACATTAAGATATCTCCAGATTTAGTATCACTAGGTAGCATTGCTTCTTTGACTAATAAATCTCCACTCTCACAGTGCCTTCCTGATACTGCATGCACAACTTCTTCTCCATCTTTTCCACCAGAGATATTAAACAATTTATGCTCACTGCCATACAATGCTGGTCTTGGGTTATCTGACATCCCACCATCAACTAATATGTATGGTTTTTCTCCTCGATCGTCTTTTATGGCACCAGCAGAATAAAGAATAACTCCAGGATTATTGACTAAGGCTCGACCTGGTTCAATCATTACACTGAACCCTTCACTCCAATGTTCTTTAATACCATCGTGAATCGCTTTGGCGTACACCTCTAATTCATGATCAACGTCATCACCAGCATAGGGTGAAAAGAAACCACCTCCAGCATCGAAAACAACATCACCCTCAACACTCTCTTTGTGTGCA